>Ga0222714_10004495_pt1 | contig 13606 bp, 7 predicted proteins | sample C33_3DmetaG_FD_165048 | JGI IMG/M metagenome (GOLD analysis project Ga0222714, IMG submission 165048) | Estuarine water microbial communities from San Francisco Bay, California, United States - C33_3D | ecosystem: Environmental > Aquatic > Marine > Unclassified | place: USA: California... | reverse complement strand
TAGCAAAGAACGTGGCATTCTAGATCCATCATCGTATCTTCATACGCCTGTCTATGTTTCAAGGCCATCACGATTGTTGATGAAGACAGTAATTATTCCCATAAAACGGCCCATTCCGGAAATGAAGAAAAATAGCCACTCCAACCCCAATTCAGATTCGCGCAGAGAGTTTTTGAAAAAGAGCGCACTTGCGGCCGGTGCGGTAATGGCCGGTGTAAATACCGTCCAGGCCGCTTCTAAACCGATCACTCGCCTAGCAAAAGGCAGTGTTCTAGGCGCAAACGATCGGCTTAACGTAGGCTTTGTAGGCGTTGGTGGACAAGGATTTACCCATGTTCGATACGTTACGAATACCGATAAAGACCTCAATCCATTTCACAATTACGAATACAATGCGGTCGGAATGGCGGGCTGCGATTTATACGCTGGACGTCGCGATCGGGTAAAAGCGACACTGGATGGCGTACGCCAGAAAAGAAACCTAGGTGACTACCAAATTCAGGTTGAGGAAGATTACCGTAAGCTGATTGATAACAAAGATATAGACGTTATTTTTATCGGCGCGGTCGATCACTGGCATTCAGCCATTGCCATCGATGCCATGAATGCCGGCAAACACGTGTATTGCGAAAAGCCGATGACCCGGTATTTGGGAGAAGCTTTCGATGTGTACGACACCGTTAAAAAAACGGGAATGAAATTCCAGATTGGCTCTCAGTACACCACCGAGGCCAAGTGGCATAAAGCCGCTGAATTGGTTCGCGCTGGGAAAATTGGATATCCAACTTTCGCCCAAAACTCCTACATGCGAAATACGCCGGATGGCGAATGGAATTATTATGGTCTCGAAGAGGGCGTGACACCCCAATCATTGAATTGGGATCATTGGCTCGGAAAGGTTCACAACAAAATTGCCTTTAACAAAGAGCACTACCACCGCTGGAGAAAATACTATCCATATTGCGCGGGAATCTTGGGCGACCTATTAGCTCACATGATTCATCCCCTCATTATTGCTGCCGATGTCAAGGAATTGCCGAAACGGGTAGTTTGTATCGGAAACAAGGTGGTTACCGACAATACAGTCGGTCCAGATGACCGTTCGGTGAATGACAACACTCAATTGTTGGTCGAATTCCCATCCGGTCTCTGCATGATGATCGCTGGATCTACCGTAAATGAGCAAGGCATTGGCCAGGTCATTCGCGGTTCGGAAGCAACTTTATATTTCGGGGGTAACTCGGTAGAATTACGTCCCGAAAGACCATTTGCAGATTTAGTGGATCAGGAAAACTATGAGAACCTAGAGCCAGGTGTGGACATTGCGCCACACGCTGGTAATTTGTTCGATTGTATCCGAAATGGCAACGATACCAATGGCAATATTGATGTTGCAATCGTTGCTCAAGCCATCATTTCCATGGCTGAGGCGTCCGACCGATTTGGCGAAGCTATTTTCTTGAACACAAAGGATCGCTCCTTCCACACCGGCGGAGGTACCATTATTCCTGTACCTACTTACGGCACTTTTGAGCAATCCTAACACGCACACCATTCGGCTGGCAACCCTTAGCATGGCGACTCGATTCGAATTGGTCCTTTGGGGCCCGGATCGAGTCGCCATGCAGTCTGCCGGCGAAATGGCCTTGCGTGAAGTAGATCGAATTGGGAAACGCTTTTCCTTTTATGATCCAGCCAGTGAGTTGTCGCGTTTAAATCGTCAGGCTGCTAAGCGGGACATGGTCGTGGCCGGGGATTTTTTCGAGCTGTTATTGGCCTGTGACGATCTGCACAGCTCGACAGATGGCTTTTTTGACCCCACAATCGGTCCTCTCATGAAATTGTGGCATACGAGCGCTGAACGTAAAAAGCAGCCCACGTCGTCGGCCATTCAAAAAGCCTTAAACGTTACCGGATGGAAGCACGTTATGCTCGATAAGCGAAATTACTCCGTGCGGTTCGATAAAGAGGGGCTCCAGATTGACCTAGGCGGTATTGCCAAGGGATGGGCTATTGACGAGGCGATCAACATCCTATTAGAGGCTGGTGTATCCCATGCCTTACTGCATGGCGGAACCAGCAGTGTGCGTTCTATTGGCGTGCAAGAAGACCAGAAAAGTTGGATTGTTGGCATCCAAGACCCATACGTTCCTCCAGATGCGGCTCAGTGGTTTTCGACCGTTTCGTTACGGGATTCGGCGCTCTCCGTGTCGGCCGTGCACGGCAAGTCGTTTTTACAAAACGATATTGAATTTGGGCACGTCTTGAATCCAAAGTCGGGAATGGCCAGAACTGGACCGCATGTTTCTTGGGTCACAGGATCCTCCGCGGTAGTGTGTGATGCTTGGTCCACTGCCCTATTGGCGGGACATGGGGTATGTTCAGAGCCTCGTTTGGAAATAGCTTGTTTGGCACAGAAAAACGGTACCCAATGGGATATCGAATCTTTCAAACCAAATCCATCCCTATTATCTTCTTAAAATCAACCATTTAATTTTATTTCATCGTGTTTAGAAATAGACTTTCACGTCGCAATTTCCTCAAAAAGAGTTCATTTGGCACCTTATCTGGTGTTTTAGCCGCGGGTGAACGGATTCCGCTTGATCAACCGTTTTCCTCATCTTCGTCAAAAGCCGACGACGTTATTAAATGCGGACTTATTGGTTTTGGCGAATGGGGACGAGAAATCGCTAAAACGATTCATGAATTAGAGGATACCGAGCTAACCGTTATTTGTGACCATTTTCCACTCATGCTTAGGCGTGCACAACGCGAATTCCCCCAAGCAGCGCGGGAACTCGAATACCAAAAAGTGCTCGATAATCCGGAAATACGAGCGATTTTTATCGCCACACCCACCCACATGCACCGCGAATTAGTGGTTGCTGCTTTAGAAGCCGGTAAACACGTCTATTGCGAGGCGCCGCTCGCCCACACCATTGAAGATGCCCGCGCGATCGCTCAAGCTGCCAAGAAAGCACAGGGGCAAATATTTCAAACAGGACTTTTGTACCGAACAGAGCCCCAATATCGATCGGTTTACGGCTTTATTCGAAGTGGAGCGCTTGGCAAAGCCTCTATGAGTCGATCTCAATGGCATTACAAAGATTCTTGGAGACGAGCTTCTTCCAGTGGCGAACGTGAGCGGGCGCTAAACTGGCGCCTAGACGATTCTATTTCTCTTGGATTGATTGGCGAAGTGGGCATTCAGCAAATTGACACCAACATGTGGATGAACGGCACGCGTCCCGTCTCGGTGACCGGGTTCGGAAACGTGATGTTTTGGAATGATGGCCGCAATGTAGCCGACACAGTACAGGCGCTGATTCAGTTTCCAGGCGGCGAAAACATGATGTTTGACGCATCCTTGGTTTCCGGTTTTGATGCTAAATACGATTTGTACTTCGGTAGCGACTCCACCATTATTCTTCGAGATAACAAAGCTTGGATGTTCAAAGAAGTAGATGCTCCCCTATTGGGTTGGGAAGTGTACGCCAGGAAGGACAAGTTTTATAAGGAAACGGGAATCGCTCTTCTAGCCAACGCAACGAAGCTCGAGTCGTTAGGCCAGGACCCAACGGCGGACGATCCGAATGCAAAAGCTCCTATTTACCACGCCATTCAAGCTTTTGCGGACAATTTTAATTATGGTCCTTTTGAGCCGGTTGTAAACTATCAGGTAGCCTTCGATGCGACGGTTGTTGCCATCAAAGCCAACGAAGCCATTCGGACTGGCACAAAAATAGAGTTTAAACCGGAATGGTTTGAGATCTAGTTGTCCAAACGCGGAGGGTCTGTCTAGGAACGGCTACCGTAGTTGCAAATCGCTCAATCCAAACACGCGCGCTGCATTTTCGGATGTAGCGCAGGCCACTTCGTCCGCAGATAGGCCCCGTATTTCCGCTATTTTTTGAGCTACCAAATCAACAAATGCCGGTTCATTGCGTTTTCCTCGGAATGGAGCCGGAGCCAAATAAGGTGCGTCGGTTTCCAAAACGATGCGGTCTAGGGGAATGGAAGAAACAGCTTGTGGGACGCCTCCATTTTTAAATGTATAGGTCCCTCCTAGCCCAACGTGGAATCCCAGGTCCAATACCTGAGCACAGATGTGTTCTGGTCCACCAAAACAATGAAAAACACCCCTAATCCGCTCCGGATAGGGCGAGCATGCTTTTTCTTCAGCGACGATTCTCACGAGATCGTCTGAGGCACCTCGGTCGTGAAAAACGATCGGTTTATTTACTTTTGCCGCCAGTTGAATGTGTCGCCTAACAAATTCCTGCTGTTTCTCGTTATAAGAGGTGTCCCAGTAATAGTCCAAACCGGTTTCACCAATGGCAATTATCTCATCGCGCGCGGCCCAAGCTTCTATTTGCAGAAAGTCGTCTTCTGTTGCTGAATTGACCTCACAAGGATGAATAGCGGCCATAACGTGAATGAAGTCCCACCTATCTTTTAGCGCCATCGCCCGTTCAATGGACGGCAAATCTATGGCGGGCAAGAGAATAGCCTTGATTCCCACCGACTTGGCGCGTTTTATTACCTCATCAATATCTTCTGAAAACTGATCGAGATAAATATGGGCGTGCGTATCAATTAACATGAATCAAGTGGAATGTGTAGCCGCGTTTGGATGCGTGTAATCTAAGCAGCGAGACACTGAATTTGATGGTTTATTATCCTCGCTAATCTCGATTAATTTAGGCAACTTCAGAAAAACGATTTTCAACTTTCATCAATTTGTCCAAAGCTTGAAACAGCCCCGACGTATATCGCAGATTGCCCTTCTTCTCGCAGCACTGCTTTCGCTTTGGCCTGTGATTCAGTCGGTGCGTACGTGGCAAGAAATAGCTAAATATCAGCAGGACGATGGTTTCGCCATTAAACCTACGGCAAAAGGCTCAGACTGGGTGGTTTGGGAGGACTTCGAAGGAAGCATAACCGCGAGCTATGTTTTCCCTAACGGCCCCGGCGACAAAGGGGGTATAAAAAATGGAGACACTTTTTATCTGTTAGAATACCAACAGTTTTTTGATGCCGAAGACCTAAAAAACGCCATCGCAGGCATTGAACCGGGTTCAACGCGGTCGTTTGCGGTGGTGCGAAATGGGGCCCTTTTAACTGTAAATGTTACGTTTGAAAGGCATCCGACCTTCCTCTATCCCCGGTCACCCGGCGTGTGGCAGTTTGCCATTTGGGGGTTTACCATCGGTGCATTTTTCCACCTTTTAGGTCTGTTCATAGCGGCTCCCTTGGCCGTCCGATCGGCGAGAGCTCGGCTTGAAGTATTGGTAATTGCGGTATCCGCATTATGGATATTCGGGAATATGATTCGGCTGCTGAGTGTTGAATTGCTAGGCCCGGCCACCTATAAAACGACGTATGACGTTGTCTTCCAATGGTTTACCCTAACTGGCTTGATTGGATGGATTGGATTCCCGGTGTTACTAGCGCGAAAATTGTCTAAAGATGCCGACTTGTTGCAGGGCGCGGGAAAAATTTTGCTCTGGTTTACCTTCGTGCCCCCCATCGTGTTGTTAGCGGCCGTTGGGCTTACCTCGATGAAAGGACATGTAGGGCCTTTCACCATGGAAGAATTGTTGGTCCCGATTTTATTTTATGCTTCCGTCTATATCGGCGTGTCGGCGCTGCTTTCGTTTGGTTTGAGTTTTATCGACGAATCCAAAAGCGGTAGAAGCACCATCCAATGGGGGCGTACGGAGAGCACGATCATTTTCATCTGTTCTCTGGTTGCGGGATTGACGGTATTGGGAGTGATCCCTGTTCTATCGGAAATTTCTGATCAAACGGCTGCTTGGATTATTGTCTCAGCCCAATTACTGGCCGTAATACCCGTAACCCTGTACAGTGTGGGTACGCTTAGATATGGCAAAGTGGATGAGGTTCTGAGCGGTGCATTCGTTTATTTACTTGTAATTGGGCTCATATTCTTCTCTTTTGTCGGTGGCGTTACCCTACTGGACAAGCTGTTCTCGGCCACAGGAAGCACTCGCATTGTTCTGGAAGGGCTTTTTGTGGTCTTTCTCCTCGTCGTGTTTGAAAGGGCCGCTCGCAAGCTGCGTTTATTTGCGTCCGCATTTTTTGCTAACGAACGGTTCCGTGGTCGCCAATTGATAAGTGTTTTTCAGGAAGCGTTACCTGAAATACTGGATGAATCCGAACTCGCGCAACGAGCGATTGACGTCGCTGGGAATGTGTTTGGGGCGCGAAGCGCCATCATTTTCGTCAAAAGTCCGGCCGACCAATCGTGGATTGTAAAACGATTCAACCCCGAACCTCCCTACTTTACCGAACAAGTATTTGAACGTATTTGGGGTGATTTTGAGTTTACGTCCACCATATGGGCTAAAAATACCGAATTAAACCAGCATCCTTTATCCGCTATGGGAAAAGAGCTCATGGTGGAGCATCGGGCTGCGGTTGCCGTCCCTATCAAAGGCGAATCGGCCTCAGTAGGACTGTTAATTCTTGGTTTTAAAGCGCGGCGTGGATCCGTATACAACCTCGAAGATCTGGATCAGCTTCGCTCTCTTTCTGGCAACCTTGCGCTCGCAATCGACCGATTGGCACTGGTGGAACGGGAGAAAAAACTAGCTTCGGAAAGCACACAAGCTCATTTGGTCGCTTTGCGAGCGCAAATAAACCCTCATTTTCTTTTTAACGCCCTAAATACACTGATCTCACTGATTGAGGAGCGTCCTGGAGACGCGGAGGCGGTCGTGGAGCATTTAGCGGCCATCTTCAGGCACACCTTGAACACAAGTAGCAAACCATTTGTGCGAATGGAAGAAGAGATTTCCCTTGTTGAGCACTATTTGGCGATTGAAAAGGCTCGTTTCGGATCAAAATTAAACATTACATGCACCATCGACCCGCAATGTAAACATCATCCTGTTCCCGCCTTTATTGTTCAGACTTTGGTCGAAAACGCCATTAAACATGGCTTGGAAAAACAACGAGGGGTCGGAAATCTGACGATTGAAGTGAAAAACGGCGAGTCAGGAGAGGCCATTGTAGTAGTCTCTGATTCTGGTGTTGGAATTCCCGCCCTGTTTGCAGAAACGAATGCGAACGCGGTTTCGGATTCATTTTTTGGTTTGGGGCTGAGCAATGTTTCCGAACGTTTGCGCCAACTCTATGGAAGAGATGATCTTATGCGCTTTGAAAGCGATCCGGAAAATGGCACCCGGATTGTAACAACACTACCTGAATCCCGTCATACTTATTCGAATTAACCCTATCTAGCCGGTTGAATATGCTTAACGTGATTATTGCAGACGATGAAGCGCCAGCCCGAAAACGGCTGCGAAAACTCATTGGAGAAAGTAACTTTGCCGACAAGATTCACGTTGTCGCGGAGGCAAAAGATGGAAAAGAGGCGCTAAAGCTCTTGGAAGAACATGCGGTCGACATTCTTTTCTTAGACATCCAAATGCCCGGATTCGATGGATTTGAAGTGCTGGATCGAATTGTCCCAAAGAATCGTCCGGAGGTCATTTTTACTACCGCTTTTGACGATTATGCCATTCGCGCTTTTGAAGCCAATGCCGTCGATTATTTACTCAAGCCCATTCCGTTAAGCCGACTCGGCAGTGCGTTGGATCGGGCCCAAAAACGGGCCCAATCTGCAAAAGAAAACGATAATCTAGCTCGTTTGTTGGACTGGATGGATGCTCAAGCGATCGGCAGCTCGGATCCCAAGGGGACTCAGAATGCCACACCCTATCTCGAACAACTTTCCATTCCGTTTCGAGATAGAATTCTAATTATTCCGATCGAAAAAGTGGTTTCCATCGAAATCACAGAAGGCATAACTCGGGTTCACATTCTAGATGAAGATCCAACGTCCCCTCGTCCTCGCATCAAGCAACACATTGTGAGTTTTACACTGGATCAACTAAACAGCCAGCTTTCGCCGGAATCCTTCATGCGGGTTCACCGATCGGCGATTGTGCAATTCAAGCACATACGAGAACTCATTCCGTGGTTCAGTGGCCGGTATAAACTCGTGTTGACGGGTAATCATGAGGTGATTGCCAGCCGAGAGCGTTCCAAAGTGTTGAAAGACCGATTGATGATCTGATTTTTTAGAAAATGGTGACTGGAATCGTCTTTTGGCTTGATGCAGTCCGTATAACCACGAAATAAACACCGCTTGTTATTCTACTTCCGGAATCATTGATTCCGCTCCAGCGCAACTCGACCATTCCTTCCGTTCGCATTTCATTCCCGGTCGTTAGGGAATGCACGAGGCGACCTAGGCCATCATAAACTGCGGCGCGGAATAGGGTTGGGCGATCGATTTCCACTCGGAGATTGACTTCGTGGTTACTGGGATTGGGGTATACGGATGCTGTTAATGTTACCGCTCCCGGCAAACTTTCGACTCCAGTAGAGACGGCAATAAAATCAGATAAATTGGACTCGATGCCTTCTATCGAATTGGGAGAAACGCCAGTCACCGCATAATAATAATGCCCGCCTGCCTCTAGGGAGGTCTTATCGACGTATTCAGGATCCCACGTAATCGCGATTAAATTGGCGGGATCATTGGTCATGGATTGCGAATTCGGCGTTCCACTATCTGAACGCACTCGGTACACGCCAAACTTATTGGCTTGCACAAAACCGGTCAATGGCGGATCCCAACGCAGAACAACACCCCCCGATTGCTGAACCGATGTCAGGCTTTCTGGCGCGTCAGGAGGACTTAAATCGGTGTACGTCATGAACGGCGTAAACGACTTCTGCGCATAATATCCGTTTGAAAGGGCGGCTGTTAAACCGAGGTTATTTGCATTTGGGCGGAGGTTACTCGCTCTAAACAGAATACTTCCTTCAATCCCCGATGTGGTTCTCCCAAAATCAATTTGTAACGGTATTTCCGCTGCGGTGTAGCGGGTGCCTGAGTACGTTGCTGCATCCGCGCGGTAAGCTGCCACCCCCGTGTAAATGTGTCTGCCATTCGATTTGGAAACCCACCAGTCACCTAATGCGCCAAAATCCTGGGCACCACCAAAGGGCCAGTAAAGCTGTGGCGTCAGGTAGTCTACGGTTCCCGCCTCAAGCCATGCTATGGGATCGGCATAAATAACATCGTACGAAGAAAGTCCGTTAATCCCTTGGGGCACACCGCTTTTCCAGATACCAAATGGACTTATTCCAAATTTAACGCTGGGATTAACGGTTCGGATAGTGGACGCGACCGTTGCGACAAAACGATTAATGTTATCCCGGCGCCAATCTGGAAGGGTTAACAATCCTCGCGGGCTCGCATTGTAATACGATTCATCTTCGACGGTTATTTGGTACGCTGGGTACGGGTAGAAATAGTCGTCAAAGTGGACGCCATCTACCTTGTATCGCGCAACCACGTCTCCAACCACATCGGCGATATAATCGTGGACCTCCAGAATTCCTGGATTAAAAATGGACACTACAGCATCTTTTAAGCTGGGATCGGTGCCTTTGTATTTAACATCTAAAATCCAATCAGGTCTGGTTTTCGTGATATGGGATGAACTCAATCCGAACGGACCTCTGGAACTAACCGCCCTGAAAGGATTCATCCACGCGTGCAATTCCATTCCGTGCTCATGAGCCAAATCAATGGCCAGCGCCAGTGGATCGTAGTACGGATTAGGTGCGACGCCCATGTTGCCCGTTAAAAACCTCGACCACGGTTCATTTAGCGATTCATACATGGCATCGGCTTCCGAACGAATTTGGAAGAAAACGGCATTTATACCTGCACTTTTCAAGTCGTCGAACAATCGAGTCAGTTGGACGATCTGAGATGAAGTGGATTGCACGGGCTGGGTAGGCCAATCCAAACCGTACACGGTAGTGAGCCAAACTCCCCTCATTTCATGCTTTAAGCCTTGACTTTGCGCCTGAATGACAAGTGCGATAGAAAGCGCAAGGAAAACAGTTCTTAGAAAAAACATTTTGATCGTTTTTATCACAGATTCTAGTTGATTCGTTGAACACAATTTAATACACTACTCCTTCAATCGATTTTGAATTCGGAATATACCCCACCCGCCACAGGGATTTCATCCGACTCGCTCGATCAAATTTCATTTATTTGGAGGCACTATGCGCAAAGCTACTAATTTGCTGCTGCTCTTTACGTTTCTTTTTGTTGGAAGCGCTTTTGGGCAAAGCACCGATTATTCATTTATAGTAGAACGTTCTACTGATCCCCACGCACCCTATCCACCGAGTCATTCGGGTGTAAGAACAGTCGCCGGTCCTTACGATCTTGACGGTGATGGTAAGCAAGAAATTTTAGTTTCAGACTACACAGGCGGAAGCCGTGTGCACGTTTTGGAATCTATTGGACCAGATATGTGGGAGCATGTTTATTCAACGCCTTGGCTGGATGATTATGGAGGAACCGGAAACGGCCGCGCGATCGCTGGCGGTGACATGGATGGCGATGGCAAAGGAGAGATCTATTTCTTCTCTGGATGTGCGACAACGGGAGCTGGTTGTGCGACTAAGTTTGCAAATGCAGCATATACCCGTGGATTGTACGTTTTTGAGTATACTGGCATCGATAACGATTACGGCTCAGCACCGGCGACTATCTACAACATGCCTGACGAGCCCGATCGCTGGCAGCAAGAGCAGCTAACGGTTGAAGACGTTGATAACGACGGCAAACAGGAAATGATGTTTGGTAACAACGGAAGCAACAGTGATCACGACAACTGGTGGATCATTTCTGTTTCTGGTGACATCGGATCCGGTTTTGAAACCTGGAGCAACGAAATGAAAGCAAGTTCTCGGAACCGTGCTTTCGACCTCGTTGACCGTGGTGGTGGATCCCCATACGGAATGGTTTCTGCTGACCTTGACGGAAACGGTATCGTTGAAATCGTTATGTCTAGCTGGAACAACAACAACCTAACCTTAGCTCAGGCGGTCGGTCCAGATAGCTACTACCTTCCTGATGGAAGCCAAGGCCAGCATTGGGCACATATTAATCCGACCCGAGACACCGTTCCACTTTTCGGAATTTTGAAAGTGGATATTGATGGGGATGGAAACTGCGAAGTGTACGGTTCCGAATACAATACCGGTGACGTTTGGGTACTTAATTACAATCGCGGAGAAAACGTTTTTGCGATTACTGAGGACAACTACAAATTAGCCGTGGTTCCTGGCCTTTCTTCGCTTGGCCTAGCTGCCGGCGACCTAGATGGCGATGGAAATATTGACCTAATTGGTAGTGGTGCTGCGTTCTCTCACAATCAATACAACGATGGAAAAGACCCAAACTGGGTTAACATTGTTGAATTCATTGGTACAGATCCTGAAAATCCAGCTCACTACTCTCCTATCACGCAAGTTTTCTTCCCGAACGATCGTACGGATGCGTTTGATTTGATTACGCGTGACTCTGCTGGCGTTATTACGACCTACCGTGCGAATGCGGACAACGGTCCTCAGTTTGCATCTAAGTTTGCCTTCCTAGGGGACGTGGACAACGATGGGCACAATGAAGTAGCACTAGGCTTCCAAGGCCAGAGCGACTCATTGCGCACGTTTACAGAGGTATTCAACCCTGCAGACAGCACGTATGTCGTTGATCCGACAACCATTAAGTCTGTGGTGAACTCACAACGTGTATTTATGCGCGTTCTTTCATCTGGTGCAACGGGAATTGGTATTGCCGACGAACGTGTTGTTATTCCTTCAGACTATGTGCTAGAGCAAAACTATCCGAACCCATTCAATCCTTCGACTTCGATTCGTTTTGAGCTTCCAATTGACAAAGCGATTTCGGTGTCGATTTATGATGTGGCTGGACGTTTGGTTAGAACGTTGGTTGACAATCAGTTCTATTCTCAAGGTTCACATGAAGTAACCTGGGACGGAACGGCTGCAAATGGCGCAGCGGTATCGAGCGGTACTTACATGTACACGCTCAAGTATGGTAACTTTGCTCAGACAAAGACCATGGTGCTTCTGAAGTAGCCAGGCCTGCTACAATTCATGGGGAGGCCCTTTCGGGCCTCCCCTTTTTTTGCGGTTTCCGTAAGGAACCGATTGAAACCCGTGCAAACTCCTTCGTTTGCTCAGCGAAAACGCACCCATTATGCGTAGACACAGTCTCTTTCTATTATTTCTTTTGATTTGGGGCGTACAGTTCGCTTCTGCCCAAGGAAAAATCGCCGGTCGAATTACCGACAGTGCATCGGGCGACCCTTTGATTGGGGTAAACGTTATTCTTGACGGCACTGCACAGGGAACCACGACCGATTTGGATGGGAATTACATCATTTTGAATGTGCGCCCGGGCGAGTATTCCCTAAAGTTTTCGTACATCGGTTTTTCGACCCAGGTGATTGCTGGAATTCGCGTTTCCACAGGCCAAACTACGCGCTACGACTTCAGGATGAAGGAAGAGATTATTGAAGGCGAGGAAATTGTTATTCAGGCCGAGCGACCCATGGTTCAAAAGGACCTAACCGCATCCAGTAAAACGGTTAATGCCGCTGAAATTGAAGCGTTACCGGTTGAAGGTTTCTTTGGCGTCTTGGTCACACAGGCCGGAGTGAATCAGGGGCCCGGTGGTGAGATACACATTCGTGGTGGTAGAAGTAACGAAATTTCCTACCTGGTAGATGGGATGTCCGTAGGTAATCCCTTTGAAACCAACGGTTTGGCCACATCTGTTGCTGCCGATGCCATTCAAGAAATGACGGTTATCTCAGGTGCCTTCAATGCCGAATATGGTAAGGCGATGTCCGGTATTGTGAATCTGGTTACCAAAGAGGGTAACGATAAATTAGAAGGCTCGGTTAGTTTTTATGGTGGGGATAACGTCACGAAGCACAGCGATATTTACGGTCCGCCAACGAGCACCAGCAATTTAGGCCTGAATGTTTTCACGGGCGAAGGAACGCTTTCCGGCCCTCTGCCCTTCTACAAAAAGATTCGTTTCTTCCTTTCTGCTCGCTACGACAAGAATGAAGGGACTATTTACGGGAAGGACTTACACCTACCTTCAGACTCCGCTAACTTCAACGGAGACAGAACCTTACGGGATACGATTCAAGAATACATCCCAGGTTACGACGGTCCACTTTGGTACTACGAGCTTCATGGAAAACCGTGGTACGAATACGGCGAAGGCGATCCTTTGCCAGGCAAAGATGTAGCATTAAACCCAAGGGAAAGCGGCAACTTTATTGCAAAATTTAGCACGCGTCCATTTCCCGGTGCAAAGTTGGAATACTCGTTCCTAATGGATGGAGCGAAACGCAAGTCGTTTAGTTTCTTATACAAGTACAATCCTAGCGGTACCACGTCTTATCGTGACGTCTCTTATAACAATAGTTTACACTGGACGCACACGTTAAATGACCGTGCGTTTTACACGGTAAAAGCCTCATACGCCACTAGCGATGCGAAATCGTTTCTGTATGAGAATCCGCTTGATCCTCGGTATGTCTCTTCTGGTAATATTATTGGATTCCCCGGCAATCAATTTTTGATGGGTGGAAACCAAAAGGACCATGTATATGAATCGTCGTCGTCGTTCAGGCTGAAAGCAGACTTGACGTCGCAGATA
>Ga0222714_10004493_pt1 | contig 13609 bp, 8 predicted proteins | sample C33_3DmetaG_FD_165048 | JGI IMG/M metagenome (GOLD analysis project Ga0222714, IMG submission 165048) | Estuarine water microbial communities from San Francisco Bay, California, United States - C33_3D | ecosystem: Environmental > Aquatic > Marine > Unclassified | place: USA: California... | reverse complement strand
TGAAGAACTTCTTGCCCTTGATTTCGTAATCGATTTGCTGGGCGTTGAAGTAAGGACCCACCAACAAGGGGCGATCACCGTATTGTTCACGGGTGATGTAGCCATAGAATTTGTAAGGGTCTTCAGGATCGTTCATGTCGATCGAGGGATCGGCCATGGAACGAATGATCACCATGGCATAAGAGGAGTAACCCAAGATCACAAATCCGATGCTAAGCACGATGGTGTTCCAACCGATTTTTCCTTTGCCTGCCGTGTAGCGAAGCAAGTAAACCACAGCACCGAAGATCAGCACCACAGCCGCCAAGGCGCCGCTGTAGAAGGGCAAACCAAAGCCGTTGACGAACATCTTGTCCAAGTTGGCCAAGAGCCAGGGAATTCCCGGGTAAATGACCTTCATCACAAATCCCAAAGCCAAAGCGGCCGCACCCAAGGCATAGATAACCCCCTTTTGGGTGACCTTGAATTTCTTGAAGTAGTAGGCCAGCGTAATGACAGGAATCACCAACAAGTTCAACATGTGCGTACCCAAAGCCAAACCAATCATGTAGGCCATGAACACCAACCAGCGGTCGGTTGAAAGGGTATCTTCAGCTTCGTACCAGCGAATCACCGCCCAGAAGGTCAAACCCGTAAAGAAAGAGCTCAAGGCGTATACCTCGGCTTCAACGGCGCTGAACCAAAACGAATCCAAAAAGGTGTTGCTCAAGGCAGCCACCAAACCGGCAGAAAAAATCAACACATTGCGGTGCTGGGCGTCTTCTTTGACCAGTTTACCAGCAAAATAAGTGGTGATCCAGAAGGTAAACATGACCGTACCGGCTGAGGCTGTAGCCGAAAGCATGTTGATCCAGAATCCTACATTGACCACATCAGGGGCCAGCAACGAGAAGAGTCGACCCACCATCAAAAAGAAGGGAGCCCCTGGAGGGTGAACGACTTGCAACTTGTAAGCGGCTGATGCAAACTCACCGCAATCCCACAAACTAACTGATTCTTCCAAGGTCAAGGTGTAAACCACCAAGGCAATGGCAAAACTCAGCCAGCCGAGTATGTTGTTCCAACGTTTAAACGTATTCATGTTCTATCAATTGAGAATGGCGAAAATAGGCATTCGCTGTGGCTTAGCCAACGCCAAAAGGGGTCTTGAACCCTTCGATTTGAGCAATTTGTCGATTCTGGCTTAGGCCGAAATCGTTTCGGCCGCCAATTTCAAGCGATCGACCACCTCGGCGGTACCCAAAAGAGCCAGCAATTCAAAGATGGGAGGCCCCATCGCTTCTCCGCTGAGGGCAATGCGCATGGGCTGCATCAACTCACCGGTTTTCTTGCCCAATGCTTCGCAGGATGCCCTGAAACAAGCTTCAAACCCTTCGGCATCAGAAGCCGATGCGGCGGCGAATGCCTCGGCCAATCCGAGCAATGAGGCATTGGTGTCCTCTTTCCATTTCTTGGCAATGGCCGCCTCGTCGTAAGAGGCAGGTCGACCATAGAAGAAGTGCGCTGCCGGAGCGATGTCTTTGGCGAATTGGAACTTCTCGCGAAGCAAGGCCAATACCTTCAAGGCATATTCGCGGTCAATATCGTTTCCGTATAATTCTTGGAACTGAGCCCAAACCACCTCCATCAATTGCTCGTCAGAGGTATTGGACAAGTATTGCTGGTTGAACCAATGGGCTTTGTTGACGTCAAACTTGGCACCGCTCTTGGAAACTTTTTCCAAGGAGAAGGCCTCGATCAATTCAGCCATGCTGAACAATTCACGGTTGTCAGAGGGGTGCCAGCCCAACAATGCCAACATGTTGGCAACGGCTTCGGGAAAGTATCCAGACTCTCTGTATCCGCTGGAAGTTTCACCCGACTTGGGATCAGTCCATTGAAGGGGGAAGACTGGAAAGCCCAAGCGATCTCCGTCGCGTTTGGACAATTTGCCGTTTCCTTCGGGCTTCAACAAGAGGGGCAAGTGGGCAAACTTGGGCATCACCTCTTCCCAGCCCAAGTAGCGGTACAACATCACGTGCAACGGGGCCGAGGGCAACCACTCTTCTCCGCGAATGACATGGCTAATGCCCATCAAATAATCGTCAACGACGTTGGCCAAATGGTAGGTAGGCATGCCATCGCTCTTGAGCAGAACTTTGTCATCCATGGTGGAAGAATTCACGACCACCCAACCGCGAATTTCATCGTGGAAACGCACCTCTTCTTTGCGGGGCAATTTGATGCGAATCACATAGGGATCACCGCTTTCCAAACGGGCTTTGACCTCGTCTTGACCCAAGGTCAAGGAGTTCTTCATGCCCATGCGGCTGACCGCGTCATAGGCCGGCTGCATTTTGCTAGCCTCCAAACGCTTGCGCATGGCATCCAAGTCTTCTTCAGTATCAAAGGCATAGTAAGCCAAGCCTTTTTCGATCAATGCTTCGGCGTACTGACGGTACATGGGCTTTCGCTCGCTTTGGCGATAAGGAGCATGAGGACCCCCATTTTCTGGCCCTTCGTCGATTTCGATTCCCACCCATTTCAGAGACTCCAAGATGTAGGCTTCGGCACCGGGGACATAGCGAGTCTGATCGGTGTCTTCGATGCGCAAAATCATGGTACCGCCCAACTGGCGAGCCAGCAGGTAGTTGTACAGGGCCGTACGCACGCCACCAATGTGCAAGGGCCCGGTGGGGCTAGGGGCAAAACGCACGCGAACAGGTCTAGAATCGCTCATACTCATCAGGTGCCGCAAAGGTAACCCATTTGGCCTTGCGATGCTTGATTTCCAAACCCTTCCCATATCACTCAAGCCGTATCTTTGTAGCATGAACCTCAAAGACCAGATCAACGAAGGAATCAAAGAGGCCATGAAGGCCAAACAGAGCGACCGTTTGCGCGCCTTGCGCGGCATCAAATCAGCCTTTATGTTGCAAGACACCGCCGAAGGGGGTGCTGAGGTGAGCGAAGCCGATCGAATGAAAGCCTTGCAAAAATTGGCCAAACAGCGCAAAGACAGTTTGGACATTTACGAGCAACAGGGCCGCGAAGATTTGGCCAAAGTAGAGCGTGAAGAATTGGCCGTCATCGAAGAGTTTTTGCCCGCTCAAATGGGTGAATCCGAGGTTCGTGCAGCCGTTCAGGCCATCATCACCGAATCAGGAGCTTCGGGCATGAAAGACATGGGCAAGGTGATGCCTGTGGCCATGAGCCAACTGGGTGGTCAAGCCGACGGGAAATTGATTTCCGCCTTGGTGAAAGAATTGTTGGGTTAAACCGGCTACTCAAATCGGCTCATGGCGGCCTTTACAGCGCCCAAGCCAGGGCTACTGCCGCCTCCAGCTTTCCAGCTGCCAGCAATCGTTTGATGGTGTCTGCACTCGCAGGACCGTGTTCTTTCACCGCATTAGCGGAATCCTCTGCTGAAGGAACAGCCATGGCATGCGCCAATTGACCCACTTCATAAGCACTCAATTCGGTACTGTTTTTTACCGCTTCGGGCAGACCCGCATATCCCATAGGATTTTGCATGGGCTGAGCCAATTCAAACATGTGTTCGGCGCCCGTTCGGCTGTACCAGTGACCGCCCAAACGACCCACGGTGTGCAACGCGGTTTGATCAATGCGACCGTCTTCGGTCATGACAGCGTGGTTGACGTGTACGCGAAGCACCTGGCAAATGACCAAATTACCCGAGCCACCGCCCGTTCCCAACTCCTTGACTTCGATGACTTTGCACTCGTATTGCACCGGGCTTTCAGCCACACGAGCGGGTTTGACGACTTCAGAGGCCAGGGGCGTAAAACCGGCCATCTCAAACTCCGAAACCCCCTTGTCCCAGGGCGCAGCCGCCACGTTCATTTTCTGAACCATGCTTTCGGTGACAATGTTGATCACCACTTCAGGATGCGCCTTGGCGTTCAAATAACTGTGCTTGGGGCTGGCGTCGCGGCCGCTATTCGCAGGTGAAAAGATCAACACCGGCGGGTTGGCGCTAAACACATTGAAAAAACTGAAAGGTGCCAAATTCGCCCGGCCCTCGGCATCAACCGTTGAAGCAAAGCAAACGGGTCTTGGACCAATACCCCCCACCAACAATTGGTGCATTTGGGGAATGGCGAGTTCAGCGGGGTCGAAGGATTGATAGGCAGTCATGGTTTCGGAAGTACAAATATCGGAAACTTTGGCCCAGTGCTCCTTGGGGCCTTTAAACAGAGGCAAACCCAAAGGCCTCTGCAATTGTTTACCTTGCATTTCGCATGAACGATTTCGCCGACATCCGCTCTGCCCAACTGGCCTTTTTCAAGGCCGGCCATACCCGTAGCTACAAAGCCCGAAAAGGCACCCTTTTGGCCCTGAAGCAAAGTGTCAAAGATCACGAAGAAGAGATTCTTCAGGCCTTGGCTAGTGATTTGGGCAAGCCTGAATTGGAGGCCTTTGCGGCTGAAATCAGCTTCATCTACCAAGAAATCGACCACATGTTGGAACGCCTGGCTGGCTACATGCAAGACCGACGCGTCAAAAGCAGCTTGGCCTTATTTCCCTCCCGAAGCTGGATGCAGAAAGAGCCCTTGGGTCAGGTCTTGATCATCGGTCCCTGGAACTACCCCTTCCAATTGTTGGCCGCTCCCTTGGTGGGGGCTTTGGCCGCTGGAAATACGGTCTTGCTTAAGCCTTCTGAGTTCACGCCGGCTACTTCAGCGGTGATTGGCCGTGTCATAGCCAAGGCTTTTTCAAAGGAATGGGTAGCCATCGCCGAAGGCGATGGCGCGCAAGTGGTACCGCAAATTTTCGAGTCCTACCAACCCTCCATGGTCTTCTTTACGGGCTCACCCGCCGTGGGCAAGATCATCGCTCAACGCTGCGCTCAAGACTTGATACCCGTCGTGCTCGAGTTAGGCGGAAAATCACCTGCCATCTTCGACGGCACATGGGTGTCCAAAACTGCCGTCAAACGCTTGTTGTACGCCAAGTTCATCAATGCCGGACAGACCTGCATTGCCCCCGATTATGTGCTGATCAAGCACTCGGCCTTTGACAATTTTGTGTCTTTGGCCCGCGAAATTTTGAACGAATGGTACGGCGATGACCCCTTGAATTCGCCCGATTTGACCCAGCTGATTCACGAGCGTCATTTTCAACGTGTTCAATCCTATTTGGCGCAGGGTGAGGTCCTGCACGGAGGTCAGCATCGCGCTTCTGACCGGCGCATCTCTCCCACTTTGTTGCGGCCCAGTTCCTGGGATCAGGCCTGCATGAAAGACGAAATTTTCGGCCCTGTTCTGCCCATTGCCACCTACGAAAGCGAAGAAGAATTGCTAGACTTGGCCCGTCACAATCCCGACCCCTTGGCCGCCTATATATTTAGCAAAGACAGCCAGTTTGCCGATCGCGTTTCCCGCGAATTGCCCTTTGGTGGCGGCTGCATCAACAACGCCATGCTACACATCGTGAACCCCCATTTGCCTTTTGGGGGCGTTCGCAACAGCGGATGGGGGGCTTACCACGGTCGCCATTCGTTTGACAGTTTCAGCCACAGCAAGAGCATGATCAAAACCGGTCGTTGGTTTGATTTGAAGCAGAAGTATCCGCCGTACAGCGCCTTGGCTCTCAAGTTGATCAAGAAATTGATGTAAAATTCGGGACCGTTGAAGCTGATCCAATGATGCGGCTCAGCGATTTACCACTCAAGCAATTCCTCCAGAGCCGCTTGGGTCTTTTCAGCATTGGGCAACATGACTTTTTCCATGCCCATATTCAAAGGAACCGCGGGCACATCAGCGCTACCCAAAGTCTGAACAGGTGCGTCCAAATGGGTGAAACATTGCTGAGCAATGCGACCCGCCAGTGCCTCGGCAAAACTGTTCTTCAGGGTCTCTTCGGTCAACACCAGCACCTTGCCATGGCGACGCGCTAGGGCAAACACCGCTTCCTGGTCGTAGGGAGCCAGGGTGCGGAGGTCCAGAATTTCGACTTGACCGGGCAAATTCTTGGCCGCTGCCAAGGCCCAGTACACGCCCATTCCATAGGTCACTACTCCGCAAGAAGTACCGTTATTCAAATGGCTCGTATCGGCTTCCAAAACCGTACGACCCTTGCCAAAAGGAATGATGTAATCCTCGCTAGGCTCAGGGGTCTTGGCCAATTCGGTGCCGGGCACCTTGCTCCAGTACAAGCCCTTGTGCTCGAACATGACTACAGGGTTGGGATCGTAGTAAGCGGCTTTCATCAAGCCCTTCATGTCAGCGGCTGTGCTGGGGTAGGCAATCTTGATGCCCTTGATAGGCAACAAAGAGCTTTCTACCGTACCACTGTGGTAGGGACCGCCTCCGCCATAGGCTCCAGTTGGAACGCGAATGATGGACGAAACGGGGTATTTGCCCATGGTCAGATAGCAACTCTTGGAAAGCTCAGTAATCAATTGATTGACCCCGGTCCAGATGTAATCGGCGAACTGAATTTCGACAATGGGTTTGCAACCCACGGCGCTCATTCCCGCCGTCGAACCGACGATATAGGCCTCTTGAATGGGGGTATTGAAGACGCGGTTGCGGCCGTATTTGTCAGCCAGGGTCGCCGCTTCGCGGAACACGCCGCCCAAGCGATAGCCGACATCTTGGCCGTACAACAAGGCTTCGGGATGCTTCTTGAATATCTCTTCAACCGCAAACAGGGCGGCGTCGACCATGACAATAAGCTCGCGCCCCGCAGGGGCGCGCTCGCCGAGTTCTTCCGTCACCGGAGTGGGTGCCTCAACGTGGTCAAACAAGGTATGAGGCTCAGGCTCAGGAGCGGCCTTGGCTCTTTCAAAATCAGCTTCTGCGGCCGCGCTGCGCGCGGCCTCACGCTCTTCCAAGTCTTCAGCCGATTCGGCCAAAGACAGCAACAATTTCTTCAGTTGGGGGTAAGGGTCATGACGAAGATGGTCCTCCAAATCATCTCGGTACCACTCGCTGCGAACACCCGAAGTATGGTGACCCAGCAAAGGCACTTTGGCATGCACCAAAATCGGAGCGCGTTTTTCACGGGCGTATTCTATGGCCTTTTCCATCTCCGTATAACAGGCGACAAAATCGCTGCCGTTCACACGCACACGCTTGATTCCCTTGAATCCCGCAATGTAATCGTAAGCATCTTGAGCCCGCATCTCATCGCCCGAAGCCGAAATACCCCAGTCGTTGTCTTGAATGAGGTACACGATGGGCAATTGGTGAAGAGCTGCCATCTGGAAGGCCTCAGCCACTTCGCCTTCGGTCACCGAACCATCGCCCAAAGAGCAGAGAACAATGGGCTTCTCGGCCCCTTGCAACAGACCCTGCTGTTCCAAGTATTGCAAACCCTGTGCCGCGCCTGTGGCGGGAACCGTTTGCATGCCTGTAGCGCTGCTTTGGTGCGGCATTTTCGGCATATTGGGTCTCTTCAGCGAAGGGTGAGAATAGTAACTGCGTCCCCCACTGAACGGGTCATCGGCCTTGGCCAACAACTGCAGCATCAGTTCATACGGCTCCATGCCCATGCCCAACAATATGCTCTCATCGCGGTAATAAGGGAAGGCATAATCGACGGCTTTCAAGTGAAAGGCGGTTGCCAATTGAATGGCTTCATGGCCTTTCGAAGTGCTGTGAACATACTTGGTAATGGGTCTGTTCTCATCGTATATCCGAGCCATTGCACGGGCCGATGCCATTAAATCGAAAGCCTTGAGTAAAATATCCTTGTCGATCATGTCGAATTGGGACTGCAAGTTTAGGCAATTTCGCCGGCCCACGCCTTATAACACAAGGCCTTCTCTCTCATTTTAAAAGCACAGCGCTCAGATTTTGCTTTCGAACACAACAGTCCTGCTTTGATCGCCATCTTCTTTCGCCAGACAAGCTTTTTCCGCGGTACACTAAAATACTGATGCAGCCCCATCATGAGACCCTACACTCCATTTTAGCAAAAATCCCTAATCGCCTACAACAATTCGCAGCATGCGCAAGGCAAAAACAGTAGCCAACACACAATCTTTGCTATATTGCTTTGAATTTGCCACCAGACCCCAGGCCTATGCAATTGAAAACTACCTGTTTGCTGCTCGCGGCTTTCCTTTTTTCCAACTTCCTGAATGCCCAGACCGATCCCGGCCCTGGAGACAGTGTAGAAAGTGTAGGGGTAGTCGAAATTCGGCAAAACCGACTCAAGGAAAAGCTCAAAGAATCGCCTTTGACCGTCGAGAGCATGAGCGCCCAAAGCATCAAGGAAACCCCAGCTTCTGACTTTTACGAAGCCCTGGGTCACTTGAAAGGGGTCGACATTACGGCTGCCTCTCTGGGCTTTCGCATCGTCAACACACGTGGATTCAATTCCACCTCCCCCGTTCGCACCTTGCAGGTCATCGATGGGGTAGACAACCAGAGCCCAGGCCTCAATTTCTCCTTAGGGAACTTCTTGGGAGCCTCTGAATTGGATGTGGCCAATCAGGAGATTGTGGTCGGGGCCAGCTCGGCTTTTTATGGACCGGGAGCCTTCAACGGCGTGATTTCCTTCACCACCAAAGACCCTTGGAAAAACACGGGCTTGCAGGTCAAACAAAAGTTTGGCGAGAGAAGCCTTACTGAAACTTCGCTGCGCTACGCCAAAGTGCTGAGCAACGCCGAAGGCCGGGATGTCTTTGCCTTCAAAGTCAATCTTTCCTACATGCAGGCCTATGATTGGGAAGCCACTAATGCTGACCCCACTCCTGATTCCAAAGTGGGCATTGACAACCCCGGCGGATACGACGCGGTCAACCGCTACGGCGATGAAATTCTCAGACCGGGTGAAAACGATGCAACTTCTCGAGACGGCATGTACAACGTTCCGGGTTTGGGCATTTACCACCGCGATGGGTACTGGGAAAAAGACCTGGTCGATTATAACACCAACAACCTCAAAACTTCCTTCATGGCCGCCTGGCGCCCCTCGAAGAACAGCTCGGCCGAACTGCAATATCAGGTCAACTTTGGCAACGGAACCACGGTGTACCAAGGCGACAACCGATACAGCTTGAAAGACATCAAGTTTTTGCAAAATCGCCTGGAGTACAAGGATAAAAATGGATTCATTCGGGTTTACGCCACCCACGAAGATGCTGGCAACACCTACGATGCCGTTTTCACGGCCCTTCTCATGCAGAACTACGCCAAGCGCGACGATTTGTGGGGAGGAGATTACTACCGCATCTGGCAATCGCAGTACCGCAATAAGGTGAAAGCCTTGGATGGCTATCCCAAAACCAGCCCTTTTTCAGATCCCGAATACTACATCAAGATCCAAGCGGTCTTGGACGCCAACCGCGATCAAATTGCCGCTTGGCACGAGGAGTGCCGAAATCAGGCCAATTATTGGCACGACTTTCAGGGAAGACCTTTTCCGCAGCAACCCAACACCTTTGATCGCTACTACCCCGGAACCGAGCGTTTCGATTCCTTGAAAACCGCCATTACTTCTTTGAAGAGCTTTGGCGAAGGGGGAAGCGGTTTTTACGATCGTTCAGCCTTGTACCACACCCAAGGCGAGCACAGCTGGCGAGTGGGCGATTTCTGGAAAGTCACTTCGGGTTTTTCGGCTCGTTTGTACACCCCAAATACCCAAGGAACCATTTTTGCCGACACTAATGGCGTGGTCATTCGCAACCAAGAGGCGGGCCTTTATACGGGCACCGAATACCGAGATCGCCGCAACCATTGGAAAATCAACTTGACAGCGAGGGTTGATAAAAACGTCAACTTCCCTGTCATATTTAGCCCCGCCGCCTCAGTCGTTTACACCCCTGACAAGGTGACTTACTGGCGTCTTTCGCTGACCAGTGGTGTGCGCAACCCGACCCTGGCCGACCAATACCTGTATTACAATGTGGGTCGAGCCATTCTGCTCGGAAATATCAATGGCTACGACAGCCTTGTGACCCTGCCCTCTTTGTTTGACGTTTACGACGGCTTGATTCCAGATCTAAACAAATTGAACTGGTTCAACGTCAATCCCGTTCGCCCTGAGCGAGTGCGCAGCGTCGAATTGGGATACAAGTCTTTGCTGGCCGATCGCCGCTTGAGCATGGACGCCTCAGCCTACTTCAACGTATACCGCGACTTCATTGGCTACCAATTGGGCTTTGACCCCATCATCGATTACACCCTACAATTCATCACCGGTGGCCAAGTGTACCGCATCGCAACCAATGCCCAATCGATCGTAACCACCATGGGCTTCGCCGGTGGCTGGAATTACTTCATCGGCGAGAATTACACGGCGGGCTTCAATTACAGCTGGAACAAACTCAATAAGCTGGAAAAAGAAGACCCCATCATTCCCGCTTTCAATACGCCTGAACACAAATTCAACCTCTCGTTCATGGGAAGCGGCATCGACTTGACCGACGCTATGCCCGATGGCATCAAAGATTGGAATTGGGAGAATTGCGCCTTCAACGTCAACTTCAAATGGGTGCAAGGCTTCACCTTTGAAGGTTCCCCCCAATTCACGGGTTATGTACCCACTTATTGGCTGGTTGATGCCATGCTCAGCAAGGAAATTCCCAAGTGGGATGCCAGCTTGAAAATTGGTGCTTCTAACTTGACCAATAACATGGTCATGCAGGTCTACGGTGGCCCCAGAATTGGACGCATGGCTTACGCTTCGTTGCTCTTTGAACTCTAAGAACTATTTTCGTTAAAAATTAAACCGACAATACCATGAAAAAACTATTGATTCTCAGCTTGGTAGCCCTGTGTGCCAACCTGAGCTTCGCCCAGACCAAATACGTCGATCGCGTGTTGGCCGAGAGCGAAGTGACCGTCACTAAAAATGTGCTGTACGCCAGCAATTACACCGTTCTGTTGGGTGGACCTCCCTTCACCTTGGAGCCCTTGTACATGGATGTTTACGCCCCCAATGATGGCGTGACCAGCCGTCCCTTGGTGATTTACACCCACACTGGAAGCTTCCTTCCCCGCTACATCAACCAAACTCCAACTGGAGCCCGCGATGACAGCGCTACGGTGGCCATTTGCAAAGATTTGGCTCGCCGCGGTTATGTGGTGGCTTCGATCAGCTACCGCTTGGGATGGAACCCTCAAGGTGCTACCGAGAGCATTCGCAAAAACACCATCATCAACGCTGCTTACAAGGGCGTTCAGGATATCTCTGCCGCCATTCGCTTCTTCAAGCAGTCGGCTGACAAGGGTGGAAACCCCTACGGTATTGACCCCAGCAAAATTGTTTTGGGTGGTCAAGGAACCGGTGGTTACATCGTTTCGGCTTTCGCTAGCTTGGACCGCCAGAGCGAGATCAAAATCGACAAGTTCCGCGATCCCAACACGGGAGTTGCCTATGTAAACGATACCATCTGGGGCGATCGCCACGGTTTGGGTGGATACCCTGGCTTCGGCAATGAGAGCAACACCGGTTACACCACTGACGCTCAAATTGGTTTCTGCATCGGCGGTGCTTTGGGTGACAGCGGCTGGTTGGAGAAGGGCGAAATGCCTTTGATCTGGGTTCACAGCATGATGGATCCTTTCGCTCCTTACACCACCGGTATGGTAAACGTACCTGGTACCACTTTGCAGGTAGTTGAGGTTTCCGGCGGATACGACGTCATGAAACGCGTAAACGATTTCGGAAACAATGCTGCTTACAAAGGCAAGGTTATGGACGACTACACCCGTCAGGCCAACTTGTTGAACGACGGCTTGGACGGTTTGTACCCCATTGCCGGTTTGGTCAACGCTTCAGGTCCTTACGAGTGGTGGGATACCAACGCCATCAAGATGTTGCCTAGCCCTCCCTATAACCCCACGGTTATTTTGGCCAGCGGTAAAGCCACCAACCCCTTCATGAGCAAGGCTCGCGCCATGACTTTTGTTGACAGCATCTGCGGATACATCGCTCCTCGTTTGGCTGTGACTTTGGGTTATGTGAATTCTGTGGGCATCAACCCCGCTGAGTTGTCCAGCAACGTGACTTTGTCTCCCAACCCCGCTCAAGACCGCGTGGTGATTCAGAGCAACTGGACCAACAACAACTTGAACGGTGCTGTGGTACGCGATTTGAACGGCCGCACCTTGGCTCGTTTGACTGCTGAGAACAACCGCATCGACCAATCAATCGACCTGCCTACCGGTATCTACTTGGTAGAATTGCAGTTCGATTTTGGAACCGGAACCAAGAAACTCATCATCGAATAAGCCGAGTAGCGATTCGATTTTGAAAAAGGGGCGGCCGACTGGCCGCCCCTTTTTCGTGTGTCTGGGCCCAAAAAGCCCTATTTTTGCCCCTTTCCAAAGAATCTGGCATGTACCCCACCCTCAAGCAACTGAATTGGCCCCAAATCGAGGAAGAAATCCTGGCCTTCTGGAAGGAGAACGGAATTTTCGCCCAAAGCGTGGAACAGCGAGACCCCTCGCTGTCCTTTACCTTTTTTGAAGGCCCTCCCAGTGCCAACGGCATGCCCGGCATTCACCACGTCATGGCGCGTGCCATGAAGGACATGTTCTGCCGCTACAAAACCTTGCAGGGCTATCGCGTAGAGCGAAAAGCCGGCTGGGATACCCACGGTTTGCCCATCGAATTGCAGGTGGAAAAGCGTCTGGGCATTCGCAAAGACGACATCGGGGTCAAGATCTCCATGGAAGACTACAACAAGGCCTGCCGTGAAGACGTTTTCATGTTCAAAGACCGATGGGACGCTCTGACCGAGCGCATCGGTTTCTGGGTCGATTTGGAAAACCCCTACATCACCTGTGATACGGAGTATGTCGAGACCTTGTGGCACTTGCTCAAGCGCCTTTACGACAAAGGATACCTGTACAAAGGCTATACCATTCAGCCCTATTCACCTGCTGCAGGAACCGGATTGTCCAGCCACGAGCTGAACCAACCCGGTACCTACCAAAACGTCAAAGACACCACCGTCGTGGCGCAGTTTTCCAAGGCTGGCAAACCCGGTGAATACTTCTTGGCTTGGACCACCACGCCTTGGACCTTGCCTTCCAACACCGCCTTGGCGGTGGGGGCTAAAATCGACTACATCGAAGTCGATACCTACAATGCTTACACGGGCCAAGCGATCCGAGTGACCTTGGCTGAAGCTTTGTTGGGCAAACACTTCCAAGCCGAGGCCGAATGCGAAGGCGAATTGCCCGCCTATGACCCTGCCGCCAAAGCACAACCCTGGAAACGTGGTAACCGCGTAAAAGGAGCCGACCTAGCGGGTCAATCGTACGAGCAGTTGTTGCCCTATGCCCAACCGAGCGATGGCGATGCCTTCCGCGTGGTCTGCGCTGATTTTGTGAGCACCGAAGACGGTACAGGTATTGTTCACATTGCCCCTTCTTTTGGTGGCGATGACTTCAAGACGGCCAAAGACAACGGCATTGGTTCCTTGACCTTGGTCGATAAGACGGGTCGTTTTGTGGCCGAGGTCAGCGATTTTGCTGGCGAGTTTGTCAAAGAGGCTTACCTCACGGAAGAGGAGAAAGGGGCGGCCGCAGCGCAGCAAGGCCGCGACAAATACTTGAGCGTAGACGAGCGCTTGGCCATCAAGCTCAAACAAGAAAACAAGGCCTTCAAGGTCGAGAAATACGAGCACAGCTATCCCCATTGCTGG
>Ga0222714_10004491_pt1 | contig 13614 bp, 17 predicted proteins | sample C33_3DmetaG_FD_165048 | JGI IMG/M metagenome (GOLD analysis project Ga0222714, IMG submission 165048) | Estuarine water microbial communities from San Francisco Bay, California, United States - C33_3D | ecosystem: Environmental > Aquatic > Marine > Unclassified | place: USA: California... | reverse complement strand
CCTAGAGTATCTGTAAGAAAAAAGGGGCGATCTTAGATCACCCCTTTCTGTCTTGCTTAACGAAAAGCTATTCCATAGATTCTGTCTTGGCGTTCCACTTTACCCAGCCACCATCTGGTAGCCATTTTCCATCATTATCCTTACGTTTTGGGAATAACCCACCACCCTTTTTGTGGACTCCAAACGACAATCTCGCTCCACATCCATTGCAACGAAGTTCGTAGTATTGGTTATCGTCTACATTTCGCACGACATATTTAATATCGTGCGATTTGCATTTGCCGCATTCATCTTCCTCAAAGACTTCTTGGAATCTATTGATTTCACCAAAGAGATCCTTCTGTGAGTCTGCTTCAAATTCGGCACTTAGTCTTCCGCTTGCTGTTGTATATTTTACTCTCATTGATTTCTCCACTCTTCTTGATAACCTTTCAATGACTCTGGAATGGAACCCTTGTCCTTCTGAAAGTCATTCAGTTTATCTATTATATCACTTGCAACCTTTTTTGACACTTTTTTATTCGTGTCAGCGTTGAAAAGTTCTTTGAATAGTGCTGCTCCGTTAAGATTCATTTGGCGACACTTTACGTCGATAAAGTTTAACTGTGCGTCACTCATGCGACTTTGATCATCATAGTCGCCATCGCTACTTTCTTTCTTAGAAGAGATTTCACGAACAATCTTTGCCGTATCCTTCTTGGTCAATTCTTCAGCGGCGACACCCTTAATCTTCAAAGCCTTGCGTAATGCCCGTGCCTCTGCTCTTGTACTAGCAATAGCCACAGCAAAAGCACAAAACATATCGTCGGTGTTACCCTCCCATGAATCTGCTACTTCTGCAAATCGTTGACCATTAGCAAACTCAACGGCAAATACTACAGTTGCTCTACCGTGATGATCGTCTCGTTGAACTGGAAATACTTGTGTAGGACCGCTAAATACAATCGGCCCAAGTGCAACTTCTGCAACACGACGCAACCCAGCGACTAGTGGATATTTACCATCAACTAGTTCACTTTCTTCAAATAAAGCCATAGCATAGTCATTCCACTCTGGTGATAGCATGGATGGAGCATCTGACAATAAAACGTCACGCACAGACGTATTTGTATTAGATGGGGTTTGCAATTCTTCTACGCCTTCAAACAAATCAGTATCTTGATCTACAATCATACTTCTACCTCAATATATCTTTCTGTTTTCTCTGGGAACTTATTACTAATACTTGTCAATGTTTCTTTAAGAATCCTCTTTAGCATCTGTTGGCTTGCTAGAGAAACTCTATCTGTCATTGTTTTTATCCTAAATACAACAAACCCCTTACTCAAAACTAAACCAGTCTTTTTAGAATCTGCATTAATCTGCTTTTGCAACTTTTCTTCTCCCCAAATTGGCAGGAAGTGAGAGGGTCCGTCTATCTCTATTATAGTCTTGCAGGCTGGAACGTACAAGTCAATTTCCAATTTTTGGTTGACTATGAGGTTCTTTTTGTGGAATTCTACCACATACCCCATCTTTGTCAACTCAGCAAACACGAATTTTTCTAGCTTAGATCCTTCTTTTCCAGCGACCTGAACGCCTTTGAGTGCGGCTTCTTGCATTTCCCTTCTCTTGTTCGCTGGCATGTTTATCATATGTAATTTAGCACGTTCAACATATTGTTTACGTGTGTCGTCGTCCATATCTTGCCACGCCTTTTTCATTCCCTGACTGATTTTGATTTTTTCATCTTTAGTTCTTTTCTTGCCTCTAGTTGGAATATCTGATAATCCGTGCTCCATAGCATTCTTCTGAGCCTCACTTCTTGTTTTTAGCTCTACACCATGCTTCATTAAGATCCTTCTTATTTTGTTTGGATACGTATTAAGATGCTTTGCTATTTGGTATGTACTTTTACCGTTATTATACATATCAAGTATTTGTTTTTCTTCTTGCATTTTAATCACCGATTATATTTAGTAAAGTTTTGCTATCTAGAGATCCAATTGGGGTATTTCCGGTTAGCCTATAGTATTCGTCGTAATCTTCCTTAGTTTTAGCTATTATTTTTGCATTAGACGATGCAGAAATTAGTGTTAATACGTTTTCATTTTTTTCAAAACCAAAACAGTAGTATACATCAAAGTTATTCACGATATTATTTAGCGTAATCAGACAGTCAATCGAAAACGTAACTATCTTACCAGAGAAATTCCATATATCTGTTGAGTTAAAAACGCCACATGGAAAGTGCAACGGACTAAAACCAATAGCGTCGTAGAATATAGACGCATCATCAATTTTGTTTTCTTCAACGCCTTTTTCTATCTGCTCTATGCACATTTTCAAAGTTTTTTCTTCTGTCATAGATTTTACGTAGATTCCTAGATTCATTGATCCCATTCTCCTGTTAGTCTAGAGAAAAAATTATCGCCCATGTAATAATGTCTTTCAAATCCAGCAGATTGTAGCCAGGGATTTAAAGTTGATCCTATATCAAGATATGTATTTTTGTCATTATGTTTTGTTAGCTCATACGCTAAAATATTTCCAAATGGTCCGCAACAAAACAAGAATATAGCGTCTTTCTTTTTTTCGCTAACACTCTTCACTTCTTCAATCATTTCCCAGTTTTCTCCCCACGCATTGTTCTGAACATAGAAAAAGTAAGATGGTTTAAATGGGAGATTCTGAACTTTTGCCTTTGAGTTACATACAAGTACAATTTCACGATGAGCAAATAAAGGAATAATGTTTTCAACATAATACTTGTAGTTTGAATTAACAAAAACATCAGCCCATGTTATATGTGATTCTTCTTGTCCAGACAAAAACTTCATTTGCCTGTGGCTTTCAATTCCAAATACTTTGGGGCACATTACTCCAATAAAATACTGAGGATGCTTGAACTGAAGTGATTTTATGAGTGCGTTTCTTTTTGCTATGTCTATCATAGAATTTGGATCAAACCAAAACTCTTTATTGTTTATACTATTATTTTCCATTACAGACATTTCACCGTCACAATATTTTGAGAATGTGATATTTTCACCATCTTTTATTGCGTTGTATATGATTTCGATGTCTTTTTTGTAGTCTTTATCTGGAGGAGTTGTGAATTTCATAATTCGCTCACAGTCTTATATCCACTCTGTCTCATAAAGTTCCAATATGCTCTCATACCACTATTTGCTTGATTACTCCACGATATTGCGTTTTCATCAGATCCATAAGACTCTCCAGTCTTAGGATTTGAACCCCACATCTGCTTATCGTCTTTTGGGTGAGGTGCTACATAAGTACCAAGGCCGTGATTTAATTGTGCCACGAAAGATAGATGCATATCTTCGCCATAATTCATTGGTGTATCTTGAGGCATATGTTTCCAAAAACTTCGCAATAAGTCTCTCTCGAAAAACCAGCAATGACACCCCATATCAACTCTAACTGGTTCCTCGTTTTGATTACACCAACCATGAGCAGTGTAGCTTTCTGGAGCGGGATATAGACTATCCTTACCTGGATTCATCAGCACTCCTCTCGTTGTTATTATGCCTCTGTGTTTTGATATTGTGCTGATGCAATTTTCTATCCACTTAGAACCAGGGATAGTGTCATCATCTATAACACATACGTACTTAGTTTTAAAGTTTAAAGCTAATGCAAATCTACCCCAAACACCATAATTATCTGTTGATCTAATGGTCTTGCACATTCCAAGCACATCTTCGTCAAACGTTACGCCGGGATAATCATTAATCCATAGCACAACGTCTATATTTTTGTAGGTTTGATTTTTAACTGCGTTGTACTGTTCAACAAGAGAATATGGCCTTTTGTACCCACTAAGCAAAACTGTAACGTCGTTCATTTTTTTCTCCTGTTTTTGGTATCTGTGACAATATGGATTTAGCTCTATTTGCTGGTAAATGCTTTTCACTGATTAGCGTCTTAATTGTTGTGAAATCTTCTACCCTAGATGAACTATTATAGTCAAACGAACTGTCGCCCAGCTTAAAAACTTTCTTTAACATCTCATCAGTTTCTTGGGTAATATTCTCACAATATACCTTACTTCCTAGCATAATGGCATCAAAGAAACTTTGTGGTATATAATCACACTCAATACCAGTAAATACTATTTCTTTATAGTTCTTATACAAAGATGCGAGCATATGGCTTGGGAGTACAATGTCTATGGATTCTTTTAGTTTTTTATTGTTCGATATGTAATGGTATGATCCACTGTACTTTTTTAAATTAGTCTCAGAGTTCACAAATATTGCTTTATCTACATTGTAGCTAAGATTATTTTTAGTAGTATCTATATTAACATCGTGAGCATTCGCCAAATTTACCAATCTCATATTTTTAGTTTTTACATTGTATTTGCTAGAGAAAAAGAAACAACAGTCAATGCCAGCATCAACTACAGATTGATCCAATGTAGTAATGTCATTCTGACTTATGTTATCAACGTTCAATAAAAGCTGAATCTTTTTTTCGTTATTTGTGACATAGTGTGCAAAATCTTTTGATAATCTATCAGCACTTGTTATGTAATAGTCTGGCTTATACGCATCCATAATATCGTACACGCTGCAAGATGAACCATCCCACAACATTGTTTCAACACCTTCATGTTCACGTAAAGCCTTATTCAAATACAAAGCTTGTGTACCTAAGTAATTGGCATAATTTTCAATCAAAAATTTCATATCATTTCCTTTACAGCGTGATAGGTTTTTATGTTGTTGATTTTTTTCACTGGACTGACATTTATGACATACGCAATATCTTTTTTAGACTTTATTAATTCGTTTAGAGCTTCAAACATGAACTTGTTTTTGAAATCTATAGTACTAATGATTTTCCTAAAGTTTTCAATTGTGCTTTTTTCACCAAGATAGACTATTTCTGACCATGTTTTGGAAGCTCCATATGAAAAGTGTTCAACAGTACTGTCTTCATTTATGTTAACCCCAACTTCTAAGTTTTCGCATGGGTTGTCTTCAACGTAAACAAAGGTGTGATCTAGTCTTGTTTTGAATAAATCTGGAAATATTAGTAGTTTACCATCTAGAATGTATATCTTGTCATTAGTTGTGTTATTGATGGCTAGTCTTATGCTTTCACAAGTGTTTGAATTGTTGCACAGTTGATTTTCTACAATTCTGATATTTTCATTGTTATGATTGACTTTTACATGCTTGTATATTTTATCTGGATCACTCCCACAACAAATGATTATTTCAAAATTTTGGAAAGAACTCCTGATAGACTCTATTTGTAGATCTATCAATCTATTACTTTGAAAAGAAATCAAAGCTGTTGGACCGTATGATTTCATTCTATACCCAGGCGTGTCTGAAACAATTACAAATGTGTATAGGTCTTGTTTTCTATTCTCTACTCTCGATGGTTTTTTAGCCGATGTTATAAATCTATTCTTGTTCATAGTATAAGTCTGTCTCTTTAGTCTTGTTAATGATATCATTGATAATGTCACCATACACTGTAGACTCATTTTGAAACGAAGTGATTTTATATGCTAGATTTGAAATTGCGTACACATTGTGTTTTTTATACGTGATGATCTTTTTCATGTTTTCATTTACTAGACTGTTTAGACTTAACAAAAAGCTCTCATCAAATCTCGATTCTCTACTCATGATAGCATGATAAGACTTACTGGTTTTACTTAGAAACGTGTGCAGATATACATCATCAGAATAGAATGTAACTGAACAATTCAATGTGACACTAAGCCTTTTGATTATTGCCACTTGTTCTTTTGTTGCTATTGTATACAATAGCTGAAAAGAGAATTTGTTCTTGTATACTTTTTCAAGGTTGCTATGTAGGTCTAGTATGTGTTTAGCATATTCTTCATCAATATTGTTGCACAGCACAATGATATCAAAGCTAATCTTGCATTCTTCTTTAATTCTATCTAGGTCAATACTTCCATCTTTGTTTGTGTATTCGTCTGGATTATTTCTGTAAAAATTGCAAAAACTCTCAACTACAAAAAATTCTTTTTCATTGTCATATGCTTCGAAGTGGTCTAATTTTTCTAATCTATTAGCAGAGCAGGCTGTTTGTGTATTACCATCATATACTGCAAGAACACATTCTTTGCAACTTGTTTTGTTTTTATTATCTTGTTGCGGTGATTTCATACCTTAGTCCTTTTATTGTTGACGTTTCAATGTTTAGTTTTTTGTCTTTTAGCAGATTCACAATACTATCTACGCACGATAGAGAAGCTCTCGGGGATATAACGGAGCTATAATCTTGTTCAGATACTATTTCTGATACTGTGTGCCTACATAAAACACCAAGTTCAATACCTGTAATGAAAATTTTTCCACCTGTCCTAAGTTTTTGTACCAGTGCTGATATTAGAATTGGAATAGATTCGTGGCTTACGAAGTCGATAATGTCATCAACAACAATGTTCTCACATGAGTTATTAATTATTTCATTAACTTCCTTTTGGAAAGTTTGCAGTTTGATGTTGGTAAAATTTTCTATTTTCTTACTGTCATCCTTAGTGATATAGATGTTCATATGTTAAATACCTCATAAGCTTCGTTAAATAGTTTGTTCCAATTTTCTACAAATTTTTCTTCTGAGAATCTTTCTACAATTGTTTGTCTAGCAGATTGACCCATTTTGTTTCTCAGGTCTTTGTCTTGCAATAACACCTGTATAGAGTTTTTCAATTCGTGTTCATCATTAGATATGAATCCATTGACACCGTTTTGAATTATTTCTGGAATCATGCACGTTGCAGTTGATACTACTGGACATCCACAAGCCATAGCCTCTAGTAAAGACATTGGAATTGGACTCATCGTTGATGAATTAAAGAAAATGCCACATTCATTATACTCTCTTACCAATTCCTCTACAGAAGCGACTGGTTCAGATAAGCCAGGATTTTTCCCAATTAGCTTGGTATCAAATTCACCTGTCACTCTTTTCCATCCAGTATAGTTTAGACAAAAATCTCTCTCTACAAAATCATTTGCTACGGACAATACATTATTCGACCTTGCTAGATCAAGCGGCTTGAAAACATCGAGATCGACTCCGTGATTGATAACTTTGTAATCAACGTCAATATCCCAAGCTTTGGCAGAAGTTTCTGAAATGAATACATTTACATTTCCTGTCATCCTTCTTAGATGATTTATTTTATCTTCTGGATGAACACCGTGTAGAGGCCAAGTATGTTCTAAGCAGATTATTGGTAGACTCAACTGTTGATTGATTTGATGCGCAGCTTGGAACTGCCAGAATTTGCTTTGCACTAGAATAAAATCATAGTCAAGATATCCACAAAAGTCATTTTTTGGTAAAGAGAAGTAATTTTCAGGATATGGAGTTTGATCAATATTCCATTCTTTTTGACCATCCATTGTAAATGAATAGAAGTTGTGTCCAGTTTTTGCTAGCTGAGTTTGATATCTTTCGTGAGTTGGGAATGTAAGTATGTTAAACTTTTCTGGTTTACTATTGCTCAACCTTATTCTTCTGGTTATGTTATTGTTAATCATTTAAGTGTTCCTTGATTATATTTGCCACGTTTTCAAATGTGAAACTTTTCGCTCGCTTGAAACCATCAATTCTATTAATTTCATTCCTATTCTCATAGTAGTGTCTCATAGCGGATTTAATTTCAGATTCGTCTGGTATGAACCATTCTTCTTTTCCTGTAAATATATCTGGGAATGCTGGATCAGCGTGTTCGCAAACACCCCTTACTCCATTTATCAAATACCCAGTATTCAAGTTTTCTGGATCAATGAACTCAGATGGACCACCTTCATTACTACAGATTGGAGTCTTACCAAAACACATTGCTTCAAAAGATGGAATCGACCACCCTTCTCCGTGAGAGCAGCCTATAAAACAATCGCACGTATTATGAAGAGAGTATATTTGATGTTCTGTCATATAAGGAGTGATAATAACTTGTGGTGGATATGAGTTTGAGTTTTTGTATATCCTCAACCTCTTTTTAATATTTTCTATCTTGTTAGACATGTGGCTTTGTAGTTGTTGGTCATTAAAACCGTGTTTTTTGACTTTTAGTATCAAGCACACTGGCTCACCCTTGAAAAATTCTGCATAGAAAGATTTGATTATTGATTCAATATTCTTTCTGTCGTTTAAGTCTGCTATTGTGTAGAATTTAAAATAGCTGTTCAAATCTCCAAATTCTATCTTATTGTAATCCATTCTATACTTATGAAGATCAAAGCAGTGTGGTAAGATTTTTGTTTTCAGTCCTTCATTTTCAAGTTTTTTGCTTGCGTATGAACTGGGAACCCAAACCTCGTCCATTTGTTTCAAGAAAACACTCCAATTAGTATGGAGGATGTTACTACTTTCGTGAACAAAATATGCGACATTTTTCTTAAACTTACTAGTAGCAACTAAGTGGTGAGGTAAAACATGCTGAATGCAGTAGTCTATTCCATGTAAGTTTTTTTCTTCAAGTTTTAGTATTTTCTCTGGTATTTCTGCATTGTTATTTGTAAGCTTAACGTTTCTACAGACTACATCTACACCAATACTATCAAGTGCCATGATGTTATTTATAGCAGCTTGTGACCAACCACTTCCTTCTTTGTAGTGTCCTATGTATAGTACTTTCATTTGATTTTAAATACCTCCGCTCGATGTCTTTCCCATGAATTTCTTCTATTACACAATTGAACCATGTGGTTATAAGCCATATCGAAATTAAACGGTTGCATGGATTGCTTTCCGTCGAAAGCGGCAGAACTTTCATTAAAATACATGCCACCAGTTGTAGACGTAGAAGATTGATAAGTTAAATCTCTGATCAATCTCGCATGAACGTATGAATTTAGTTTCTCCGGTTCGCATAATACTTTTTGTATCAACCATTTAGCTAGATCTACCTGTGAAACTTTTGATACATCTTCTGGCTTTGGTTCTGGATTTCGTATTCTAGCTGGTGATTTCCATGTAAGTTCTTCTGGAAGAATCTCAACGCTGTCAAAATAATTTTCCCACATTTTCCCAGATTTATCCCACTGGAAATGTTTTAAAAAGTTATTTCTACATTTTCTACCAATAGCTCTCCTCTCACTAAATGGCTTTTCAAAAAACTCTTTAAACACTTTTGCTGCTAAATCATTGTCTGGAACAGCTCTCATACATCCAGTTTCAAGTTCTTTATACAAGGCTTTTGGCTTGATTGGCATTCCTTCTAGCTGTCTTAGAACACTTTCCATCGCAGAGTAATCTGTTCCAGCAACTGCAACTGCACACGCAGCAGCTTCAACTTGTGGCAAACCAAACCCTTCACAATTTGCATATTGAACATATAGATCAAAAATATTTATTACTTTTGCTAAGTCTTCATAGCTCAGTCCATTTTTTACATTTGACAACGTTGCGCCATATTTACCACTAAATGGGGATTGACATACTGCACCTTTGAAAAGTGAAGCAAAGGGTTTTTTAGTCTCATTGCAGACATATGTAAACAAAACATAAGAGGACAGGTTATATTCCTGCAATAACTCTGGTATATTCCATCCAAGATCTGGGTAGCTTGTGTGACAATACAATTTGTACTTATGTCTATCTTTTTCATCAATACTATCAATGAATTTTCTAAATGCTTCAAATAAGTCTGGATATAGTTTCCTTCTTTGATTTCTCATGACTGTGCCGATAATTTTAGTGTCTGGATCTACATTGAAAGAAACCTTCAAAGATATCTTATCTTCAATTGGCTTATATGCCGGGTGTGCAGATGGAGGTGCGCTTCCTAGATAATTGATCTTACCGCCCGATTGTTTTTTTAGGACTTCTCCAGCCCAGTCAGAATACGTCAAACATGCATCTGCTGACTGATATGTTGCAATCCATTGTCTTGCTTGTGGCGATGCGTCAACTGTTGGCATGATACACCACTTGAAAAATGGCCTAAACGGTGAACGTTCAACGAAGTCCAACATCCAAAAGTCTCTAATATCACAAACAACATCGGGCTTAAAATCAAGACAAGTTTTCTCAAATGCAAATTCACCAAACTGATAAGTAGGTACAGACTTGTAATGTTTCAGTATTTCTTCTGGAGCATTTCTATTTGGAATTACTCCATAAAATTTCCAAGGTATATCTCTTGCTCTTGGGTCGCCATCTTCGCCATAAGCTGATAGTTCAGCAATTTCATACTTGTTGGTTGACATTAAGTAATTTAGAATTTCACGTATATATGTAGCATAGCCAGTATTTAGAAATGTAGCTTCACCGCAAAATAGTATTTTTTTCTTTCTCATTTGTTTGTAAACCCTTTTTCTCTTTTGTAGTTTGGATATCTAGACATAGCAATTATTCTATTACCCATTATGCAGGCATACGTATTATTTAAAGTTACTTCTTGAGCTATTTGTACAACTTTTCCAGTTTTCTCTATTTTGTATCCACCACTTGGTATGTAGTTTCTATCCCCCAAGTCGAGATATTTTTTTACATTCTTATGCATATGCTCTGTTGTATGATAGAATGGATTCTTGGCGGTTTCTGGGTCCATTATGTCATCAAGACAATCTTTTATTATTGGATGATCACTTTCACAGTATAGCAATGCCTGAAATATCATTGGGCCAATGGCCGCATTTACGCTAAAAAATTCTAAATCTTTAGAGATATATTTATGTATAGGTTCTATGTGTTGTATATCAATATCACAATAATAACCACCAAATTTAAGTAGATAGCAATATCTAAAGAAATCTCCTTTTGTGCATCCGAGTTTTACACTGTAGAAAAAGTCTACATAAGATGAGTCGTATTCTTCTAATAAGAATTTTTCAACGTCTTTATCACTATAAAACAGGATTTTTTTTTCTGGGTTTAGTTTAGAAATATTCTCAAATACGTAATTTGGAACACTTTCTTTGTCTTTGTATGTCAATATGATGTTTTCGGATATCATTTAATCCTCGTAGTCTTGGTGGCAAATATCAAATTCGTTTACCCTAAAAACTACGCCTTCGCTATCCTTAGAAAAATTTCTTGCCGATGCAATAATTGTTAACTTGGTTCCTTTTCCTGCGAACTTTTCCAAAGTCTCTGCTCCAGTATGCCAAGCTTCGCAGTTAAGATATGTTGGTATGCGATTTTTTTCGCCAGTGCTTTTTGTGCGTCTATAAGTATAGACCACCATTGTGAATTCTGCAAGCGCTACACCATCAACAAAAGAAACATATGGATCATCAACCATATATCCAGTAAAAGTACATGTATTCATCTATTCTCCTCATCTTGATATTTTAGCTTGTACACTAAAAAAAAACACTCTAAACTTCGTGGATTTTGTTGACTATCAAAGAAGTATCTTGCTTTGCTACAGATCCACAGAATATAAGATTGTTTCCTTCGTACAGCACGTATTTGTATTTTTCTCTAACGGAAGGAAAAATCACGACACTATCTAACACACATGTGTCATCCTCAATTGTTAAGAATGACATCATCTTACCTTTGGATTCTCCCTTTTGAATAGTATAATCTGCTAGACGTTGAATATTGGCTACTACACAAATGTCATCGCCTTTCTTGCCATTAATAATTTCTTTGCACGTTGTATTAGCCGCCGAGTTATCAGCGGTTTCTACTCTGGTCATTGTAATTGGGCATCCCAGGAATTTTGTTTCTTGATCAATAATCCATCTCGCTTCGTCTTCTAAATCATACGGTGGATTAATCAAGAGTTGTATTTCATTTTCTATGATTTGTTTTCTATCTGCCTTACTAGTTCCACCACCCTCTTTCTTTGTTGGCGCAAGATCAGTTAGGCATTCAGTGAAATTGTTCCACTTCTTTTCTTTATAGTGGTCATGAATCCACTTTAGTTCAGCCTTAGTTAGCAGTCTATAAATATCATAATCATACAAGGCTTTGTTTCTTGATACCTTCTCTTTGATACCTTTGAAAAATCCTATTGACGCTAGGGTTTTGAATGTTGTAGAATTCACCTCTGCACCAAAGAATACAAGAACATCTAGCCATGTAAATTTGTCAATAGTTTTATTCGCATTGGTTTCAGCGGCATTAACAGCATCTCTAAGTTTGTCTCCAGTTTTTCCCGCTAAAGATTTAATATCCTTTATACCGAAGTAAATTGTGTCACCCTGGATATTGAACTTTTCAGAGAAGTTAGTTATATGTGGAATTCTTACAGATATATCAAATAGCTTTGCTTCTCCAATGAGTTCGTATATTTCTTGGTGTGGGTCTTGTTTTTCGTTTGCATAGTACAAGTAAGACAAGAAGAATTCTTTAGGATTATGGGCCTTTTGAAATGCACTCCAGTATGAACATACAGCGTATGATACACTATGAGACTTATTAAATGCATAACGTGAAGACTTTTCAATCCATCCAAATATCTCTTCTGCTTCACTTTTGTTAACAGTCCCAACCTTTAATGCGCCTTCTATGAACTTTGTTTTAATCTTTGCCATTAGATCAGCTTTCTTCTTACCAATGGCTTTACGTAGCTCGTCTGCTTCTTTAAGATCAAACCCTGCAATCTTTTGAGCAATACGCATAGACTGTTCCTGATAAACAAGAACACCATACGTTGGTGCTAAAACTTCTTCAAGTGCTTCATGCAAGTATGTCACATCCTCACGACCATGTTTGCGGTCAATAAAGTGCTGTGTCATAGACTTGTCATCTACAAACGCTTTTAAGCATCCTGGTCTAATAATAGCTATTAATGCAGAAAGCTCTTCAATATTACTTGGTGCTAATTTCTTAGACCAAGATTTTCCAAGGTTACTTTCTAGCTGAAAGATACCCTTAGTTTTACCTTCTGCAAACAAATTCCAGGTTTTACTGTCACTATATTCAGTTGACATACAACTTCCCATTAGCAAAAGCTTTGTCTAGTTCAATATTCTGGTATACAGCACGATGAGTCTTTAGCATCTTAATGAAGATGTTTGCGGTATCCTTAACGTCTTGCAGAGCGTCGTGGGCATTTTCTTTGCTAAGACCCATGCGTTCACGCAAGGTATCCATGCTGATAGATTTAATGCTTGGATCACCCTCTGTCCACATGAACATATTATCCATAAGATCTACCTTGTATACTCTACTAAATAGTTTCTGACCTTCTCTCTTTTCATCCCAAGGACCAAACTCTCTACAAAGCCTATTAATAATTGGCAAATCAAATCCAACTATATTGTAACCAACAGGTATAGGGGCAAAGAATGGCTCCCCCTTCCAGTTGTATTGATCTACAAACTTGCAGAACTTAGTCCACACAGATTTTAGCGATGGTGCTTCTGCAAGTGCTTCTCTAGTCTTGTTGGTAACTTTTAAAGCTCCGTCTTCAATTGGATCAAATCCAGCTGCAATAGCCTCATCATCGTTTAGTATTGGTTTAATTTCACTATTAAACGTACCCTTTAGTGATAGATTTCTTCCATCCAAAGCTAATGCTGCAAGCTGTGTTGGCTGGGTTTTATTTGGGTTACGAGATCCAGTTTCAAAGTCAAATACAATATAGTCTCTATTCGCCATTTTTAAATTCCTTTATTTTCATAAGTTTGTCTAGGAGATTAATTC
>Ga0222714_10004490_pt1 | contig 13621 bp, 13 predicted proteins | sample C33_3DmetaG_FD_165048 | JGI IMG/M metagenome (GOLD analysis project Ga0222714, IMG submission 165048) | Estuarine water microbial communities from San Francisco Bay, California, United States - C33_3D | ecosystem: Environmental > Aquatic > Marine > Unclassified | place: USA: California... | reverse complement strand
AACGTGATCATCACACACGCAACAAGATTCGAACGAGACGCTTGATGGGGAAACGGTCGCACGACCCAGAAGACCGACGAGACAACAGCGAAGTGGACCACTTCTGGATGCAACGCACACCACCAAGCGCCGCCAGCCGCAAGCATCAGCCATCCGGTTCGAAGGGACGTCGACACACCGGCGTCACTATCCGCTGCAACGTGCCCGCTCGCAGATCCAAAGTGATCGTAGGATTCATTCATGGCGCAACGACCCGGGGGTGAATCAGGTGCAACATTGGCACCGGTTGAAGGAGGGCCGCGCTGGTATCGAGCACGGATCCTGTTTGGTGGGCCGTTCGCAGCGCTTGTCCCACCGTCGGTAATTGGCTTGTTGTCATTACTCGTCATGGTGTTGGGCGGAGGCAGGCAGAGTGCGATCGCCGGACTGGTAGGGACCGTCGTCTCCGCGCCAGGCCTTCTCATGATGGGTGCACCCATCGCAGACTCCAGCACATACCCCGCTGCAATCCTCGTCAGCGCGATCTTTTGGTCTGCCATTGGTTTCATTGCCGCATGGAGAGCAACCCGGCGCCCAATTGCCGGTTGGCCCGACTTCTGGCGTGAATATCTGATGCTCTGGCTCGCCACAGCCATTGGGGCAGGGCTCGGAATTGGAATTGCCGCCGCACGCATCGGCGGGACTCTTCTCTAACAACCTACTTCGAAGAGCACCCGAGCTATGTCGACGCGACATCTCTCAGTTTCTCCACCGTTGCCGGACCAATCCCTGATACTCGGGTGAGGTCGTCGATTGAAGAAAATGGGCCGTTTGCCTCGCGTTCTCGGATGATTTGACTTGCCGTGGCTGGCCCGACACCGGGCAATGATTCAAGCTCAATAGCTGATGCCGTGTTGACGTTGATTCGTGAACCAACGCCTTGGCCAAGATCGACGAACGGATCACCATCTAACGCTTGACTGGACGGCACGTATAACCGATCTCCATCTGCGACAAATGCAGCGAGATTGAGGGCGTCAAGTTCCGCGTCGTCAGTTGGGCCATCAGCTGCTGTAATCGCATCGATAACTCTGCTTCCCACGGGCAGTTGATGAACGCCAGGTGAGGCAACTTCGCCAGCAACGTGAATTGACAGAGATACCGCTGAATCAAGCCAGAGGACGGCGGTAGTTACTGAAGAGGTTGAGACCTCAGCGTTCGCAGATGTGAGGCTGTCCTCGATGCGATCTGCCGGCGGAGCAAACAACCACACTGCAACAAGAATCGCGACGACGACGGTTACTGCCGTCATCAATAATTGAGCGGTACGCCGGTTGAACACGCGTGCTCTCAACTCGGTGCGAACTCGCATCCGCCACGCAGAAAATTCCATCGGTCAGCCTTTCAAAGCAACTCACCGGGAAGGTCGGAGCGCTGACCCTACCGATCAGTCCGCTGGCCAACGAGCAATTTTCGTATCAGAACAAACGAGCCGTTAACTGTTTGCGATAGGCCGCGGTGCGAGGGTCATGCGGGCCCATCAATTCAAGGATGTCAACAAACCGTTGACGAGCCTCGTCATCGCCCTTCACGCGTTCGAGCAATGACTCAAGTTCACTGTCAAAGTCATCATCAGGTGCAACCGACCCGACGCGGGCTGCAGCCTTCACCCGTCGCACCTCATCGCTTTCGGGAATTCGCTCAAGAAGAGCAAGCGCCTCTTCGTTTGCGTCTCGTTCAACAAGAATGTCGGCTAAGGCAACGATGGCTGCCTCATTCGCGGGATCAGTTTCGAGCACGGCACGAAGACCTAATTCATCGCGACGCTCGATCAGACCATTCACCATCTCAGCCACAGGGTCAGAGCCAAGGCGCCCAATGAACGCATCAATTTCTGATCGACCCTGAGCACCAACGAACCCGTCGACGACCTGGCCGTCACGAACGGCGTATACCGCTGGGATTGATTGGACCTGAAACATCTGCGATATCGCTGGGTTCTCGTCGACGTTTACCTTCGCGAGAACAACTTCGCCTCCGGTTGCAGCAACAGCCTCCTCGAGCATCGGACCAAGGGTCTTGCAGGGGCCGCACCAAGGGGCCCAGAGGTCAACAACAACTGCTTGGCGTCGTGACCGTTCAAGTACCTGAACCTCGAAATCTGCGTCACCAACGTCGAAGACTGGCCCTAGGAAACCTGAAATGTCACTCACAACTTCCACCCTACCGACGTACCGAGAGCATGAGGTAACCCCGCCATCAGTACGATCGGAGAAATGAGCGCACCCGCGGGCATTGCCGAGTCTTCCGTCACCAAGTGGCTAAACGCATCGATTGACGGGGCATCAGGTCCGTATGAGTGGGAGATGATCGCTGGTGGGCACTCGAACTTGACATTCCTTGTCACCGACGCCAATGGACGCCGATTAGTACTTCGGCGACCGCCACTCGCTCACGGCCTTACGAGCGCCCACGACATGGCTCGAGAACATCGAATCATCTCAGCGTTGCATCGTTCGTCGGTACCGGTACCGACGACACTTGGACTTTGTGAGGACTCCGACATCAACGGGGCTCCGTTCTACGTCATGGATTACGTTGCCGGACACGTGCTGAGAGATGTTGCATCTGCTGAGCGACTGCTCACCGAACAATCACGAGCGCAAGCGAGCGAATCACTCGCCGACACACTCGCGGCGATCCATCACGTCAACCTTGAAGCCGTGGGACTTAGCGACCTCGGTCGGCACGAGGACTACCTCGCCCGACAACTTCGGCGGTGGTACGGACAGTGGGAACAGCAACGAACCCGCGACCTCGATCTCATCGATTCAGTTCACGCCGAGTTGATTGCACACCTCCCTGAACAAGGACCGGCAACAATCGTTCACGGTGACTACCGGCTCGACAACACGATGGTTGACGATGACGGCAATGTCTGCGCAGTTCTCGACTGGGAAATCTGCACGCTCGGAGACCCTCTTGCTGACATCGCAACACTCGCTGTGTATTGGACCGGCCCAACCGATGAGCAAAGTGCATGGGAATCAGGAGCCACGACAGCGACAGGTTTCTGGAACCGTGATCAACTCATCGAGCGATACGCAGCAACCTCGAAACGAGACCTCGGCGACTTCGATGTATACCTCGCATTTGCAAACTGGAAACTTGCCTGCATCCTCGAAGGCGTTTACGCCAGGTATCTCGGCGGCGCACTCGGTGAACGAGATGCAGCAGAGCTAGAACCCTTCAAACGACAGGTCGACTCTGCGGCCACAGCTGCTGCAACACTCCTCAACTTGATCTAACGACATGACAATCACCTGGAACAACAAGCCTTCAGCGCTAACCAACCCTGTTCTCATCGTCTACCTCGGCGGGTGGATCGACTCGGGAGGAGCAGCACAACTAGCCGTTGATGCACTACTCGAAGAATGTGAAGCCGAGCCAATCGCTGCCTTCGACGACGACACCTACCTTGATTTTCGGGCGCGCAGGCCCACGATGAAACTGGTCGAGGGTCGCAACACCATTCTCGATTGGCAACACATTGTCCTCTCGCACGGAAGAGATCGAATTGGTCGCGACATCATCATTGCCCACGGGCCAGAACCAGATCTGGCTTGGCACCGGTTTGTTGCTGAACTCACACAAGCTGCCGGAGAACTAGGCGTGCGTACATGCGCCCATTTGGGGGCATACCCGTTTGCGTGCCCGCACACCAGGCCCTCCCGGCTATCGATGACAACTGCGTCAGAAGACCTCCTTGCAGCACTGCCATTCCTCAGAAGCACCCTTGACGTGCCAGGAGGAATCGGTTCCGCCCTCGAACACTCCCTCCATGCGCAAGACATCCCCACCCTCGGCATCTGGGCTCAAGTCCCGCACTATGCAGCCACAATGCCTTATCCCGCCGCAGGAGTTGCGCTCCTCGATGGATTGAACACTGCACTTGATCTCGTCATCGATGGAACCGATCTCCGTTCGTCGATGGTTGAGCACCGTGAACGCCTCGACAAGTTGGTGCGCGACAACCCTGAACACGCAATGATGTTGCGCAACTTAGAAACAACACACGATGCCCAACTTGCCGACGAGCCCCAGATCGAATTGTCCCCGCCAACGATTGGGAATATCTCAGCGGATGAGCTCAGCGAGCAGGTCGAACGCTTCCTTCGTGGCCAAGACTGAGTCGCCACAACTCCTCGGCCCGAATTAGGGTCGGGATATGAAAATCGACGCAACTTTGATGGGCGGTCTCGCCGAGGCAGCCGCTTCCGCAAAGGATCTTGAGGCAGCCGGATACGACGGCGCATGGACCGCCGAGACAGCGCACGACCCGTTCCTTCCCCTCGTTCAGGCAGCTGGCGACACCAGCTCGATCGAACTTGGAACCTCAATTGCTGTCGCATTCGCCCGAAACCCAATGCTGCTCGCCAACCTAGGCTGGGACCTTCAAGCATTCTCAAAAGGCCGCTTCATTCTCGGATTGGGCTCCCAAATCAAGCCTCACATTACGAAACGGTTCTCAATGGAATGGAGCCACCCCGCTCCACGCATGCGAGAGATGATTAACGCAATTCGTGCGATCTGGGATACGTGGGAAAACGGAACGAAGCTTGACTTTCGCGGCGACTTCTATCAACACACATTGATGACGCCGTTTTTTACCCCTGATGCTGCAGATCTCGCAGGGTTCGGCGTGCCGAAGATCTTCATTGCCGCAGTTGGAAACCTGATGACAGAAGTCGCAGGTGAAACCTGTGATGGCGTCATCGTTCACGGTTTCACCACCGAGCGCTATATCCGCGAGGTGACTATCCCTGCCCTTGCCAAGGGTCGCGAGAAAGCTGGCAAAACAATGGATGGCTTCCAAATTTCTGGGCCTCTCTTTGTCGTCACCGGCAACAACGAAGACGAAATTCAGCAAGCCGCGCAAGCAACAAAGCAACAGATTGCGTTCTACGGTTCAACACCGGCATACCGGCCGGTCCTTGAGCTTCATGGCTGGGGCGAAATGCAAGAAGAACTCAATCGACTCTCAAAAGGAGGCGACTGGGTGAAGATGGGCGAGGTGATTGATGATGAAATGCTCAACACTTTCGCGGTGGTTGGCGAACCAGAGCAGATCGCTCCGGAGTTGAAGCGGCGCTACGGCGACATCGTTGACCGCCTCGGCTTTTACGCCCCTTATCGCTCAGACCCCGAGCGATGGAGGCCTGTGCTCGAGGAATTACGCAAATAACTCGGGGTCTACAACCTCGGGAACGCGACAACTGCATCGATCCCGCCGCTCGGTGCAGCCCTTAGCTCAGCCGAACTGCCGAGATCGGCACTGCGATCGGCGTGTACGGCTTCTATCTCTTGCTCCTCGTGCAGATGACATCTCTCTTTCGTAAACGCATTTCGCGGCGAGTATGGCTTGGCATCCATCGTGCGAGTTTCCCGCTCGTCTTCGGTCTGCTGCTGCATGCCGGATGGGCAGGAACGGATACCTCAAATCGCGTCTACCAAGCGGGCGCCATCGTAATGGCAATGACGGCTGGCGCCGCAAGCGTCATCCGCGTGATCTCTCCATCACGAGCAAAACGTCAGACAGCCTGACCCGCCTGGGCATTCGATTGGTCACACTGCGGCCGATCTACATGAACTAAAACGGAGTAACCGTTCAACCTCATTGGAGATGCGATGACCATACTTGGCTACCAGATTCCGTCATTCACCTACCCTGAAGTTGGCCCCGACCAGCTTTTCAGCAATGTTGCCCGACAAGCCAAAGAAGCCGAGGCAGCAGGTTTCGACACCTTGATGGTGATGGACCACTTCTATCAGTTACCAATGATTGGCTCGCCCGACGCCTACATGCTCGAGTGTTATGCACTGCTCTCGGCACTTGCTCGTGAGACCTCATCCATCCGCCTGTCATCGCTGGTAACTGGAAACACGTATCGCAATCCGGCAATTCTTGCGAAGACGGTCACGACCCTCGACATTGTGTCGCAGGGAAGAGCACAACTTGGCATTGGTGCAGGGTGGTTTGAACTTGAACACTCATCGTTTGGCATTGAATTTGGGACGTTCACCGATCGATTTGAGAAACTTGATGAGGCGCTACAGATCATCCTGCCAATGTTGAATGGCGAACGACCCACCCTTGACGGCAAGTGGTACCAAGTCGTTGACGCGATGAATGAACCGCCGCCGGTTCGCAAGATTCCAGTCATGATCGGAGGAGGGGGCGAAAAGAAGACGCTTAAATTTGTTGCCCGATATGCCGACGATTCAAATCTCATCTGCCCAGTTGATGAAGTACCACGCAAACTTGCTGCGCTTGATGAACACTGTGGGGCCGAGCATCGTGATCGATCAACCATCACTGTTACCCGCCAGCAAGCAACCTGTATCGCTCCAACCTATGAAGAGGCACGCTCCGAACTCGACACCGCCCTCTCTGCTCGTGGCCTAACGGGCGAACAGCTCGATCTCGCCCGCTCGCTTGTCGTACACGGTGACCCGGACACTGTTGGTGAACAAATGGCTGCCCAACTCGACCTTGGACTTGATGGGTTTACGGTGAACGCAGTCGCAAACTGCCATATCCCGGGCAGAGTCGAGTTGTTAGGAACCACACTCAGCGCACTCATCAACTCGCGCTGAGTACGTAATGACTTGGGATCCCTCTCAATACCTTCGCTACGACAACGAGCGGAGCCAACCAACGCGAGACCTCATTGCAGCACTCACCAACTTCCACCCAAGAACAATTGTTGACCTCGGTTGCGGAACAGGAAACTCATCCGCACTCCTCCAGCAGCGGTGGCCAACGGCGGCTCTCACCGGAGTTGACCACTCGCCGGAGATGCTCGAACAGGCATCGATGTCTGGGCTTGCCACAACTTGGCAACAAGCCGATCTTGCTAATTGGCAACCCGACGAACCAGCAGACCTGATCTTCTCGAATGCAGCGCTTCACTGGCTAGATGACCACGAACGTCTCTTTCCTCTCCTGATCTCGCATCTCACCGAGGGCGGAATCTTGGCGGTGCAGATGCCAAATAACTTTTCACAACCGAGCCACACGCTCATTGCTGAGATTGCGAGCGAACCGAGATGGAACCAACGTTTAGATGAGGTGATCCGTCCATCTCCCGTCGCTCCAGTTGAGCGCTACCTGGAACTCCTCGAACCGCTCACAACAGATATCAGGGTGTGGACGACAACGTATTTCCATGTGCTCCGAGGGGAACACCCGGTCGCAGAGTGGACTGGAGGAGCGACACTTCGTCCAGTGATCTCCGCCCTCGGCGACGACGCGGACAACTTCATCAACGAATACCGCAATCGCCTTGCAGTGGCCTATCCACCCCGCCCTGATGCATCGACCGTTCTGCCATTTACCCGAATGTTTATTTTGGCAAGACGTTGAGACTCGTTCAATCAGCGAACTGACAGCGTTTCGGCGAGGTACAACTCACGGCACTTCGCTCGTTGCAACTTTCCTGATGAAGTCTTCGGCAACGTGCTTGGCTCAACGAGAATGACGTCTCTGGGCGGAAGGCCACAGACCTCCAAGGTTCGATGATGAATCTGCGAACGAACCTCATCAAGGTTGTCGGCTCGCGATTCCGCAACGACAACGACAGATTCCTTGCCCTTATATCCCTCAACACCAAATGCGATTACATTGCCAGCGCGAACACCGTCAATCATTCCAACGGCACGCTCAATGTCTTCTGGGAATACATTCCGGCCGCCGACAATGATGACGTCCTTGATTCGCCCACAGAGCACCAACTGGCCATCGAGAATGTACGCAAGGTCGCCGGTGCACAGCCAGCCCTCGTGGAAGAGCTCGGCTGTTGCGTCCTCACGCTTGTAATAACCGGGAGTCACAGAAGTGCCTCGTAGCAGCAATTCGCCGACCGATCTCTCAGGAAGTTCGGCTCGTGATTCGGGATCAACAACTTTCATTTCAAGGCCAGGTACTGCCCTACCGAGTAACGGGAGCCGCCGCCCATGCCGAGTGAATTCATCCTCATCTGCCGGATCAAGTGGCACCGCAATCCGATCTCGCTCGAGAACCTCTCGGTCGATCGAGTCCCACACGAGACCCTGCCCGCGTTGAGGGAACGTTCCAGCAATCGCGACCTCAGCCATTCCGAAGGCCGGAAATACCGCTCCTGGGTCAAACCCGTGCGGCGCAGCAGCAGCGCAGAACGCATCCATCGCTTTTGGATCTACTGGCTCCGCGCCGCTGAGGGCCAATGACAACGTTGAGAGGTCGAGCGTTGTTGAGCGACGTAAACCCCTCGTGGCAAGCACCCACGCAAAGTTTGGTCCCGCAGTTGCGGTACCACCCCACTCAGATACCCACTCCATCCAGCTGGCAGGATGAGCCATGAAGTCTTGAGGAGCGGCTTGCACTAAATCAACACCGCTTGTCATCGGAATCGCTAGAAATCCAACTAACCCCATGTCGTGGTAGAGCGGAAGCCACGACACCATCACTTCGTCGTCACGAATCGAAGCCGCTTCGCAGGCCGCGTCGATATTCGCAGTGAGCACCCGATCAGGAATCATCACACCTTTCGGTTCGCTCGTCGAACCACTCGTGTACTGGAGAATCACCAAACGTTCCGGGTCGTCCTCGGGTACTTCAAGCCGGTCACCCGACGGAACGCCCTTGGCTCCGGGGAGGACTGACCCCATCGGAGCGATCGGGGGATCACCCTCAATCGCCTCATAAAACGGCGCGAGTTGATCATCGATCAGGACCAGCTTTGCATCACCGTGGCGAATACGAAGTCGAGTCGACGACACAAATTCATCAAGTGACCCCATCCGCATTGGCAGAGGCAACACCATTGATGCGATACCGGCAAGCCAACATCCGCGAACAATTGTCATAAGTTCACGACTGGTTGGGCCGAGCACTGCTACGTGGTCTCCAGGCTGCAACCCCTGGGCTTGGAGAGCCGCTCCAACAGCGCGAGCCTCTTCATGAATCTGAGCCCACGGCACAAATGTTGGGCCATCAGGCGCGACCGACTTGCCGACAAATCGAACCCCACCATTTCCCTCAGCTGCAGACTCAAGCCGCGCGCGAATGGACAGACGTGCCGTAGGGGAACTCACGCCAACAACATTACTTGCGAGAACACCTCAACCCTTCCCCCTGGTGGGCAGATCACAGCCGTAGGCTGTGACATCGGTATGGAGGACAGCAACGAACAACAAGTCGAGCGGCTGACGCCGTTCCGCTACACCGCAGAACTTGCAACCGAAATTGAGACGCGCTGGCAAGACATATGGGACGTGAACGGAACGTTCGACACCCCCAACCCTGCCGGCCCCCTCGGTGACCAGGCTGCGCTGGATGATCGAGGAGAAAAACTGTTCATCCTCGACATGTTTCCGTACCCATCTGGAGCCGGCCTTCACGTCGGCCACCCTCTCGGATACATCGGCACCGATGTGTACTCGCGCTTCAAGCGGATGACGAACCACAACGTGCTCTACACGATGGGATTTGATGCCTTCGGTCTTCCGGCGGAGCAGTACGCCGTCCAGACCGGTCAACACCCGGCAATCACCACCAATGACAACGTCGCCAATATGCGTCGACAACTTCGTCGACTTGGGTTGAGTCACGACCAACGACGGTCAATTTCGACAACAGACCCCGAGTACTACCGGTGGACTCAGTGGATCTTCACGCAGATCTTCAATTCCTGGTACGACACTGAACTCAAGAAAGCACGCCCGATCAACGAACTCATCGCCGAGTTCGAATCAGGGAAGCAGACGCCAACAAATGGGCGTGTGTGGGCAGAGATGTCCGACGGCGACAAACGCGACTGTCTTGACGAGTACCGACTCGCCTATGTGAGTGAAGCGCCGGTGAACTGGTGCCCAGGGCTCGGCACTGTGGTTGCGAATGAAGAAGTCACTGCGGATGGTCGAAGCGATCGCGGAAACTTCCCAGTGTTCAAACGCAACATGCGCCAGTGGATGATGCGCATCACCACCTATGCCGATCGTCTCATCGACGACCTCGAACTTCTTGACTGGTCAGATGCAATCAAGACGATGCAGCGCAACTGGATCGGTCGAAGCCACGGAGCCCATGTCGACTTCGATTCAGCGGCCGGTCCGATCACCGTGTTCACCACGCGCCCTGACACGTTGTTTGGGGCAACGTTTATGGTGCTCGCCCCTGAGCACCCGCTCGTCGATCATCTCACCACTGCCGACCAGGCCAATTCAGTGGCCGAATATCGAGCAGCGGCGGCTGCAAAAAATGACATCGATCGTCAAGACGACACTCGAGAAAAGACCGGCGTATTCACTGGCGCAACGGCAACAAACCCTCTCACCGGTGAACAAATCCCAGTGTGGATCGCCGATTACGTCCTGATGGGATATGGCACCGGAGCGATCATGGCTGTTCCGTGCGGCGATCAACGCGACTTCGAATTTGCCCGAACATTTGGCCTTGCAATTCCGGCCATCCAACAACCGCCAGTTGATTGGTTTGCCGACCGAGAGATCGAGCCATCGCTCGACACCTCCACATGGCCAGAGGCATTTGTTGGCAACGCCAAATATGTCAATTCAGCCAATTCATCCCTTGACCTCAACGGTTTGAGTTCGGTAACTGAAGCTGTTGCTGCTACTAACCAATGGCTCGAGGAGCAGGGCTATGGCCAGTCAACGATTAACTACAAGTTGCGCGACTGGTTGTTTAGCCGGCAGCGCTACTGGGGAGAACCGTTCCCTGTCGTTTATGACGAAGACGGACACGCCCACACCCTTCCTGACGACATGCTGCCCGTTGTGCTCCCTGAAACAGATTCGTTCAGCCCGCGCACCTTCGACGCTGACGACGAACACAGCGATCCGGAGAGCCCGCTCGACCGTCTATCTGAATGGGTGAACATCGAACTCGACCTTGGTGATGGCCTCAGGACCTACCGGCGCGATACCAATGTCATGCCCCAATGGGCAGGGTCATGCTGGTACGAATTGCGCTACCTCGATCCGACGAACGCCGAACAATTCGTCGACCCCGAAGTGGAGAGCTATTGGATGGGACCGCGAACAGATGTGCGCCCAGACCACCCCGGCGGTGTCGATCTCTATGTCGGAGGAGTCGAACACGCTGTACTCCACCTGCTGTACGCACGGTTTTGGCACAAAGTGCTCTTCGACCTTGGTTTCGTGAGCTCAAAGGAGCCGTACGCCCGACTGTTCAATCAGGGCTACATCCTTGCGAACGCCTTCAAAGACGACCGCGGTATTTACGTAGACGCCTTCTCTGTCGAAGAGCGTGATAACGCGTATTACTTCGAAGGGAATGAAGTCACCCGCGAATGGGGCAAGATGGGCAAAAGCCTCAAGAACGCTGTATCACCCGACGAGATGTACGAGGCCTATGGTGCCGACACCCTTCGGTTGTACGAGATGGCAATGGGTCCTCTTGATGCAAGCCGCCCTTGGGAAACTCGTGACGTCGTTGGAATGTTCCGTTTCCTACAGCGCCTATGGCGCACCATGGTCGTTGAAGAAACCGGAGAACTGCGTGCGCTCAGTGAGACGGCTGATGATGAAACTCGGCGACTCCTCCATCGCACGATCGACGTCGTGCGAACCGAGATGGAGGCATTGCGGTTCAACACCGCCATCGCAAAATTGATCGAACTCAACAACCACGTCACAAAAGTAGTGAACGCAACCAATGAGATCCCGCGTGAGGTCGCCCAAGCGATGGTGCTCATGGTTGCCCCGCTTGTCCCGCACATCGCGGAAGAGTTGTGGAGCAAACTCGGCAACACCGACACCATCACCTACGTTGGATTCCCCGAGGCTGAGCCTGCGCTGCTCGTTGACGATGAGGTCGAGATGCCTGTTCAGGTGAAAGGCAAAGTGCGTGCTCGAGTGATGGTGCCAGCCGACGCCGATGAACGCACCATTACCGACATCGTGCTCAGCGACGAGCGGGTGCTCGAAGCGCTCGATGGCGCTGACCCATCATCGCTGAAAAAAGTGATCGTCGTTCCTGGACGAATGGTGAATCTCGTTCCTTAGCGTGATGCCTCCGCTGACTCGCTCCAACGAGCGTGCCGCACAACGACATGAGTAGGTTCTGAGCATGGCAGGACGACGTTTTCTCATCACCGGTGCTTCGCGCGGAATTGGATTTGCAACCGCTCAACAGATGGCAGCCAATGGCGACACACCAATCGGCCTCGCTCGGACACAGCCAGATGATTTCCCAGGCGAGTTCTTCCCTGTTGATCTCTCTAATCGGTCATCAACTCAAGCCGTGCTCGACGAAGTTGTTGCTGCTGGCGCAATCGATGGCATTCTCAACAACGTCGGCATCGTGCGTCCCGGCAATATCGGCGAAATTGACATCGATGACTGGGCGGATGTTCAAGACATCACCGTTCGGTCTGCGATCCAAACCGTCCAAGCGGCGATGCCGGGCATGATCGAACGCAAATGGGGTCGGGTTGTCAACATTTCAAGCGTCGTGGCACTCGGGGCTGTGGCTGGACGCTCGTCATACGGCTCAGCAAAGGCATCACTTGAGCACCTCACCCGCATGTGGGCGCTCGAGCTCGCCCTGCACGGCATCACAGTAAATGATGTTGCTCCGGGTCCCGTCAGCACCGAGCTCTTCCGAGAGAACAACCCACCTGGATCACCTGGCGAAGCGAAGTATCTCTCAATGGTTCCGCTTGGAAAACTGGGAACGGTCGAAGACATCTCTTCCGCAGTGTGTTTTCTCATGTCAGATGCCGCAGGTTGGATCACCGGGCAGACGCTTCGCGTCGATGGCGGAGCATCGATTGGCCCCGCAAGTTTGATGTAAACCCCGGCACACACGGCTCAGATGACCTAGGCCGGATGCACCGCAACCTCACTTGCCTTCACCGATGCCCATAGATCAGCACCCACTTCGGTGTGCAGTGCGTCGAAACCTGCAGGGGTCACCTCGACTGAAATATTCAGCGGTGCTCCAAGTTGCACTCTGACCCGATCGGCCGTTCGGTCAACCGCTACCACCGATGAATTCCATACATTTCTTGGACTTCCCTCGGGGCGAGTTTGATGAAGGGAAACCGAACGAGGTCTGATAATCGCGATGACGTTGCCATCGAGCGCTTCGTGAGCGCCGACAGTAAGCGACATGGAGCCAATCGATAGTTGGTCACCATTTAATTGACCTGACAGCGCATTCAGCCCAAGAATCTCAGCAACAAAATGTGAGCGCGGCATCGCAAGCAATTCAGACGGAGTTCCTATTTGAACAATTGATCCATCTTCGATCGCAATAATTCGATCGGCCAACGTCAAGGCCTCAACCGCATCATGCGTGACGAGAATCCGTGACATCGATGGATTCGCCATCGCCACAAAGAGACGTCGCGCCTCAGCGCGGGCACTGGTGTCGAGCGCGGCAAATGGCTCGTCAAACAACATGAGTTTCGGTTCTGTTGCGAGGGCTCGAGCGATAGCAACTGTTTGCGACTCTCCCCCAGACAACTCAGACGGCATACGTTGCTCAAATTTGAGCCCACCGACAATCTCGAGCACTACACGCGCTCGGGTGCGGGCGTCCCGGCGACCAATTCCT
>Ga0222714_10004487_pt1 | contig 13633 bp, 13 predicted proteins | sample C33_3DmetaG_FD_165048 | JGI IMG/M metagenome (GOLD analysis project Ga0222714, IMG submission 165048) | Estuarine water microbial communities from San Francisco Bay, California, United States - C33_3D | ecosystem: Environmental > Aquatic > Marine > Unclassified | place: USA: California... | reverse complement strand
AGGGTCTGGGCATTCCATTGCAGCACCGCCGGCAGCAGCACGCATGAGGTCTCGCCATGCGGCACGCCATGGCGCGCGCCCAGGATGTAGCCCAAGCCATGGCTTGCGCCAAATCGCACTCGGCCCAGTGCTGGCGACACCGCCCAGACGCCCTGAAAGCTCAGCCACCGGGCACTTGCGGCGCCGGTTTCGTCACCTTGCTGCAAGGCCTGGCGGGCGGCTCGCAAGCCCTCGGCCATCAGCCGCAGCCCGTCCAGAAACTGGCTGCGAAACAGCGCGATCCCGTCTGGCGACAGAAAGCCTTCGGCACCGTGGTCCAGCGTGCGCACTGCCGCCGAAAACCATAAGCGTGGTGGCGTCGCCGCAGCGAGCTGGGCATCGAACAGGATTGCCGCCGGCGCGAGCTCAGGATGGTTATAGCCCTGTTTTTGCTTCAAATCTGTGTTCAGGGCGCCGGCCAGCGATGCGAACTCGGCGCCCGACAAGGTGGTGGGGATCGCAATGTTTCGCACCCGGCCGACCCGCGAGTCATCCAGGTTGCTCGGCCCGGTCAGTGCCGGCAGTGCCAGTGCGCGCAGCCCTTCGAGGCTGTCCACGTCGTGGGTCAGCGCAGCTTGCACCACCTTGGCGGCATCGATCGGCGTGCCGCCGCCGACACTGACCAGCAGGTCAGCCTTGGCCGCACGTGCCGCATGAATCGCCTCAAGCACTGCCTGCTGCGGTCCGTGCGCAGGGATGCCGCGATGCACACCGACCAGACGCTCACCGATCGCCGCCCTAAGCCGCGCTTCGAGGCCGGTGGCCTCGAGCACGCTGCCCGAGGCCAGCACGAATGCGCGCTTTCGGCCCTGGCGATCGAGCTCCTGAGCCAGTGCGACTTCGGCCGGCTGGCCGGCGCGGATCCGCTGAGTGCGGGCGAATTCATAGACAAGATTTGTCATGCTTGATCCTTTAGCGACTGCGGGGATCCAGGGCGTCGCGCAGCCCGTCGCCGAGCAGGTTGAATGCCAGCACCGTGATGAAGATGGCCAGGCCCGGGAACACCGCCATCCACGGTGCCTGCGTCAGGAAACGCTGCGCGGTGTTCAGCATCGAGCCCCAGCTTGGCGAAGGCGGTTGCTGGCCCAGACCCAGGAACGACAGGCTTGCCTCGGCAATGATCGCCGCGGCGATCGCGAGCGTGGCCTGCACGATCACTGGCGGCAGGATATTGGGCAGGATGTGGCGCAACAGGATGCGCGCCGGTGGGTTGCCCACTGCGCGCGCCGCCTCAACATACTCTTCTGCGCGCACCGCGAGCACCTGCCCACGCGAGAGCCGCACGAAGATCGGCGTCGCGGTAACGCCAATTGCGATCATCGCATTGCCCAGGCTCGGACCCAGGAAGGCGGCCAGCGCAATCGCCAGGATCAGGAACGGAATTGCCAGCATCGCGTCGGTGAGTCGGCTGATCGCGGCGTCCAGCAGACCGCCGACGTAGCCCGCCAGCATCCCGAGCGGCACGCCGATGCCCACTGCGATCGACACCGAGATCAGCCCCGCGGCCATCGAGGCGCGCCCGCCCCAGATCACGCGCGAGAACAGGTCGCGACCAACCTCGTCGGTACCGAACCAGTGCACAAGGCTCGGTGCCTTTCGCACAGTTTTCCAGCTGGTCGCCAACGGATCGAAGGGCGCGATCCATGGGGCCGCGAGCGCCAGCAGTGCCATCAGGGCGACGACGACCAACCCGAATACGGCTGCGCGCCTTGCCAGTAGACGGCGTAGTGCGCGGCGAGCGGGGCCGGGTTGCGTCAGCATGCCTGCGGGACCGGCCGATGCATCGGGGTCGATGGTGGTTGTCACCGGCAGCGCACTGGTGTCGCGCGTCATCCGCGCAGCCTCGGGTTGACCAGTACGTACGCGATGTCTGCCAGCAGGTTCAACAAGATGTAGACCGTCGCGGTGACCAGCACCACGCCTTGAACCACTTGGTAGTCGCGGTTGAATACTGCATCGACAATCAGCTTGCCGAAGCCGGGAATCGAGAACACCTGCTCGGTGAGCACCGCGCCCGACAGCAGTGTGCCGAACTCCAGTGCACCCAGCGTGATGACCGGCGTCAGCGCATTGCGCAGCGCATGCTTCATCACAACAACGTTTTCGAGCAATCCCTTGGCACGCGCAGTGCGTACATAGTCGGCGCTCATCGCTTGCAGCATCGCCGAGCGCATGTGTCGCATCAGCACCGCGGCGATGGCATTGCCCAGCACGAAAGCCGGCATCACGGTCGATGCAAGTGACTGTCCCAGGTCTTCGAACGGACTGACAAAGCCTGAGGCAGGCAGCCATCCCAGCTTCACCGAAAACAGGAAGATCAGCATGATCCCAAGCCAGAAGTTCGGCGTCGATAAGCCCCATAGCGCGAACACATTGGCGCCGATATCCCAGCCGCTCCCTTTTTTTACGGCCGATATGATCCCGGCCGGAATCCCGATGAGCAGCGCAAAGCCCATGGCCATTGTTGCCAGCTGCAACGTCACGGGGAGCTTCTCGACAATCAATTCGGCGACCGGCTTCTTGATCCGCATCGACTCGCCCAGATCCCCGGACAGCACGCCACGCGCCCAGTACAAGTACTGCACCGGTAGCGGCTGATCCAGGTGGTACTGCTGGCGAATCTGTTCGATGACGACCGGGTCGTTCTCTTCGCCGGCCATCACGGTGGCCGGGTCGCCGGGGAGCAGCTGCTGAAGCAAAAAAATGATGACCGACACCAGAAACAGTGTCGGCACCAACTGCGCCAGCCGGCGCGGAAGAAACTTCAGCATCGCGAGTCCAGCCCCGGCACTTGCATCACTTGAGTTTCAGACCGGTGGTGCGGATCAGGCCGTCGGGCATCGTCTTATAGCCTTCGAGCTTGTCACTGTGCGCGAACAACAGCGTGCGGTGGTAAAGGTAGAGTACCGAGCCTTCAGTCAGCCACTTGTCGGCAAACTGTTCGTAGATGGCTTTGCGTTCGGCCTGAGCATTGGCGGTGCGTGCCTTGTTCAGCAGCTCGTCGGCAGCCGGATCGCAGTAGCGGCCGTAGTTGAGCGGTCCCTTGCAGCTAGCGAATGAGTAGATGTTTCCGTCCGGATCGGTGCGGCCGCTCCAGGCGAGAAAGTACAACTGGAAGTTGCCCTTACCCGCTTCAGTCAGCGACGTAGCGAACTCGGTCACGCGCAGCTTCACGTCGAAGCCCACCTCGCCCGCCATCGCCTGAATCATCTCGGCCACCGCCCGGCTCTCTGGGTTATTCGGCACCATGAAGTCCAGCGCCAGCGGCGCGTTCACTCCGGCTTCCTTGAGCAGCGCCTTGGCCTTAGCGACATCGCGTTTGGGTGTCGGAAACTTGGCTAGGTGGTAAGGATTACTTGCGCTGACCCATTGGTTATCCGTAGCCTGCAGACCGTTGAACACCACCTGGTTGATCGCCTCACGGTCGATCGACAGCTCGAAAGCACGACGTACCCGCGCGTCCTTGCCGAACGGCGTATTCGCCTTCTCGCCGTTTGCCAGGTTCATCGTGATGCCCTGATAGCCCATCTCGGTACCGGTCGCCAGTCGTAGCTTGCTGTCTTTCTTGACCTCGGCCACGTCGGTGGCCAGTAGCCGCTCAAGGATGTCGAGTTGTCCCGAGCGCAGGTTCGCAAGCCGTACCGTCGAGTCCTGGATTGGGCGGAACACGACGCGATCCACATGCACCTTGTCCTTGGCCCAGTAGTCGCCAAAGCGCTCGAGCACGATTCGGTCCTGCGGAACCCGTTCGACGAACCGGAATGGACCGGCGCATACCGGCGCAGTGCCGAACTTGTCGCCCAGCGCGGTCGCGGCTTTCGGCGAGATCATCATGCCGGAGCGGTCGGTCAGCTGCGCGATCAGCGGCGAGAACGGTGCCTTCAGCGAGAGGCGGACCGTCAGTGGATCGACAACGTCAACCTTGTCGACCTGCGACAACTCGGCTCGCCGGAATGAACCCTTCATCGCCATGTGGCGCTCCAGGCTGAACTTGGCTGCGTTCGCATCCATCGGTTCACCGTCATGGAATTTCACGCCAGGGCGAAGCTTGATCGTGACGGTCTTGCCGTCCGCTGAAGTGTCATGGCTGAGCGCGAGTTGCGGCACGATGTTCAGCTTCTCATCGATGTCGAACAGCTTGTCGCACAGTGAGGCGAACACGATTCGTCCTACGTAGGTTCGGGCCATTGTCGGATCGAGTACATCCGGGTCTTCGGCCAGGCCGATGCGCAGTGTGCCGGCAGCCTGTGCGGCGCCACTGAGGGCGAGCGCCAGTCCCGTGCCGGCGATCAGGGTTTTCGTCTTCATGATGGTCGTGCCTCTTGTCATTGCTGTTGATGGCAGGTCAAAGCCGTTGACCTGGGTTGATAAAAAATTCTCTAAGGCCTCAGCTGACTGGTGGTGCGGCGAAGGCCGCCTGCAGCCGAGCCAAAGCCGGGTTAGGCGCTGGTGTCCGGGTCTCATCCCGATTTAACGGCAATTGCTGCCAGCGCAGGCAGGCAACCATGCTCCCGTCGGGCGTGGCCTGCAAGCTCGGCGTTTCGCGTCGACAGCGCTCGATCGCATGCGGGCAGCGGGTATGGAAGTGGCAGCCTGGTGGCGGTGCCATCGGACTGGGGACGTCGCCGGCGAGTGCAGCGGTCTGCGCCCGCGCGCCAGGGACGGGCACTGGAACCGCTGACAGCAACGCTTGCGTGTACGGATGGCGCGGCGTGCGAAACAACTGTTCGCTTGGCCCGGTTTCGACGATCCGGCCCAGGTACATCACGCCTAGCGAATCGGCCACCTGGCGCACCACCGCGAGGTCGTGTGAGATGAACAGGTAGGCGAGGCTGAACTGTTGTTGCAGGTCGGCAAGCAGGTTCAGAATCTGCGCCTGGATTGATACGTCGAGTGCCGAGACCGGCTCATCGCAGACGATCAGCTCCGGTTGCGCAGCCAGCGCCCGTGCGATTGCGATGCGCTGGCGTTGGCCCCCGGAGAATTCATGCGCATAGCGGGCAGCGGCTTCCGCACGCAGACCAACCACATCCAGAAGCTCTCGCACGCGTGCGCTGCGCTGGGAGGCCGGGACAACCCGATGCAACATCAGGGGTTCGGCGATCATGTCGCCGACGGTCATGCGTGGATTCAGAGAACCGTACGGATCCTGAAAGATCATCTGCAGGCGACCACGCAATCCGCGCAGTTGCGCGCCGTTGGCCTGCAGCAGATCTTGCCCGTGCAGCCGCAGGCTACCCCCCGTGGGTTCAATCAGTCGGGTGACCAGTCGCGCGACCGTCGACTTGCCGCAACCGGATTCGCCGACAATCGCGAAGGTCTCGCCAGCTCGCACTGCAAACGACACTCCGTCGACTGCCTTGACCAAGGCCTTGCTAGCCCCGAACAGACCCTGCTGCACTGGGAAGTGCTTGACCAGGTCTACCGCCTCGAGTACCGGAGTGCCATCGGCTGCCTGCATGCGCAGATCCGGGTTGTCGTTCGAGCTCATCGTTGCGACTCCGCTGTCTGTGCGGGTTGTCTCAGAGATTCGGCCAGCTGTTCAAGTGGAGCTTTCCAGCAGCGCGACCAATGGCCGTCTTGCACCTCGGCCAGCGGTGGCGCCTCGCTGTGGCAGCGGGTATCGGCGAATGGACAACGCGGCGCAAAGCGACAGCCAGGCGGCTGCGCAGTCGGAGCCGGCACCAGGCCGTCGATCGCCGCGAGCCGCTCGCGCCGTCCGCCCAGGGCCGGGATCGCACCGAGCAGTCCGACCGTGTAGGGATGCTGCGGCATCGCGAAGATCTGTGCGACGCTCGCTTGCTCGACGACCTGCCCGGCGTACATCACCAGGACTCGGTCGGCCATTTCGGCCACTACGCCCAGATCGTGCGTGATCAGCATGATCGCGGTCCGGGTCTGGCTGCGCAGCGTCCGCATCAGTTCGAGTACCTGCGCCTGGATCGTCACATCGAGCGCGGTCGTCGGCTCGTCGGCGATTAGCAGGGCAGGCTGGCACAGCAGCGCCATCGCGATCATCACGCGTTGGCGCATACCGCCAGAGAGTCGATGTGGGAATTCGTCGATGCGCTGCTCTGGGGCCGGAATGCGAACCTGGCGCAGCATGTCAATGGCCGCGGCGCGCGCCTTGGCTGGCGACATGCCGCGATGCCGGACCAAGACCTCGCAAAGTTGCGAGCCGATGGTGAACGCCGGATTGAGCGAGGTCATCGGCTCCTGAAAAATCATCGCAAGCCGGTCGCCACGCAGGTCGGCGAGTTCGCGAGGCGGCATCGAGAGCAAGTCGCGGCCCTCGAAGTGAATGCGGCCATCGAGCATCGCCGGCGGCCGCGTGAGCAGGCCCATCACGGAGAGTGCGGTCACGCTTTTGCCGCAGCCGGATTCACCGACGATGCACAGCAGTTCGCCTGGCGTTAATGAAAAGGAGACCCCGTCGACTGCAGTCGCGATCCCTGCATCACTTGGAAAGCGCACGCGCAGCTCGTCGACGCGCAGCAAGGCTTCGGTCATGCGCGCCACCGGTGTGCTCGCGATACCACCCGCCTTAGGAGAATCATTATCGCCGTGGGTTCTACAAGTGGCGATTCAGCCCGCCTGCGGGCCGGTGGCTTTGGCGATCTGCGCGTCGATTTCGGCCCGGTCCCAGATACCGCCAGGCTTGTCCCGGGTCGCAAAAAACTTGGCAAAGTGCACGAAGCGTTCACGGCTGACCGCCTCCAGGCGTTCCAGTTCGGCGAGCGGGTCGGCGTGGTCATCGACCCGCAGATCGAGCTGCGGATATTCCTCGGTGTCAAAGATGCGCAGCGCGGCTGACTGCTTGCCGCGCTTGTCGCCTCCCACCGCCTCGCCTGCCTTGAGCGCGGCGATCAGGCGTTGCGCGAATGGCAGCGCCGCGCCGGCCTGGTACTGGCGCGCGGTCTCGGCGATCACCTGCGGGCCGGCCAGCATGTTGCCTGCGACCGAGAACCCCGGGTGGATCGTATGGCCGCACCAGGGCACGCACTGCTCGCCGGTGTGCGCGGCAATGCGGCCCTGGGCATCCTGAAGATGCAGCTGACGCGCTGCGGCACCGGGGTCGGAGTCGATCAGTGCCTGCAGCACCAGCTCTGCCGACAGGCCCTCGCGTAACAGCCGCAGCCCGCGCGGGCCAAAGGTCGGATTGAGCAATGCCTGCGACGCGAGCGCGCCGACACCACCATCGGCATGTGGGCAGAGCGCCCCGACCGCGAAGAAACGCGTCGCGACCGCGATGCCGAAGGCGCCGCTGGCAGGATCTCGGGCAACGATCGACCAGGTCATTAGGGGGCCTATGCTAGTTCAAGTTGCCTCAGATGCAAGGCGCATGCCAGCCGCGCGCATGGTTTTTTTCGTGCGCTGGGCAGCAGCGGGCGTGCAAGAGCCATGCACAGGCGCCGCCAGCCCATTGGCGCTTCGCCTCGTGGCAAGATAGGCCCCCCGAAACGACACCCTGACAAGGCACCAGCTTGGGGCGAAGTCCCGCAACCGGTGCATGCATGAGAGCCAGATGAGCGCATCCGAATACCTGACCCTGCACGAAATCGTTAAACGTGCGCGCCAGAACCTGAACCACAACGCCTGGGAATACATCGTCGGCGGTACCGAGACCGAGACGACTCAGCGTCGCAACCGGCTGTCCCTCGACACCTTGGCGTTCCGCCCGCGCGTGCTGCGCAATGTCAGTGCGGTCGATGCCTCGACCGAGTTTTTTGGCGACAAACTGCGGCTGCCGGTGGTGCTGGCCCCGGTCGGCAGCCTGGAGCTCTTTGACCCGGGTGCGGGCGGCGCGGTAGCCGCCGCGGCCGGCGAGTTCGGCTGTGCGCACATGCTGAGCTCGGTGTCGGTCATGTCATACGAAGATGTCGCGCGTGCGGCGCCGGACGCGGTACGCATGTTCCAGCTTTACGTGAACGGCGATGCAGCCTGGATCGACGCGGTGTTCGACCGAGTGCTTGCCGCTGGTTTTCGCTCGCTGGCGATCACGGTCGACTCGTCGGTCTATTCCCGCCGCGAGCGGGACATCGCCAAGCGCAACCTGCGCCGTGTTGCCGTGCCGGGCCGCGAGTATCAGGCCACTTTTTGCTGGGAGGATGTCGCCCGCATTCGTGCCAAGTATTCGGTGCCGCTGACGCTCAAGGGCATCGGCACCGCCGAAGACGCGAAGCTTGCGGTCGAGCATGGTGTCGATGCGGTCTATGTCTCTAACCATGGCGGCCGCCAGCTCGACCATGGGCTGGGCGCCATGGATGTGCTGCCCGAGGTGGTCGATGCGGTCGCGGGTCGGGCCCGCATCATTATCGATGGCGGCTTTTTTCGCGGCACCGACATCGTCAAGGCGATCGCGCTCGGCGCCGACCTGGTCGGTCTGGGCCGGCTGCACTGCATCGCGCTGGCCGCCGGCGGTCAGGCGGGCGTTGTGCGGATGCTCGAGCTGCTCGAGCGCGAGGTGCGCGATTGCATGGCGCTGCTCGGGGTCACGAAGCTCTCCGAGCTGAATAGCTCCTACGTCGCGCGTGCCGCAGCGGTCGAGCAGCCTGCGCCGCTCAGCGCATTCCCGCTGCTCGATCTGAGCGAAAAGTCCTTCTACTGAACAAGCCCCCAGTCGGCCGATGCATGCCGGCACGGCGCCGGTGTGGCCAGCCGGCGTACCGGAGAGATCGATGAACCCGAGTGAACGTCGTCAGAAGTTTCGTGCGGTGCTGGCCGGCGATCGCTGCCTGCACCCGGGGTCGGTGTTCGACCCGCTGTCGGCCCGCATCGTTCAGGACCTGGGTTTCGAGCTCGGTATGTTCGCCGGCTCGGTGGCCTCGCTGGTCATCCTTGGCTCGCCGGATATCGCGCTGATTACGCTGTCCGAATTTGCCGAGCAGGCCCGCCGGATCTGCCGCGCCGCGAACGGGCTGCCGCTGATGGTCGATGCCGACCATGGCTACGGCAATGCGCTGGGTGTGATGCGCACCGTCGAGGAAATGGAAGCCGCCGGTGTGTGCGCGCTGACCATCGAGGACACGCTGTTGCCTCAGGCGCATGGCGCCGGCGCTGGCATCCGTCTGACCTCGATCGACGAGGGCATCGGCAAGATGAAGGGCGCGCTTGCGGCACGCCAGGATCCGTCGCTGGTCATTGTCGGGCGCACCAGTGCGATCTCGGTCACCGGCGTTGAGGACACGATTGCGCGGCTACAGGCCTACGAGGCCTGCGGGGTCGATGCGCTGTTCCTGGTCGGCGTCAAGACCCGCGAGCAGCTGCAGGCGGTTTCGGCCGCGACGAAGCTGCCACTGATCCTGGGTGGGGTGCCCGACGCGTTGTCCGACGCGCAGTGGCTGGCCTCGCAGCGCGTACGCATCTGTCTGCAGGGACATGCACCCTACATGGCGGCGATCGGTGCCGCCTATGACACCTTGAAGGCGCTGCGCGAGGGCACGCCGCCGGCCAAGCTCGAGCGAGTACCGGCGCCCGAGCTGATCAAGCAGGCCAGCCGCGAAGCCGATTACACCCGGCTTGCACGCGATCTTCTCGGAGGTTGATTGCCAAATGACACCCCCACGCATCCGCTTGTTCGAAGAGGCTGACTTTGAGGCCTGGTATCCGCTGTGGCGCGGCTATCAGGAGTTCTACAAGGTCGACATCGCACGCGACACCAGCCTGCAAACCTGGCTGCGGATTCTCGATCCGTCCGAGCCGATGCATGGCGCATTCGTGCTCGACGAGACTGGTCGGCCTGTTGGCATCGTCCACTACATCGAGCATCGCAGCACCTGGACCACCGGCAACTACTGCTACCTGCAGGACCTGTTCGTCGAGCCAACACTGCGCGGCACCGGCCTTGGTCGGGCGCTGATCGAGCATGTCTATGCCTGGGCGAAAGAGGCCGGCTGCTCGCGGGTCTGGTGGCTCACGCACGAGAGCAATACGCATGCGATGCTGCTCTATGACCGCATCGCTGATCGTTCGGGCTTCGTGCAGTACCGCAAGCTGCTCTAGCCTGCGACCATTGTCGCGGACGGTCAGCGCGACCGGCCGCTACGCCGACGCCTCGCGAGCGATGCCAGTGCATAGCCGAGTAGCAAAAGTCCCGGGATGGCAATGCCGGTCTGGTGGCTTCCCACCGTTTCATGCAGTGCGCTGATGCCGGTGACGCCGATCAGGATGCCGGCCAGCCTGGTTACCGAGACCAGCGCGCCGGCGGTACCGCGATGACGTGGCGGCAGCATCGACGTGGTGGCGTCGGTGTAGCCGACCTGAAAGCTTCCCAGTCCAATGCCGGTGATCGCGAGCGCAAGACCGAGCAGCAACGGTGAGTGCAGACCGACCAGCGCGGCCACCAGCAGCAAGCCGAGCGCGGCGCACAGCAGGCCAGCGCGAACCAGCGCGGTCGCGGGCATCTCTCTGGCAAAGCGGCCGGCCAGCAGCCCGCCCAGCAAGGCGCCGCCCGGGTACAGCGCGATCAGCAGGCCGGCGCCCGCGACCTCCAGCCCTGGCCAACTGGTCAGCGCATAGGGCACGAGCAGCAGGATCGCAAAGCCGGCAAAGTTGATCATCACCGAATCGAGCTGTAACAGGCCGAATCCAAGGCGATCGAACTGCGTCTCGGCGGTGCGCATGACACCCTCTTCATCGGGGCGAGTTGCGCCGGGTTCGTTCGCAGCCGGCGGCGCCGCGCGCACATCGGCCAACCACGGCAGCCCGGCGAGCACCAGCACTGCCAGCGGTACCCGGAACCAGAACACGCCGGACCAGCCGAGCCATTCGATCAGCAGGCCACCCACCAGCGGGCCGAAGGCCAGCCCGAAACTGAAGGTCGTCACATAGATCGCGACGATCTGGCGCTTTTGCTGCGGCGGATAGAGCAGCGTCGCCAGCGCCGGCGCACAGGCCATCGCCAGCCCCACCGACACCCCCTGAAGCACGCGCAGCGCGACCAGCCAGCCGAAGCTCGGCGCAAAGCCCGCTGCCAGATGCGCGATTGCGCAGCAGGCCATGCCGATCGCGAAGATGCGCCGGTGTCCGTAAAGATCGCCAAGCCGGCCTGATGCCAGCGTCACCACCGACTGGGTCAAGGCGAACGCGAGCACCACCCATTGGATCTGGCGCAGTGGAAGCCCGAACGCTCCGGTGATCGCCGGGAAGGCGACGTTGACCGCCGTATCGAGCGGACCCATCAGCGAGCCGGCGCAGACCAGGATGAGTCCGATCAGGCGTTGTCGATCGTGCATCGATATCCAATGCGGGTTGTCGGACCGTGGTCCGAAAGCGGCGGACAGTGTTCCGCACGCTGCAAGGGCGCAAGCATCGCGCAGTTCGGCCTCCGCGTCGATGCATCCGGGCCTTGTGTACAGTGCAGGACTGTCCGGCTCTTTCGCCGGGCGATGCATGGAGACAGCCCGGATGTCTGGATCGAGCCAGCAGGAATTCGTCGTCGAGCCGCTGCCCGACGGCGCGATCTTTCGTCTGACGCGGCCAGCCAAGCTCAATGCGCTGACCAAACCGATGCTGATCGGCCTCGCACAATGCCTGACCGATCTCGAGGCGCGACGCATGAGCCTGCTGGTGATCATTGGCGAGGGCGACAAGTCGTTTTGTGCCGGTACCGACCTGGCCGAGACCCGGGTGATGCCGCAGTCCGACCGGCTCGACAAGAGCCAGATGGCGCGCAACCTGTTTGCACGGCTGTCGCGCTCATCGCTGATCAGTGTCGCCGCCTTGAATGGCCTGGCTTACGGCGGCGGGCTCGAGCTCGCGATGGCCTGCACCTTTCGTGTCGCCGCGCCGCATGCCAGCGTGTCGCTTCCAGAGATCAAGCTCGGCCTGCTGCCGGCCTATGGCGGCACGCAGTTCCTGCCGACGCTGGTCGGCAATGCCCGCGCGCTCGACCTGATGCTGACCGGGCGCAGCCTGCCTGCGGCCGAAGCGCTGGCGATCGGTCTGCTGACGCGTGTTGTCGAGCCCGGCGAGGATGTGCTCGCGCGCGCATTGGCGCTGGCTCGCGAGGTCACGCGTTTTAGCCCGTCGGCGATCGATGGCATCCGCGACTGTGTCGAAGCGGCCGGGCCGCAGGTTACCGACGACGGTCTGGCGGTTGAGGACACCGTCGTTCGCGAGGTGTTCATCACCGACAATGCCCGCGAGGGCATCGCGGCCTTCCTTGAAAAACGCGAGGCGAAATTCAGCCGCTGATCCGTCGCGCAGCCACCCGGGTCGAGCCAGCCGTGCGGCTGGGCGCCAGGCATCCGTCCGGCATCGATCCATCAATCCCTGATCAACCCCGCACCAACCCCTCACCAACCGCTCCCCAAGGAGGAATCCAAGATGGCGATCTACGAACTTCGCACCTACACCGCCCAGGTCGGCAAGATGCCGACGATCATCGACCTGTACAAGAACGAGGGCTGGCCGGCAATCTCCAAGCATCCGCCCAAGCTGGTCGGCTATTTCATCGGCGACGTCGGCGCGCTGCATCAGTTGATTCACCTGTGGAAGTTTGATGACGATGCCGACCGCCGCGCGTTCTGGGCCGGTGTGTTCGCCGATGAGCAATTCATGAAGTTCGCGGTGCAGCTTCGCCCACTGCTGGTGTCGCAGGAAAACAAGCTGATGCTCGAATCACCGTGGGGCCCGCATCCGTGACCGGCGTATCGCTTTGAGCACCAGGCTCACTCCCCGCCTGATCGGGCTGTTACTTCTGCCGCCGCTGTTGTGGGCGGGCAATGCGATTGTCGGGCGCCTGGTCGCCGGCAACGTGCCGCCGCTCGCGTTCAATGCCTTGCGCTGGTGCGTGGCGCTGCTGCTGCTGCTGCCGCTCGGTTGGCGGGTGTTCGCATCGGCTTCGGCGCGCGAGCAGATCCTTGCGCGCTGGCGGACCCTGTCGGTGCTGGGCCTGCTCGGGGTCGGCGCATACAACGCGCTGCAGTACATGGCGCTGACCACCTCCAGCGCGATGAACGTCACGCTGATCGCCTCGAGCATGCCGGTCTGGATGCTGGCGATCGGCGCGATCTTCTATCGCGAGCGTCCGACCGCGCAGTCCCTGCTTGGGGCGGTGTTGTCGCTGGCTGGCGTTGCGGTGGTGATCGGTCGCGGTGATCTGGCGGTGCTCTCGCAGGTGCGCTTCGTGGTCGGTGATCTGCTGATGATCGTCGCGATCATCGGTTGGGCGACCTACAGCTGGCTGCTGGCCAGACCGCATCCGTCGATGCGCGGCGACGCACGGCCGAACTGGAACTGGGCAGAATTTTTGCTGATCCAGATGATGTTTGGACTGGTGTTTGCTGGTGCCGCGGCGGGCGCCGAGGTGCTTGTTGTTGGCGAGCCGATCAAGTGGTCCGGCTGGGTGCTGCTGGCGCTGCTGTATGTGGCAGTCGGCCCGGCAATCATCGCCTATCGCAGCTGGGGCCTGGGCGTCGCGCAGGCTGGCCCGGAGATTGCGGCGTTTTTTAGCAATCTGACGCCGCTGTTCGCGGCGGTGCTGTCAGCCGCGGTGCTCGGCGAAGCGCCGCAGCCCTATCACGGCGTCGCGTTCGCACTGATTGTCGGCGGCATCGTCGTCAGCGCGCGCCGAAAGTCCTGAGTCTGCGGC
>Ga0222714_10004485_pt1 | contig 13644 bp, 8 predicted proteins | sample C33_3DmetaG_FD_165048 | JGI IMG/M metagenome (GOLD analysis project Ga0222714, IMG submission 165048) | Estuarine water microbial communities from San Francisco Bay, California, United States - C33_3D | ecosystem: Environmental > Aquatic > Marine > Unclassified | place: USA: California... | reverse complement strand
TAAAAAATCCTTTAAAAACAAATAGTTATAGCCAAACATCGTCGCAGAATCGCGCCCATTTGTCAAATTTCAAGACCAGCTTCCTTGACAGGTTCCGGCCCACGCGTGAGTTGCAGAGCCGGATGCACCAGCGTTGCCTGCTGTGCGGCGTCCGCAGCACCCGCGTCCTCTGCGCGCCGTGCCGGGCCGATCTGCCGTGGCTGGTCGGCGCTTCATGCATTATCTGCGCCCATCCGCTGCCGATGCCCGGCACCTGCGGCCGCTGCATCGCCGATATGCCCCATTACGACCGGGTGCATGCGGCCTGTCGCTACGCTTACCCTCTCGACGGCATGATCCAGTCCTGCAAATACGGCGGGCGGCTCAGCATGATTCGCGCTCTGGCCTCGCTGCTTCCGGAAACGCCGCCGCAATTGCCCGACCTGATCGTGGCGATGCCGCTGTCGCCGCAACGCCTGCGCCAACGCGGTTTCAACCAGGCCCTCGAACTGGCGCGCGACGCGTCGCGCCGGATGCAAGTGCCCGTCGATGCCGATGTCTGCGTCAAAATCCGCGACACGCCGCCCCAGACCATGCTGCCGTGGAAAGCGCGCCGCAGGAACGTGCGCGGGGCATTCGTGGTGCGCTCGCGCCTCGACGGACTGCACATTGCCGTGGTGGATGACGTCCTGACCACGGGAGCGACGCTGGATGAACTCGCCCGCAATCTGAAAAAGTCCGGCGCAGCCTCGGTCACGGGCTGGATCGTTGCCCGCACCATCGCCGGCGGCGACACCCGCGGGCAGCGGCCCTGATGATCCGGTTCAGCACCTGCATTACTGCAATTTTCTCAGGCATGCCGCGGCGGGGGACAAACCGCTCAGCGCAAACGCTGGTCTGCAAACGCCGCCAGGTCTCCCGGCAGGTTCCCTGCGGCCTTGGCACGGCGATACGCCTCCTGCGCCTCGGCAACACGGCCCAGCGCTTCCAGTGACAGGCCCATGCCGAGCAGCCAGATGCCCGAGTTGCTGCGCACGCGCAGCGCGCGTTCGAACATTTCGATCGCCTCGGCGTGTTTCTGCTGGCGTTGCAGCAGGCCGGCGTAGAAAGCCGCGTATTCGGCATTGCCGGCGGCATGATCGATACTGCGCGACAGTGTCAGCACCGCCGCATCCAGGTCGCCCTGTTCCATCTGCAGCCGCGCCAGGGCCATCGCAAAACCGAATTGCGCCGGCGCCAGCTGCAATCCTTCCTGCAATATACGCGCGGCCTCGCCCAATTCACGACCGTCGAGCAATAAGCCGACCAGCGCCTGCCTTGCGGAATGGTACGCCGGCACGATCTGCAATACCGCTTCGAATGCCGCGCGCGCCTCGCCGGACCTGCCCTGATGCAGCGCCGAAACACCCCGCGCGTATTCGCCATCCGCACGTTGCTGGGGCGTCGGTTCGCGAACCTGTTTGGAAATCTCGACACGTGGTGCGGCAGTGGTTTTTTCCGCAGGAGCCACGCTTCTGGCAGGGGCCGTACGCGCAACCTGCGGCGGAGGCGCAACAAGCGGTTTCTGCGCCGGCGCATCACGCCCGATCACCGAGGCCGTGGCAAGGCCGCCGGCTGGCGCCGCGGTTTGGGGCTCGGCGGCCAGGGTTTCCGGAACATGTGCCAGTTCGAAACTCATGCGCCGGGCAATTTTTTCAACGGCATCCCGGTCGGGGGAAATCGCCGCCACCGGCGGCGTTTTCATCGCTGGCGCAACCGCGGGATTTACGGCGGCAGCCTGCTGCCGGTTTGTCCACCACCACCAGGCCGCCAGAAGTGCAACCAGGGTCAATACAGCGGCCACGACTACCGGCCCCGTGTTGCGTTGATCCACCGGTGCTCCTGGCAAGGCACGCACGTGGTCCGGTATCCGCTTGCGCTCGGCGCCGGAGGCGCGGCGACGCTCAAGATCCACCAGCATCTGGTTGATGACGCTCATGCGAACCAGGCCAGCGTCAGTCCGCCGGCAGCAACCAGCACCGCGAATCCCAGCCACCACCAGCCCCGCCGGGAAGGCCGCGCCGCCGGCGTATCCGCCGCCGCATCCCGCACATGGCGCGGCGTCACCTGCTGCAGTCCTTCGCCGAAGGCCAGCAGCAGCGCCTTGTGGGCGATGATGTTGACCAGTCGCGGCACTCCGCGGCTGGTGCTGTGCAACTGACGCACGGCGGCGGGCAAAAACACGCGGTTGCCGTGATGGCCGGCCACGCGCAGCCGGTGTGTCAGATAACTGTCCACTTCTTCCCGCGTCAGCGCGGACAAGCGGTACTGGAAGGTGATGCGCTGGCGCAGCTGGCGCACGGCATCGTGCGACAACCGCGCATCCAGCTCGGGCTGGCCGAACAGCACGACCTGCAGGAGTTTGCGTTTTTCGGTTTCAAGGTTGGTCAGCAGGCGCAGGGCCTCCAGCGTCTCCTGCGGCATCGCCTGCGCCTCATCGAGGCAAACCACCACGGTTTTGCCCTGGCGGGCAAAATTTAGCAGTGCGCGTGACAGCTCCTTCAGCAGCTGGTGCTGGTCGGCATCGCGCGGCAGCGAGATGCCGAGTTCGTCCGCCAGTGCGAACATCAGTGTGCGCGGTTCGAGGTAGGGGTTGGGAACGTATGCCGAAACAAAACGGGCATCCAGCGTGGCCAGGAAACGGCGACACAACAATGTCTTGCCGGTGCCGACCTCGCCGGTAACCTTCATGAAACCCTCGCCGTTGCGCGCGGCCACAAGCAGGGTGTTCAGCGCTTCCTGGTGCGAATTGCAGGCGTAGGCGAAGCTGGTGTCCGGGGTTATGCCGAACGGGGGTTCACGCAGGCCGAAATGCGTTTCATACATGGCGCCAGCGTATCACCGTTGCGGCTCCGGCGTACCCATGGCGCGTATGCGGTCGCGCGTCTGTGCAAGGTCTTCCTGCCAGTTGCGATCGCTGTGGATGATGGTGGGCTTGAGCAGTATCACCAGTTCGCTCTTGGTGCTGCTCCGGTCACGCTGGCGGAACAGGTCGCCGACGCCCGGCGCATCGCCGACACCCGGCACCTGGCTGCGGCTGTTGGTGGACTGCTGCCGCATCAGGCCGCCGATGGCGACGATGTTGCCGTCCTGCACCCTGACGATGGTGTCGGTCTCGTTGACGTCGCTGGAAGCCAGCGGCAGCGTGAAGGATCCCAGCGAACCGAGGTCGATCACCTTGCGCCGCTCGACCACGCTGCTCACCGACGGATGGATGTGCAGAATGATGTTGTTGTTGGCGTCGATCTGCGGCGTCACGTCGAGCGCGATGCCAGAGAAAAACGGCGCAACCGTGATCGTCGGCGTCACCGTGGTATTGGTGCCACTAGTACTCGAGGTCGTGCTGACATTGGTAACGAAAAAATCATCGGTGCCGACCTTGAGCACGGCCTTCTGGTTGTTGATGGTCGCCACCCGCGGGCTGGACAGCACGTTGACGCCGCCTTGCGTCTCGAGGAAGGACAGCAGCGCCGCAAAATTCTTCGTCTGCAGCGCCAGCCCGAACAGCCCGCCCGCGGCGCCCGAACCCAACGCCAGGGCGCCCGTAACCACTCCTGCAGAACCGCCTGACAGCGCGGAACTGCTCAGAACGCTGCCGTCCGCGGCCCGTGCCGTCGGTGCGGTGATGGTGCCCGTGCGCCCCAGGGTTGCTCCCGGGCTGACTATGCCGGCGCCGAAACGCGTGCTGCCGTCGCGGAACCCCGCCCAGTTGATGCCGGCCTGGTAACCGTCGCTCAGCGAAACCTCGATGATCTTCGCTTCCAGCACGACCTGCCGCTCGACGATGACCTGCATGGCCTTGAGGAATTGCTCGACCCCGCGCAGTTCGTTCGGCATTGCACGCACCACCACCACGCCTGATTGAGGATTGACGACCACGCTGCGCCCTGGCGCAGTCCCCAGTATGGCGTTCAGCGACTTCTGGATGTCGCCCCAGAAATTCGAATCGGAACTGGTGGTCACCCGCGTACTCTCCGATGCCCGCGTGCCGCTGCCGCCGGTCGGCCCCGTGGTCGGCACCGGGACCGCCCCCGGCGCCGGACTGCCGGGACTGGAAGAGCCGTCGGCAATCGAACCCGAGCTGACGCGGGTCTGGGTCTGGCCGCGACGCTGCGCCTGCAGGTAATTGACCTGGAAAATGCGGGTCTGCAATGCCGCCGGCAGCACCGTGATGCGATTGCCCTGTACGCTGTAATCAAAACCGTACAGGTCGCGCAGGGTATCCAGTGCCTCGGTTACCGTCACGTCCTTCAGACTGACCGACAGTTCGCCCTTGACCTCCGGATGCAGCACCATGCTGTAACGCGTACCGGAAACGATCGCCATGAACACCTGGGAGGCCGGCGCGTTGTTGACCGAAAGATCGAACCGCGTTTCCGGTTTCTGCAAATCGGCACCGGGCATTTCCACGACCAGCGAAGGCAGCAGGGCCCGGCTGACGGCTTCCGAGGTAACCGGCTTGCGGTCACGCGCTGCCTGTTCGAGTTCGTTGTTGATCGCATCCAGCGTGGTGCTGCCGCCCCGGGGCGTTTCCGCGCAACCCGCGATCAACATGATCAACCCGATCATCAGCCAATGTCGCATGTCTTCCGTTATCGTCATGATTTACCGCTTGCCGGCGGCGCTGCCGCTTGTTGATTTTTTTGTTCCAACCTCGCGTTTATCCACCAGAGGATACATGCGCAACACCGTAATTTCCCCGCCATTTTTCAATACCGCTTCCGTTTCGGTCAGTTTCACCAGCCGCGAGGACCCGTAACGTCCACCCAGCGCAACCATTTCGCCGCTGATCACCGCAACCTTGCGTCCCTGCGCCAGCATCACCGACTGCAGGACCGGGCCGCCGGCATCTGCCGTCACATCAGCCGTCGCGGCCATGCCGACCGGTGGACGGGTAGGGTCGGCCAGACCCTGCGCCGCTGCGGCAGGAACCAGCATCAGCAAGAACCATGCGCACGACGGCCTCATACGATCAACCACGCCTTGTTCAGGCTCAGCGTATGCACCGTCAGAGTCAGTCGCAGCCGCGGATGCTGGTCGGCATTCAGTACGGCCTTGCCCCAGAACAGCTGCCAAGGCAGTTTTTCCAGTTTAGCGAGATACCCGTAGAGTTCCGCATACGAGCCTTCAACTTCGATTTCGAAACTGTGCTGGTAGATGCTGCGATTGACCTGCACGGATGCCGCGCCTGCAGCGCCGGGTTTTCCGGTCACGGCCTTTGCATTGAACTGCTGCACCGGCAGCTTGCGCAGGCTGACCAGGGCAAGGCCGCGTTCGCGGGACAACATGCCTTCAAGCAGCCGCGCGACTTGGTCGGGCGGCACCAGCTGTTTCTGCAGCCCCTGCAGCTTGCTGTCGATCTCGGCGATCTGCTTGCGCAATTCGTCGCGATATCGCCGCTTGACCGCATCCGGGTCCGCCTGGTTACTGCCTGCGGCCATCGCCTGCTCGCCGGCCTTGATCTTGGCGCGTACCTGCTGCAACTGGGTCGATAACTGCTTGTGCTGCTGTCCAAGGGGAGCCACTGCCAGTGTATCGAACATCAACACCACCGCAGCCACCACCAGCACAGCGATCAGACCGCGTTCACGCATCGCCCGCGCGCCGAATTTCGTGCTCCACTGCCCCCACTGTTCGGTGAGTTGATCCATCAGCGCGCCCCCTTCGCCGCCGGCTCCGGGTCGCCGGTGGCCAATGCGAATTCAAGGAACCGCGGCGCCACTAATGCAGGCCCGCCGGCCGGCGCACCTTTGGCGGCATCGGTGGGCGGCGGCGGACGGCGCATTTCCAGCGCCGAGAACTCACGTCCCTTCAACGCCGGCTCACCGTTCAGTCTCCGGATATAGACCGGCACCAGTTCGGGATTCATCACCCGCCCTTCAATCGAAACATCGCCGCTTCCCGCAACCGTAAAGCCGGTCAGCCACAAACCGTCCAGCGCCTGCCGCGAAAAAGCCTGCAGGTAGCGCGCAAAACCCTCGCGATTGCCCAGCGCGCCGCCTTCGAGCACGTTCATGCTGTTGCGCGCGGCTTTCAGCTCCTGCTCAAGATGCTGCACTTCCTTTTCGAGCGCGGAATTGCCTTTTTTGGCAGCGTTTTCTCCCAGCAGCCGCGCGGTATAGGCGCCCTGCGCCTTCAACAGCAGTTGTGCAGACGCCAGCTCCTCCTTCGCGCCGCCGACCAGCTGCCTCTCGTAGATCAGCAATGCGCTCATCACTACCGTCGCAGCAGCTGCAAGCAGCACCACGCGATTCAGCGTCAGCACGATCTGCTGCTTGCGGAAACCCGGTCCGAGCAGATTGATGTATTGGCTCATCAGGCCGCCGCCTCCGCGCGCATGGCGGCGCCGATCAGTTGCAGGCACTGGGACTGCCTCAACGGATTGCGCAATTCCGGAACTCCCGGAAAATCCACGATCTGCTCCAGGTCCAGCATGGTCACGGGGAGCGTGAGATTTGAATTCAGATATTCGATCAGCCGTTCGCCGACAGGCACTTGCGATATCACCACTCGCTGCACGGCAATGTTACGGTACTGGCGGTCGAAATGATCCAGCGACCGCTGCAGCTCGAGCGCAAGGCGGTCTAACAGTTCATCGGTATTGGTATCCGATTCGAAATCGCGCAGCGACACATCAATGTTGCGCGATTGGTAGAGTTCTCCGCCCCCCGTGAATGTCAGCAGCGCGCCATCGTCGTCGATGCAGAGCAGAGCCAGGCCGCGCCCCTCTTCCTCCAGACAGGCTGCAAGATTGCGCTGGGCCATCTCCGGTACGTCGATGACCGAAAGCTCGATATCGGCATCATTGAACGGCTGCACGGTTGCGGCAATCTGTTCATTGCGTGCAGCCATCACCAGCATTTGTCCCGCGCGCCCCGCCTGGGCGCCGCCCGGTACGCGCACGGCATCGACCATCGCGGTTTCGACCGGAAAATCGACCAGATCCTTGATTGCCCAGCGCACCGCACTTTTTGCTTCATCCGCTGGAACGTCGGGCGCATCAACCGACAGCAGATGGTATTCACGGGGCCGCAGCACGGTCATGCAGTGATACCGATCAAGTTCGAGTTCCTTACGCAGACGTTTGAGCGTGTCGCTGTCACTGCCCTCTCTGTGAAAAGATTCACACAACAGAATTTCGGGCCGCGGTTTTCCTGCAGTCAGCACGTGCGAAAGATCGACACGATCCTGACGAAAATTCAGACACAACCAGCCCGGACGGCGTTTTTTTCCGAACAAATTCATCGATAATTTATGTGCGTTCGGGATAAATTGGTTGAAAGTAGCATATATAGTAGTAAAGTCAAAGACTTATACTATATTTTGTGATTGATCGCACAGGCATTGTTTTTTAACCCATTGTTTTAAAAGGATATTTTTGAAGGCCCTTGTTGCATATCTGCGTTCGCTATCTCCACGCAGATTCTTTCTACAAGCAGGTTCTGTCTCCACGTAGATTCCTAGAGCAAGAATCGCGCGCAGCAGAGCCGTCGGTCTTACTTGGTTTTTTCCTGGTTGTAGATCGACTCGTCGCTGCGGCGGACGCCGAAACGCGCACGCGCCACCGGATCGCGGGTTGCCGTGGCGCCACACCATTTCCCCTGCAGAAATGTTTTGTTCGCGGCCGTCGCGGTCGTCGGCGTGAATGAAGGACAAGCATTCGCGGAACCGCCACTGCCCAGATTCAACGCGACATCAACGCTGCGCACCACGCCTGTCGGCGCAGCCAGCGTAATCGCACCACGGCCCGCGGCCAGCGTGCTCACTGCAGTCACCGCAGTCGAACCACCACCGACCTGATTGCCCAGCCCGACATCGGTCGTCGCCAGCGTCGTGCAACTGTCGCCGGTGCTGGTCACGTAAAACATACTGTTCCAGTACTGCGCTTCGATCGGCACGTTGAGTTTCAGCGACGGCGATCCACTGACATTGCCCAGCCGCAAGCGGCCGAAGCGGATGCTGGTGCTGCCCGCCAGCACACGGTCATTGCCGTTGTTCGGCACATCCGTGTCGAGATCAAGATCGGCCGCGCGCAGCGTGACCAGATCGGCGTCAACCGGAAGCACGCCCAGCCGGAACGATTCGAACGGCCCGTCGGGCGTCGTCGCGCGATTCAGCGTCACATCGGCGGTGAAATTGCCGGTGCCAGCCGTCCAGGTTCCGCTTGATGTGCCGGGCACCACCCGCGACGTCAATGCCGTTGCCGTCAGCGGTGGCGTCGCGTCCGCCAGATCCACGGCGCCGAATCCGAAGTTGGCCGGCACCGTGCCATCGAGACGGGCATAACCGCTGCTGGTGCTGTAGTTCGAGGTCGCAGTCGGCGTTGTCAACGCATTGCGCGCGGTCAGCATGAACGTCACCCGGAACGGCTCACCTTCATAGGTGAAGTTTGAAGCCGGTGAACAGGCGGGTGTCTGCTGGCGATTGGTCAGCGTCCCGGGAGTCGCCAGAAAATGATCGGGATAAAAGCGCCCGACGCCGGTCAGCCCGGTGGTGGAATTGCGGATGGTCTGCCCGGTGCTCAGATAGTTCGTGGATACCGCAAACAGGTTGATGAAGCCGACTTCGCTCCAGTTCACTGCCTGCGTCTTCGAGCCGGGCGTGACGGAACCGAATGCCGTGTAGGTGGTGGTCCCGCCCAACGCACCCGCCGCGCCGCCCGAAGGCGCGTTCAGCGTATGGCTCAGCGTTGCGGTGGCCGGCGACAGCTCCTTGCCGAAATTGGGCGTAGCCGCATTGCCGGAAATCTGCGTGTCGGTGTCCGGAACGCCGTCGGCGTTGGCGTCATCCCCGGTCTTCCAGACCACGGCGGTGACCGCAGCGTTGAAATCCTGCCCGGACTTGGTGAATACCGGCTGTGTCGGCCCCGGGGTGGCCGATGTGGTGACTCCGGATATTACAAAGCCGAACGGCCGCACGACAAAGGTAGAGGGGCCGCCTGACATCTCGAAGCCCGCGACCAGCGGATCGAGGTCATAGCGCGCAAAGAGTGAAATCTGCCCCGCGTCCGGATAAGTGATGACGATGTCGGCTTCGGAATTCGCGTTGAAGGTCAGCGGTACCCCGCCGCCGGTCGTGTAGTAGGCCACCACCGTCGCCGCATTGCCGTCGTCATTGCTGGTCGGCAGTGCCGTGGTGATTGCATTGTTGATGATACTGACCTGTCGCCCCGCGCAGGCCGAGGGGTTGTTGCACTCGGCGCCCATCTGCACGTTCCTCACACCCGCGGACGGAAACCCCGTCGCGCAGGCCAGCGTGGACGTATCAGTGCGGATCGCCTGCAGGCGGATGGTCTTGGCGTTGAGCCCGACGTTCGACGGCTTGCCGGCAATCTGCGTCGGTATTGTGTTGCTGGCGTCGGTGATGTTGCGGAAGCGGAAACCGGCCTGTGCGATCGTGAAACTCAGGTCATCGCTCGCCAGCGCAAAGCCCGAGGTCTCGCTGATCGCACCACTCACGGCACTGAAGTTCACCGTCGCGCTGGTGCCCGACAGGTTGGCGTAACGGAACGCGAGCTGTGAACTGCTGCCGCCGACCGGGAAGGTATAGGTCGCTGCGCCATCGCCTGGCGTCGGATCGGAGAGCGAGCCTCCGCCAGAAAGGATGCTGATCCATGAACCGACTGCACCGGGACCGGGCACCAGGCTGGCGCCCAGTGTCACCGCAATGCCGCCGGTGCTGACCACGCCATGGGTGATGCCATGCGCAGTGAGTGTGATCGTGTGGTCGTCACAGGCGATGCCGCTGCCTGAGTGCGTAATCGAGAAATGGTCCACCCGCGGCCGCAGCGCCAGCATGTGCGTTGCGCCGGTGTCGGCGCCGGGTACTCCGGTGTTGTAGGTGGCTGTGCGCACGCCGGTGACGCCGGGCCCGGCAAAGGTTTCGCGATAGGCGGCCATGGAAATCCCACCGCCGTTCTCCGGCGTCAGCGAAGACGACGAGTTCACCAGTGTCATGCCGCCCGGTGCGGACCAGTTCACCGCGGAACTAGTGGTGTGTGTCGATATCAGCAGCGTGTTGATGAAAGCGCCGGTATCAATGCTCGGTGCGCTGTGCGAACCCGAGGAGGCCGTCGCCTGCCCCCCTTCGACCAGAACGGGGTTGGCGGTGTCCACCCCCGTATAGCTGCCGATCACCCCCACCGCGCCGCTGTGCAGCGGCGTGCCGGCGCCGTAATACCAGGAATAATTCGCTGGCTCGGCGCCGGTCACCACCCGCTGGTAAATCGCCAGCCGGTTGCCGGTGCCGCCGCCGGAGGTCTGGTCTATGGTGATGCCGATCTGCGTCCATCCCGAAGGCGGCGTGATGACGCTGGTGCAGGCGCCACCGCCCGCACTGCAGCCGCGCACGGAAATGCTGGCAACCATCACGTCATCGGTGGTGGTGCCCGCCGGCACATTGATCGTCAGATAAGTCGCGGGATTGGGCTTCAGCGCGAACAGTACCGCCGTATTGCGATCGTTGCCGTTGTTCTGCCCCTGGCAGAATGTACCCTTGAGCCCGGCCGAATTCTGCAGTGCGTAGTACTGCCAGATCGCACTGTCATTGCCGGCGGTGCTGGTGCTGACATAGGCGTTGGTGAGCGTGGTGAATGCCGGTTCGACACCGCAGGCGCCCGGCGGAGCCGCAGGCAAAGAATCATCGAAATTGAATGCGGCAATGACCAGCATTTTATCGGGTATCACCGTGGTCTCGGTGCCGGTGCGCACCTGCGAACTCGCCTGGGTGCTGGAGTTTGCCGCCGGCAACTGCGCCGGTGCGCCGGTCGTGCCGGCATTACGAATCGGTGCGGTCGGGTCGATTCCGGAGAAACGGGTAATCCGAGCGACCAGTGAATTGGTGGTGCCCGACTGATTCACCGTATTGGGATCGCCGCCGGTGGCGATGCGCCAGTAGATCTTGGTCTGATAGTTGGCGACCGGCGTTTCGTCGAACAGCAGGTTCCAGCCGGTCATCGTGACGTTGGCCAGTTCTTCGCGCGCCAGTACCTGCGCGATCAGCAGGTCGCCGTTGGCACCGCCGGGAATGCTGGGGTTGATCGAGCCCGCGCCGGTGCGCGTCACGAACGTGCCGGCGCCAACATAGGTCACGCTCGCTCCCGCCGCCGAACTCGACTGCGCCGAACTGCGGAATGCCACCTGCGCCTGCGCCACGGGCAAGGAAAACCCGACAACAATTATGATTGACATTGCCCTGCACACCCACCCCAGAAAGAGGTGGGTGGCTTGGGGCAGGATCAATAGGTCTCGCGACGATAAATGGTGCTGCCGCCACCGCGTACGCCGAAGCGGGCGCGTGCCGATGGATCCTTGGTTGCGGTTGCTCCGCACCACTGGCCGCGAAGATGCTGCAGATTGGCCGCTGTGGCAGAGGGGGTGAATGTCGGACACGCATCCGCAGTGGTCGTACCGGGAGGCACGGGCCCCAGATTGACCGCCACATCCACGCCGCCGTTGTTGGCGCCTCCCGGAGCACTCAGTGTGATAAAACCTCGCCCCGAAGTGAGCGGACTGGTTACCCCGGTCACCGTGCTATCGCCCGCATTCAGGTTGCCCTGGTAGTTGCCCAATCCGACATTAACAGCAGACAGTGCAGTGCAATTATCGTCGGTATTGGCAAGCCAGAAACTGCCCCCCCAATACTGTGCCTGCATCGGCATTTCGGCCTTCAACAAGGGCGATCCGCTGTACGCGCTCAGCTGTAACCGGCCGTAACGCATCTGTTTGTCGTTGGTCGTTCCGGCATTAAGGTCGCTGAACAGCATTCCGTTGCCTGCTGTCGCGCTGCCGAACCCGGCTGGATTGCCCGCGAACGTCACACCGTCAGTATCGATCACGTCCAGAGCCAGTGCAATATCGGCATCGAACGCCACACTGGGTGTTGTTGCGTCACGGGTAAATGTAAATCCGGCAGTGCCCCCGGAAAAGGTGAGCGTGGCCACACCGCCGGCGAACGCGCCAATCGTCGGATCAGACCCTGTTCCCGGCAGTCCGGTTACATCCAGGACCGGTGTATTGCCACCGCCCAGCGCATCGAACCAGGTATAACGGCCGGATTGCGCGGCGTACAACCCCTGGGCCAGGCTGGTATTGGTGAGCTTCGCGTAGTTGCCCGCGTAGTTTAGCGTCGTCTGATTCGTCAAGCCGTTGTTTGTACCGTTGCGGGCGGTGACGGTAATGACCGGCGCCGTGGAGTAATTGAATGACTGGCCAATGTAACTGAAACCGCCGCAAGCCGGAGTCAATACGGGCGCGTTATAACTGACGTTGAAATTGTCCGGAATGAAGCGTCCGAATCCACTGCTGCCGGTGGTCTGCGGGACCGCCGCGCTGCCAACCCAGCAACCATACTTGTTTCCGGAAAGCACATTGGACGTGCTCGCCGCAATGCAATCTCCCGCACCTTGGTCAACATTGGTGAACGTGGTGTCACGTACTGCATCGGCATTCAGCCCGAAATTGCCGACTTCGCTGTAATAGAAGCTGTTGCCGGTCGCTATACCCGTCCCAATCGGTGCCGCCGTGAAACTGCCGCCGATCGTACCGGCGTTCGGTGTTCCCGCAATTTGAGTATTGTCGATGGCCGGCGTTCCGTCGTATCCAGCCACCGCAGTTGCCGTCAGATTGAAATTCGCACCGGTCTTGATCGTTGTTCCGGCGCCGAATCCGGAGTTGTTCGCGTCGCTGGAAGTGACGGTGAATGACTGTGGACGCAAGCTGAAGGTATCCGTCGAGCAGCTCGTAATCGTCGGCGAACCCACCGGATAGCGGATGCGAACCCGCACGCTGGAATACGCCGTCGCGGCATTGAGCGCGGCAGTCGTGCCGCGTCCGCTGACCAGGCTCACGTTCTGGCTGCTACCGGCAACAGTCACCGGAGTGCCGGGACAGTTGAGTCCCCCGCTCGCCCCGGTCACCAGATCAACATCCACCACGTCGGTAAACGTGGCCAGTTGCGCTCCGGCATTGATCGCCACCACGTCGAGACTGAAATCGATGCCCGCGAGTTTGGTGAAAATCTGCCCGGTGACGGCATTCGCCGAAGTGGAAGTTTCAAACGCATTGAAATCGCCGGGCGAAAGAACGGGCACCGTGTAATGCACGGTGATGGTCATGTGATCCACTCTGACCGTGCGGTTCCCGCCGGCGTTATTCGACTTTTGGGAGGCCAGCGCTGCCCCGAAATCGGCCGCATTGATATCCGTCACCGTCCACGTAGTACCCCACAGATCGCTAGCCCCGCCGTGGTCCTCGACTGCATCCGTGCCATTGGGGTAGAGGGTCGTGGTCGCACGATCGGTGGTGCCGATCACCCCGCCCTTGACCACACGCATCGCGGCGTCCCGCACATTGGTATTTGAAGCGTTGCGCTCCACGCTCACCACGATGCCGGAAATCACCGCGCCTGCGGGAATGGCAAAGTTGTAGCCTGTACACTTCAGAAAATTGGTGACCTGTCCGTCGTTGACCGTGGCGGTGGCATGACTGTCATCGCTGGCGACCGGACCGGTCAACGTACTCCATGATTGCGTGCCGATGCCGGCATCGTTGACGCACAACGTCGGACTGGCCGTCGCGGTGAGCGGCCGATCCACGACATAAATCTCGCCGGTGAAATTGCCATTCC
>Ga0222714_10004483_pt1 | contig 13644 bp, 10 predicted proteins | sample C33_3DmetaG_FD_165048 | JGI IMG/M metagenome (GOLD analysis project Ga0222714, IMG submission 165048) | Estuarine water microbial communities from San Francisco Bay, California, United States - C33_3D | ecosystem: Environmental > Aquatic > Marine > Unclassified | place: USA: California... | reverse complement strand
GGGATTTTAAGTCCCTTGTGTCTACCAATTCCACCACCTGGGCTAACCGAGAACAATTATAGTTGAATTTAGAATTTTGAATAAGTTAATCTTGGAACTTTATTAGATTTTATTCCCACTCAATAGTGGCGGGCGGCTTATTTGAGATGTCATAAACAACTCTGCTTATACTTTCAATCTCATTCACAATTCTTGAAGATACCTTTGATAAGAAGGAGTATGGAAGATCTGCCCAATGGGCAGTCATAAAATCAACAGTTTCAACAGCTCTTATACCAATTACATCAGCATAGCGTCTCTCATCACCTACTACCCCAACGGATTTAACTGGTAAGTAGACGCAAAATGCCTGAGATACTTTGTCATAAAAGTCAGCTGCTATTAATTCTTCGATAAATATTGCATCGGCTTCCCTAAGAGCGTCTAATCGATCTTGAGTCAACTCACCCAAAATTCTCACTCCCAATCCTGGCCCAGGAAATGGATGTCTATTTAATAACTCTGAAGGAAGGTCCAGTTCCTTACCAACTTTTCTAACCTCGTCTTTAAATAAATTTCTTAAAGGCTCAACCAGCTCCATTCGCATTTCTTGAGGTAAGCCTCCAACATTGTGGTGTGATTTAATAATTCGGGCCTCTTTAGACTCTGAAACCGATGACTCTATTACATCAGGATAAATTGTACCTTGGGCTAAGAAATCAATTTCGCAATTTAAATCTAATGATTCGTTATCAAATACATCTATAAAGGTTCTACCAATGATTTTTCGCTTTTGTTCCGGATCAGTAACACCTTTTAAATGTCTTAAAAATATATTGCTGGCATCTACCACCTTTAAATTTAAGTCAAATTTCTCTTCAAAAATTTCTTTAACCTGATTAACCTCATTTTTTCTTAAAAGCCCATTATCTATAAACATACAATATAGCTGCTTGCCAATTGCCTTTTGCAATAACATTGCAGTGACTGAAGAATCAACCCCGCCTGAAAGGCCCAGTAAAACATTATTACTACCAACTTGTTCTCTTATTTCTTCTACTTTTCTAGTAATAAGATCCTCGATTTTCCAATCTTTATTGCATCCACATATTTTAAAGAGAAAATTCGTGAATATAGCTGGTCCAATGCTGGTATGAGTCACTTCTGGATGGAACTGTAGGGCAAATATGTCTTTTGTATTATGCTGGATTGCTGCTATAGGAGCAGATTCTGTTGAGCCAATTAAAATAAAGTCTTTTGGCATAGAGGTTACTTTATCTCCATGACTCATCCAAATATCAATTAAGTTGGAGCCATCTATGCCCTCAAATAATTTTGAGGCTTGTTCTATTTTGAGTTTAGCCTCTCCAAACTCCTTAGCATCAGATGCAGAAACTATTCCAGAGCATTGTTCCGCTAAAGTTTGCATTCCGTAACATATACCCAATAAAGGTACTTCCATGTCAAAACATATCTGCGGTATGCGAGGAGTAAAAGATTTGGTAACAGACTCAGGGCCACCAGAAAGAATAATGCCTTTTGGATTGCATTCCTTAATCCGGTCTTCTCCAATATCCCAGGGAAGTATTTCAGAATAGACTTCGTTTTCACGAACTCTTCTTGCAATTAATTGCGTATATTGAGAACCAAAATCTAGTACTAAAATTCTATTGTCTTTGGGGCTCATTTCAGGATAAATGATCTTCTAATTTAGAGAGCAAATCTTTGATCTCAGACTTATGATCTTTAATTTCATCTAGAGTGAGGCCATCAAGCTCGTGCGGAAAAACAAGCCATTTGTCAGTTTCATGTAAATAGTACTCTGGAACTCTGCTAGTTTTATTTTTATTAGGCTTATAGTATGGGGTTGCAACTCTGATTTCAGGAGTATTTTTCTTACAAGCCGTTGAAAGATCAGAAATAATTTTATCTATAGAGATCCCCGTATCATGCACATCATCAACAAGCAATAAAGAATCTTCAGAATGCACATTCTTAATTACATAATTGAGGCCATATACTGATACCTCTCCTTCGGTTTGATCAATGCCCTTATAATATGAAGTTCGAATAGCAATATGATCAGACTGTATGCCCAAAACACTGAGGAGTTCCTGAACAGCAATTCCTATTGGAGCACCGCCTCTCCAAACGCCAACAATATAATTGGGTTTATAGCCGCTCTCGAAAACCTTCCAAGCAAGCTTAAATGCATCGCTTAGCAGGTCTTCTGATTTGATGAATAACTTATCCATTGATAAGTGGATAATTCTACAGAAATGAAAACACTATTAACAAATAAAATTTGCTTTTTATTTTAGTAATTTATGCTGAGGCGAATCATTGCCTGTCTTGGTGGTATTAATTCAAGCCCTGTAGCTGCAACACCAAACACATCCGTCATGCTTGAATTGACGCCATTTTCATCGGTAGCATTAAGAATCATAAAGTCCAAGCCCCACTTATCTCCAACAAAATCTATACCAAGGGTAAAATTAAATATGTTGTAGGAATCAATAGCATCAACAATAGAGTTATTAGAAACCCTCTGTTGAAAATCTCCTCTATGAACATACTGCAAAATACTGGTAAGCATTGCACCGGAGGCAAGCATTCTTTCATGGGTTAACATAATATCAGCTGTAAACTCAGGGCTTTTTGCTAATTCATTTCCTTTAACGTTTTCTCTGAGACCATACCTAAGGTCTTCTTGTCCAAAGAAGTACTGATAGGCATCAACATTATCTAAAACCATATAGTCTGAAGTTACTTCAGAATCTAAGAAGGCAATATTCACATCCAGAACTAAAGCATCGCTTACTAAACTAGTAAATTCAATTTCCAATCCTGACATTTCTGATTCAGGGATATTGGCAACCCCGCCCCTGTAAGGATCGGGATCGGTCGCTTGGAACTGAAGGTTTTCATAAGTATAGGAAAATGCTGCGATATTTGCCCTAGCTCTTCCATCCATAAGATCCGTCTTTAGACCAAACTCAATTGCATCCACTGTTTCTGCTTCAAAAGTTGGAAATACCATAGCAGGTGCAACTGGTCTACCAGCAGCGATATCTTCAGCCTCTGTAAAACCAAAAGTTAAATTACTTCCACCAGGCTTAAATCCTCTTGTGAGGGATACATATCCCATGGTGTCGTCTGAAAAATCAAGTTCAGCAGTAATTTTTCCAGTAGTTTCATCAGAAGTACCCTTTTCTTGGAAGGTTTCTACGCTAAAGAAATTTGTTACATTAGTAGCAAAGGTATCCTCTGAATATCTAAGTCCTGATACCAGCCTAAAATCTTCTCTGACGTTCAAAGTGGCCTGCCCATAAATAGAGTACGACTCTCTGGTGGGCTTTGCATCGGTTACGAAATCAAAATCAGCTCCAAAAACTGCAAAGGCACCTGGGAATGTATAGATGTGTTCGTAACAATAATTTTGATCGGCAAAAGACTCACCGCAAACATACCTAAAAGCTGGATTGTCATCGTTATTTCTATAGCCTCGAATGGTATTTTCAATCTCGTGCTCCATGTAAAAAGCACCCACTGTCCAATCTAAGCTCCCGTTAAGAATAGGTTCATTTGAAATTAAATTTATTTCAAAAGTTTTGGTATCTACTAAAGAGGTTTCTGGATTGAATTCAGCTCTTTGATAAGTAGCAAAGCACCCGAAATTCCCTCCAACTGTTCCAGGCTGAGGATCAATGCATATCTCTGGATTCAAACCAGGAATTGAGAGCACTAAATCTCCTAAGTTATGCCTGTCATTGTCCCTAACAACTAGGATGTCATCCTCTTGGATGCTCCCCATAGCTTTCAAGGTTGCAAACCCAAGATCTTTCTCAAAAATTGCTGCAAATACTTTCGATGTCAGCTCATGCTTAGAGACGGTATCTTGAGCAAGCTTACGTATGTCAGGAGTGGGATCATCAATGCCCCTCATCGCTGATCCATTTCTATCGACATCAAAGATTTGAGCAAAAAATCTAAGGCTAGATGATGCATCTAAATCTATTAAGAGGTCTCCTCTGAAGCTGTAATTATTTGCATCATCCAAATCTTGCCCGGTAACAACATTCTTACTAAAACCATCTCTTTCAGTAGTTGTAAAAGATACCCTTGCCGCTGCATTATTGCTCAAAGGTATATTGTTAGATGTTCTGAATTTTTTAAGCCCATAATTACCAAAAGTAATATCAGACTTGCCTTCATATTCATCAAAGGTAGGTTTCTTGCTGATTAAATTCACAGCACCACCTGTAGAATTCTGACCAAATAAAGTTCCTTGGGGGCCACGCAAAACTTCAATGCGGTCAACATCAACAAAATCAGTCTGCAGCGCAAAAGGAGAAGCAATAAAAATCCCATCCATATGAAAGGCAACGGAAGGAGCAGCTATAGCATTTTGATTGGTTTCATTTCCAACGCCTCTGATTGAGATAACTGTTTTATATCCTTCATTCTTAGCAACAGTGACGCCGGGTACAATAGCGCTAAGATCCACAAAGGATTCTATGTTTTTTGATTCAAGCTCTTCGCCGTTAATAGCTGTGACCGCTTGTGAAATGTCTTGAAGGCTTTCACTTCTCTTTTCAGCAGTTACAAATACTTCTTCAATGACATTATTTTGTGCATGGATCTCAAAATTGAATGCAAAAATAACAGGCAATGCAATAAAGTTGCGCATATTTATTAAATACATACCTAATCCTCGGTTAATAGGTGTTCAAATTACAAAAGTGATTTTGTTATTAAGAAATAAGCAATAATAATGCCAATCAGTATTATCTTCTACTCTTTAATAGATTTAATAACAATTCAATAGTATAAGTTGTAAACTAAATTTTTAAATATCATTTCAAAAAAATTATGCTAGAAAAGTTATTTCATCTGAAAGAAAACAGCACTGATGTCAAAAAAGAACTCTTAGCTGGTTTTACCACATTCATTACCATGGCTTACATAATATTTGTGAATCCTCAAATGATGTCCAGCGCTGGGATGGAATTAGGCGCAGTATTTGTAGGAACATGTCTTGCTGCAGCACTTGCTTGTATTGCCATGGGACTCTATGCCAACTGGCCCATTGGTCTAGCTCCAGGCATGGGTTTAAATGCTTTTTTTACATACACAGTGGTAGGAGAAATGGGTTATTCATGGGAAATAGCTCTCGGGGCTGTTTTCATTGCTGGCATATTGTTCATGATCATGAGTATTACCAGAATACGTCAATGGATGTTAGAGAGTATCCCAATGAATCTAAGAATTGCTATGGGCTGCGGCGTGGGACTATTTATAGGATTTATAGGTTTAAAAAGCGGCGGAATAATTGTTGCTAATGAAGCTACCCTCTTAAGCTTAGGAGACATAATGCATTCAGAAACCCTGCTTGCAGTAATAAGTTTTCTTGTCATTGCAGTTCTCTCAATTAGGAATATTCCAGGTGCGATGCTAATTGGAATCTTAACGGTAACCATTCTAGGCATATTAATGGGCATGATAGAGTATCGAGGAATAGTATCCAGTCCACCTGAATTTGCTTCAGTTTTTCTCAAGCTTGATATTCTGGGTGCCTTGGATCTAGCGATGATTAGCGTCATCATGTCTTTCTTGTTCGTTAATCTCTTTGATACAGCTGGTACTCTTTTGGGGGTAGCAAACCAAGCAAAGCTTGTAGATGACGAGGGTAATATTAAAGGAATGGATAAAGCACTCAAAGTAGACAGCACCTCCAGCGTAGCTGGAAGTCTATTTGGCTGCGCCCCTGTGACGAGCTATGTAGAGAGTTCAGCAGGCGTGCAAGCAGGAGGCCGAACTGGTTTAACAGCTATTACAGTTGGCTGCTTATTTCTCCTCGCTATCTTTTTTGCACCCTTAGCTAGCATGATCCCAGCCTATGCAACTTCTGGTGCCTTGATTTACGTAGCTATTTTAATGTTGAGCGGACTGGAAAGGCTGGATTGGTCAAGGATGTCGGAGCTGTTGCCAGCTCTGGTAATGGTAGTCATGATCCCGCTGACTTTTTCTATCGCCAATGGTATTGCTTTAGGATTCATAGCTTATGTGGTTCTTAAGATCGCAAATGGTGAAATTAAAAGTATTTCTTCGGGAGCCTGGTTTCTAACGATTGTGTTTCTTTCCAAATTTATCTTTCTCTAAGCTAACTAACTTCTCTGATAGTTAGGAGCCTCTTTGGTAATCATTACATCGTGCACATGGCTTTCTAACATACCGGCATTAGTAATTTCTACAAATTCAGTTTTTTGTTGCATCTCATCAATAGATTGACAACCTACGTACCCCATACTTTGACGCAATCCTCCCATCAATTGATTTATGACATTAACCACCCAGCCTTTAAACGGAACTCTTCCCTCAACTCCTTCTGGAACAACTTTTTCGGGATCTAACATATCTTGGGCATATCTATTTAAATCATTTCTTTCAGACATAGCACCTAGTGACCCCATGCCTCTATATGTTTTAAAGCTTCTGCCCTGATAAAGTTCAAGCTCGCCTGGAGATTCCTCAGTGCCAGCAAATATTCCACCTAACATCACAGCATCAGCTCCTGCGGCAATTGCCTTTGCAATATCCCCTGAAAATCTAATGCCTCCATCTGCGATCAGTGGAACACAATCCGTCCCAAGAGCCTCTCTTATAGAGATAATTGCAGTAATTTGCGGAACTCCAATGCCAGCAATAATTCTTGTGGTGCATATCGACCCAGGACCCATGCCTATTTTTATAGCATCGACTCCAGCTTCAAGCAATGACTGAGCCCCTTCAGGAGTGGCCACATTCCCCCCCATAACATCAACCTCTTTAAAAGAAGATTTAATAGCTTTGATAGTCTGAATTACATTTTTTGAGTGACCATGAGCACTATCAACTACGAGCAAATCTACACCAGCCTCAACCAATGCCTGAGCACGATCCATAGTATCCCTACCAGTTCCAATAGCAGCACCAACTCGTAATTGCCCACTGGAGTCTTTGGTTGCAAGGGGGTATCTGGCTGATTTTTCAATATCTTTCATGGTTACCAAACCAGTGAGAGTATCTTTTCCATCAACTACTAAGATTTTTTCTATTCTGTTTTCATACATGAGCTTCTTAACGGTCTCTTGATCAGTGCCCTCTTCAACCGTAATAAGTTTTTCAAGCGGGGTCATGATGGTGGAAACCAGCTTGCTTTCATCGTCTGCATAAGCAAAATCCCTTCTGGTTACAATTCCCATCAATTTATCATCATCCACAACCGGCATGCCAGAAATACTAAGCTCTTTTGTTAATTGCATTAACTCATGGATAGTTTTGGTAGATCTTATAGTTGTAGGATTTCTAACCACTCCACTTTCGTATTTTTTAACGGTTCTCACCAAAGCAGCTTGATCTTCAATGCTGTTGTTTTTATGAATAATGCCAATGCCACCATTTTCTGCTAGAGCAATTGCCATCTTGGCCTCAGTAACAGTATCCATAGCTGCAGAAACCAAAGGAACCTGTAAAGAAATGTTCTTAGAAACTTTTGTAGTTAACTTGGTATCACCAGGAAGAAAATCCGTATAGCGCGGTAGGAGCAATACATCATCAAAAGTTAAGGCTTTGTATTTTATCTTTTCCATATGGGATTATAGAACAATGAACCCTGCAAAAAAAGTGATCCAAAAAAATTGGGCCTTTAATTAAAATTATTTTATAGACTATTAAAAATCTTATCTGATTTGGCGGCACAGATAAAGTCATTCAAATGCAGTCCCTTAATCTTATGAGACCACCACTCTAACTTCACAGAACCCCATTCCAAAACTATCTTTGGATGATGGTCTTCTGCCTCTGCAAGGTCAGCTATCTTTTTTGTAAAACTGACTGAATCGGCATAATTAGCAAAATTGTAAGACTTTACTAATTTGTTTATGGATTCTTCCTCAATGGACCAATCATCTAACTGTTCAAGAAGGCCTGGATAATCAACCGAATTTACTAATGGAGCATCAATAGTGCAAGCTTCACATTTTTTGTCAGTTAAATCTGACAATTAAAGTCCGCCCTTAGTTAATTTTTTTGGATCAAGCAACTTAACCAACTTTGCTCTTGGAATATTTGTTTCAACTACAGCCACATCAATGATTGGTTTATCCTCTTTATAAGCCTTTTTAGCTATTTCTGCAGCCTTAGCATATCCAATTTCTCTATTAAGAGCTGTAACTAGGATTGGATTCTTATCTAATTGAGCATTGATATTCTGCAGATTAACTTTAAATGACTTGATGCCTTTTTCTGCTAGGAAATCGCAAGAACTATATGCCAATCGTATGGATTTCAACAAGCAATAAGCAATCAAAGGCAAAGCAACATTCAACTGAAAATTACCACTTTGATTTGCATAGGATATAGATAGATCGTTTCCTAGTATGTCGGCACCAGCCATAATAACTGACTCTGAAACCACTGGATTTACCTTGCCAGGCATAATACTGCTTCCAGGTTGCAGCGCCTCAAGCTCTATCTCTCCAAATCCAGTTAAAGGCCCACTGTTCATTAAACGAAGATCATTTGCAATTTTCATTAAGGTTAAGGCAATATTTTTAACAATTGAAGAAGCGTGGGTTGCAGCATCTTGTGAACTGATTGACATAAAGTAATTGGGTGAAGTTGAAAAATCATACTTAGTAATTTTTTGAACCTCACGTGCAAAATCTTTTCCAAAAGTTTTGGGAGCATTGATGCCGGTTCCAATTGCAGTTCCGCCTTGGGGTAATTTTGATAATTTAGCTACAGCGTTTATTAAATCTTTTTTATGCTCAATGAGTTGAGCTTCCCACCCCGAAAGCTCTTGAGAGAATTCGATAGGCATGGCATCCATTAAATGCGTTCTTCCAGTTTTTACAATTCCTTTTAACTTATTTTTTTTAATATGGATTGTTTTAATGAGTCCTTCTAATGATGGTATAAGAGATCTTTTTATATCTAAAAGTGCTGATATATGGATTGCGGTAGGAATAACATCATTACTACTTTGAGACATATTGACATGATCATTAGGGCTTACAGGCTTTTTGAGTTTCTTTGAGGCAACATTAGCTATAACCTCATTAGCATTCATATTGGTGCTTGTTCCAGATCCTGTTTGAAAAACATCAACAGGAAATTGGTTATCATAGACTCCATTAATGACGTCGATAGCAGCTTTCTCAATAGCATGACCGATATTTTTCTGAATTAACCCATGTTTTAAATTTGTTCTTACTGCCGCTAATTTAATGATTCCCAGTGTTTCTATGAGGGTTCTTCCAAATGGGAATCTAAGAGGGATGCCGCTAATTTGGAAATTATCAACTGCTCTTTGCGTTTGAGCTCCCCACAAAGCATCCACTGGAACTTTGACATCTCCTAATGAGTCTTTTTCAATTCTATATTTCATTTAATTATCCTTTAGGTTTAGTGGCAATTTAGGTAGACTATTTTACACATTTAGGAAAAAGATATGTCAAGAGTTGTGCCATTAAAGATTGATACTGAGATTGGTAAGATCAAGCCTAAAGAGAAAGGTCTTGATATGGTTGAGTTTGCAAATACCGATGAACTAAGACGCAATCAACTTGAAAAATTAGTAGCAGGATTTAGGTTATTTTCATACTTTGGTTACGATGAAGGTGTTGCGGGACACATAACCTTTAGAGATCCTGAATTTCATGATCATTTCTGGGTGAATCCTTTGGGTGTGCATTTTAGTCAAATTAAAGTTTCTGATCTTTTGTTGGTAAATCATGACGGTGAGGTTGTGCAAGGTGATAGACCTGTCAATGTAGCTGCCTTTGCCATTCATTCAAGACTGCATAAAGCTCGACCTGATGTAAACGCTGCCGCTCATTCGCATTCTCTGTACGGTAGAACATTCTCATCATTAGGAAAAATGCTAGATCCAATCACCCAAGATTCTTGTGCATTCTATGAGAGACAAGCAATTTACGACAGCTTCTCAGGCGTTGTTGAGGAAACAGATGAGGGAGATAGAATCGCTAACGCCTTGGGAGATAAGCAGGTAATTATTTTGCAAAACCATGGATTGCTGACTACTGGCCCTTCAGTGGATATTGCACTTTGGTATTTCTTCTCAATGGAAAAATGTTGCCAATCCCAACTAATGGCTGAGGCTGCAGGAAAACCAACATTGATTCCGCATGAAGTAGCCTTAAAAACAAGGGGCTTTATAGCAAATGATGTTGCCTTGTGGGCAAGCTTTCAGCCTTTGTTTGATCTAATCTTAGAAAAACAGCCAGATATTCTAGATTAAGATCCGATGATTGCTTTGGTTTCCAAGCACTCATGAAGTCCCGACAGACCATGCTCTCTTCCATTACCAGATGCTTTGTAACCTCCAAAAGGAGCTTGAGGTCCTCTTGCGCCACCATTAATACTTACCTGGCCAGCTCTAATTCTGTTAGCAACTTTTCTTGCATGATCAGGATTTAAAGATTGAACATACCCGGCTAAGCCATAAGGAGTATCGTTAGCAATTGCAATAGCTTCATCTTCAGTGGAATACTTAATCATGCATAACACTGGTCCAAATACTTCTTCCCTTGCAATAGTCATGTCATTGGTAACATCTGCAAATATGGTGGGCTTGGTATAATAGCCCTCATTTAATCCATCAGGTCTTCCAACACCACCGCAAATCAATCTAGCTCCTTCATCAATACCAATCTGGATAAGCCTTTGTACTTTCTCATATTGTGTTTTGTTTGAAATGGGGCCCAGTTGAATACCTTCCCCAAAAGGATCTCCTGTCTTGAGTGTTTCTGCAAAATTCTTGGCAATCTGAACTGCCTGCTCATAGACGGATTCATGAACCAACATTCTAGTAGGGGAATTACAAGATTGGCCAGAATTTAAGAAACAATGATTAACGCCAGCTGGAATTGCTTTTTCTAAGTCAGCATCATCCAAGATGATGTTAGGAGATTTCCCACCCAATTCTTGAGCAACCCTTTTAACGGTAGGAGCCGATGCTTGAGCGACAGCCACACCTGCTCTGGTTGAGCCAGTAAAATGCATCATATCAATATCTGGATGTTCTGAAAGCGCAGCTCCGACAATAGGGCCGTAACCATTAACCATATTAAAAACACCCTTGGGAAGATCAGATGCATGGAGTATTTCAGTAAAGGTTATGCCGCAAAATGGGGAAATTTCACTTGGCTTTAATACCATAGTGCAACCAGCAGCTACTGCTGATGCAACTTTAGTACTCATTTGATTCATTGGCCAATTCCAAGGAGTAATCATCCCAATAATTCCAATGGGTTCTTTACGAATAGTGTAATGCCCCTCTGGATACTCAAATTTGAAATCTTTAAGCACCGCAAGAGTATCTTTAAAATGCGATAAGCCAGATGTAACCTGTGCTACATTTGAAAGCCATATTGGAGCACCCATCTCTTCGGATATAGTTTTAGCCAACTCTTCTTGGCGCGCATCATACTGCTTGATAATAGATTCTAAAATAGCAACTCTTTCATCCTTAGTGGATTCTCCAAATGTTATGAAGGCCTGTTTGGCAGCTGTTACAGCTAAATCGATATCTTCTTTAGTACCTGATGCAATAGTCCCAATTACTTGTTCAGTAGCAGGGTTTTCAACCTCAATGAATTCTGATGAAATGGGATTAACCCATTCTCCGTTAATGTAAAATTGGTGACATTCTTTCATAATTTCCTTCCAAAACTGGAAACAGATTATATCGAACTCAAACTATAATTGTAATTTATTTTAATAATAGAAAATTTATATAATCCTAAGCTTTAGCTACTTTAAAGGCATTGATAGCTCTGATTCTTGAAGCTTTGAGATCAACCATTGGCTTTGGATAGTCAACAGAGCTAAACAAATCTTGTGCAGGCAAGTGAATATCCTTGGAAGAAAGACTACTTAATGCTGGCAGCCATTTTTTAATAAAAGCTCCATCTGGATCAAATCTTTCGGACTGAGCAATGGGATTAAAAATTCTAAAATAAGGAGCTGCATCAGTTCCAGTAGATGCGCTCCACTGCCAGCCTCCATTGTTAGAAGGAAAATCTCCATCAATTAACATCTCCATAAAAAATCCTTCACCGATTCTCCAATCATGAAGCAGATTCTTTGTAAAAAACATTGCCGCAACCATCCTCAACCTATTGTGCATCCAGCCTTCAAATCTTAACTGTTTCATTGCTGCATCTATAATAGGAATTCCAGTTTCACCATTTTTCCATGCATTGAGTTCACTCTCTGAATGTCTCCATTCGATGTTATTGGTGAAGTCTTGAAAGGGTTTATTCATACTAACTTTCGGGAATGAGAACATAATATTTCGATAAAACTCTCTCCAAATTAATTCATCAACCCACTTTACAACTCCCTTATGACCTGAGGTGAGCTCAAAGTTATTAATTTTTAAAGCTTCTAACAAACAATATTTAAATGAAATAACTCCAAGGGCTAAGTAAGGAGAAATCCTTGAGGTACCATCTAATATGGGATCATTGCGATCAGAGTGATAGGTTAAAACACCTTTTGAGAGATAATTTGCAAGTCTTTTTTTTGCTTCTATCTCGCCAGCTGGCCATAGATTCATATCTACTTCGTGGGTGATAGAGAATTCAAAATCAAAGGATGCAATATTTGAAGAGATATTGAGGGTCTCTTTATTTTTTTTAGGAGGCTGGCTTTCTAATAAATCTGGATCAAAATGCTCAATCCACCTTCTCTTAAAAGGAGTAAAGACGGAGAAGGGTTTATCTTGTTGAGTCCTTATCGTGCCAGGTTCAAAGAGAACTTGATCAGAAAATGTGTTTACTTCTATCCTATCTCTTGCCAAGAGGTTAGAAACCTCAAGATCTCTTTTTTCTTCATTGATGCCAAATTCTTTATTAAAAAAAAGTTTTGTTATTTGATGTTTGGCACTAAATTTTGATATCTCGTCAGCGCAACAGCTAAATTGATTAGCTTTAATAACCAAAAGCGGTATATTTAAATTTTGTAGCTTTTTCTCTAGTGCAAATAAGTTCTTGATAAGAAAATCTTTCTTAACATTGCCTTCTTGATGGAGGGCTTGCTGTTTTGGACAATAGAGATAAATACCAAGAACGGTCTGACCAGAGTGAGTTGCATTCGAGAGGGCTTCATTTTCATCAACACGTAAATCATTTCTGAACCATATTAAAGAAACAGACATTTGAATCCTATGAATTTATGCATATTTAGTTTTATAAAGATCTATAAATTTATCATTTTGGAATTGCTTTTCGACCAAAGAGATATGTTCCATTAAATCAACACCAATAATGTTGCATGAGGAAAATACTGCAGTGATAGAAACTCTGTTTTCCAGAAATCTCATCATGTCTATTGATTCAATAACCTCAAATGAAGTGGGGACTAGAGAGGTGTATTTATCTAAACTCTCAGCAGTAAATGCAATAAGACCTAATTGTCTAAAGTAATGTTTTCCATTATACGGCACAGAAGATCTTGAAAAAAAAAGAATCTCATCATTGGATGCAATAACAGCTTTAACAATATTTTTATCGCTTGCATGCTCTTTATCTATTTCGAAAACTAAGTTGCACACTGATTGTTGATCGTTTAATGAATCAAGTAATTTTGAGCAGTCCT
>Ga0222714_10004481_pt1 | contig 13650 bp, 7 predicted proteins | sample C33_3DmetaG_FD_165048 | JGI IMG/M metagenome (GOLD analysis project Ga0222714, IMG submission 165048) | Estuarine water microbial communities from San Francisco Bay, California, United States - C33_3D | ecosystem: Environmental > Aquatic > Marine > Unclassified | place: USA: California... | reverse complement strand
TATATGCGTTTTCAACCAATCCCAATCTTCCATTAGAAGGTATATGGGTTCCTGTTTGATGGTATGAAAACTCATCTGATGCCGTAAGTTCCAAGATGTCATAAATTGGTACAGGAATCATAATTGATTCTATATCGTGAAATCCGTCTTCTCTCTTACGGAGAATTCGCAACCCAAGGTTGATTTTTGCATTTGGAAATAGGATCATGCTTTACAAAAATACAAGAACGCATTAAAATTTTTACTTTTGTGATTACAAGTTATCCAATTATGAGTACATATCTAGATTTTGAAGCCCCATTACAAGCGTTACAAGACCAAATCTTACAAACGGAACAGATTGGAATTACTACGGAAGTGGACATGTCTGATAAGATAGCGGCATTGAAAGAAAAATATATTGAAACGGCTAAATCTATATTCTCTACCTTGACACCTTGGCAACGTGTACAGCTTTCACGTCACCCTGATCGTCCGTATACCTTAGCGTATATTAATGCTGTTACCAACAATGACTTTCTAGAATTGCATGGGGATCGTGGAGTAAAAGACGATAAGGCTATGGTTGGTGGATTTGGCTCAATAAATGGTAAATCCGTAATGTTTATTGGGCAACAGAAAGGTATCAACACTAAAATGCGCCAATATCGAAACTTTGGGATGCCAAATCCGGAAGGGTATAGAAAAGCATTACGGTTAATGAAGCTTGCAGAGAAATTTAATAAACCAATTGTAACCTTTATTGATACCCCCGGAGCATTCCCGGGTCTTGAGGCAGAGGAGCGTGGACAGGGAGAAGCCATCGCACGAAATATCTATGAAATGATGCGTTTAACCGTACCGGTTATTTGCATTATAATTGGGGAGGGAGCATCCGGTGGTGCCTTAGGAATTGGTGTAGGAGATAAAGTAGCCATGCTAGAAAACACCTGGTATTCTGTCATTTCTCCTGAAAGCTGTTCTTCTATCTTATGGCGTTCTTGGGAGCATAAAGAACAAGCTGCAAGTGCCCTAAAACTAACACCAACGGATATGCAAGGATTCGGCTTAGTTGATGAAGTAATAAAAGAACCTGTCGACGGCGCTCACCGAGACCACGAAACCATCTTCAAGGATGTAAAAACTCAAATATTAACTTACCTTGAGGAGCTTGATCAGATGCATCCATCCGACCGAATTTCCAAGCGAATTGAGAAATTCAATCAAATGGGAGTTTGGAAATAAGCACAAAAATGAATGGCTGAATCGCTTTTTACTCCAATTGCTTATTTAAAAGGAATAGGTCCTCAAAAGGCAGAATTACTTAAAAAAGAACTTCAGATAGAAACCTATTGGGATTTATTAAATCATTTTCCATTTAGGTATATCAATCGCTCACAAATTCATCAATGTGCTCAACTTCATTTAGTAGATGGGCATGTTCAATTGGAAGGATTTATTGATCAAATACAAGAATTAGGCGGAGGCCGTTCAAAACGACTTCAATGCAGATTTACGGATGACACCGCAAGCATTCAACTCATTTGGTTTCAAGGATGGAAATATATCAAACCAGCGCTCAGCACAGGAAAAAAATACCGCATTTTTGGAAAACCTAGATTAAACAATAACTTTTGGAGTATTGCACATCCTGAAATGGTCCCTGCTGACGAATCGAGTAGTATTGGTTATCAACCCATTTACCCAAGCACCGAAAAATTAAGTGCTAAAGGGCTAAATACCCGAGGCATTGAAAAGGTTATGGGTGGCTTACTTGAGCGAATTTCATTAGAAAGTATGCAAGATCGCTTACCGGAATCCATTCGTAAAGAAATGCATTTAGTTGGCATCGGTATGGCTTATGCTAATATACATCAACCTCAAACTGAACAAAGTTTTAACCAAGCGAAAAAGCGCTTTGTATTTGAAGAATTATTCCTGTTACAACTTGAAATGATTCTTCGAAAAGGGGTTCGAAAACGAACAGAAAAAGGCTTTGTTTTTTCGAAATCCGGGGAGATCTTGTCCGACTTTTACCATAATAAATTACCATTCGACTTAACCGAGGCTCAAAAAAGAGTCATTCGAGAAATTAGAAAAGATTGCCAAACGGGACAGCACATGAACCGTTTACTTCAGGGTGATGTAGGTTCTGGAAAAACATTAGTTGCCTTAATTACAATGTTAATCGCACAAGGAAACAAATTTCAATCTGCCTTGCTTGCGCCTACAGAAATTCTATCTGCCCAACATTATGAAACAATCGTTAGTTTTTTATCTGATTTACCTATACGATGTGCCCTACTAACTGGATCTACTAAACGCTCTAATCGCACCCCCTTACTTGGAGCACTGGAAAAGGGCGAAATCGATATTTTAATTGGAACGCACGCTTTGTTAGAGGATGAGGTTGTGTTTAAAAATCTAGGATTAGTAGTAATTGATGAGCAACATCGATTTGGTGTTGCACAACGGGCAAAAATGCGTAAGAAAAACACTATTGCGCCACATGTGTTAGTAATGACCGCTACACCCATTCCCAGGACCTTAGCGATGACATTTTATGGTGATTTAGATGTTTCCGTAATTGATGAACTTCCACCGGGTAGAAAACCCATACAAACCATTCATCGCTACGATACGCATCGCTTACAGCTTTATGCGTTTATGCGAGAGCAAATCGCCTTAGGAAGACAAATTTACGTAGTTTACCCGCTTATTGAAGACAGTGAAACCTTAGATTTTAAAAGTTTATCCGACGGATTCGAGGCAATTTCCCGTGCATTCCCATTACCAAATTACCAAGTAAGCATTGTGCATGGAAAACTCAAACCTGAAGTAAAGGAGTATGAGATGAAGCGCTTTGTTGATGGGATAACGAATATCATGGTGGCCACCACGGTAATAGAAGTGGGCGTAAATGTTCCAAATGCAACGGTAATGGTGATTGAAAGTGCGCAGCGATTTGGACTTTCTCAATTACATCAGCTACGTGGGCGTGTAGGACGTGGGGCAGAAAAATCTTATTGTATTCTCATGACGAACTACGAGTTATCAAAAGAGGCTAAAAAACGAATGGAAACCATGGTTGAAACCACAGATGGATTTAAAATTGCGGAAGTGGATTTAAGCTTAAGGGGTCCGGGTGATATTTTAGGAACTCAGCAAAGTGGCGCATTAAATTTAAAGATGGCCGACTTATCAAGGGATCAACATGTGGTAAGCATCGCGCGTGAAGCGGCGCTTCGTATATATGAGCAAGACTCTAGCTTAACCGACCCCCTGCATTTAACGTTGAGAAATTATATGTTGAGTCTGTTTCAAAACAAACCACAATGGGATAAAATTGCATAAAAAATCCCGCCTAAGCGGGATATAGAGTTTGAGAGAACAGCATATTATACTTCATTCTCTTCGGTTAGTTTTTCGTATACTTCTTTAGAGCCAACGATCATATTTTGGAAATGACGCACTCCTGTACCAGCAGGTATTAAGTGTCCAACAATAACATTTTCTTTCAATCCAAGTAAATGATCTTCTTTCCCAGAAATCGCTGCTTCGTTTAGTACTTTGGTTGTTTCCTGGAATGAGGCCGCTGAAATAAATGACTGAGTTTGAAGTGACGCCCGAGTTATCCCTTGAAGAAGTGGTGTAGAAGTTGCTGGTTCAGCCTCACGGGCCTCTATTAGCTTCTTATCTTCCCGCTTCAATCTTGAATTTTCATCCCGTAATTTACGTACAGAAATTAATTGGCCTTTTTCAACCTCCGTAGATTCTCCTGCATCACGAACGAACATCATACCATAAAGTTGATCATTCGCCTCCATGATATCCGCTTTGTGAATCGATTGTCCTTCAAGGAATCTCGTATCTCCTGGATCAACTATTTCAGCTTTAAGCATCATTTGGCGAACAATAACCTCAAAATGCTTGTCGTTAATTTTTACACCTTGAAGTCGGTATACCTCTTGGATCTCATTAACAATATACTCTTGAACTTTAGTTGGTCCTTCAATATTTAAGATATCATTCGGTGTGATGGCCCCATCCGATAGTGGTTGACCCGCACGAACAAAATCATTCTGCTGAACCAAGATATGCTTCGAAAGTGGTACAAGATATTTTCGAATCTCTCCTGATTTCGAAGTAATAATAATCTCTCGATTACCACGCTTAATTGTGCCGTAAGCTGCGGTACCATCAATTTCTGAAACAACTGCTGGATTGGAAGGATTACGTGCTTCAAAAAGCTCGGTTACCCGTGGTAAACCTCCAGTAATATCCCCAGACTTACCTGAGGATCTTGGTATTTTTACTAGGATTACCCCGGCGTCTACAATATCCCCTTCTTCAACATTTAATAGTGCACTTACTGGCAATGAATACTCCCGAAGTACTTCTTTTGTTTTAACGTCTAAAATGTGAATCGCGGGGCTTTTCTTTTTATCCCTAGACTCAATTATCACCTTTCTATTATAGCCCGTTTGCTCATCCATTTCTTCACGATATGTAATACCTGCTTCCATGAAATCAAACTTAACCTTTCCTTTTACTTCCGTAATAATCAAGGCATTGTATGGATCCCATTTACAAATTACATCTCCTTTCTTAACTTTTGTTTTATCCTCAACCATTAAGTCAGAACCGTACGGAATATTGGCATTCATGATTACAATTCCTGTCTTCTCGTCAACGATTCTCATTTCACCAGATCTACCAACTACGATGGTTTTAACCAATCCATCAGCTCCTTTATGGTCAATTGTTCGTAATTCTTCAAATTCAATACGACCAGAAACTTTTGCCTTGATGTCTGAACTATCAGCAATGTTTGAAGCAGTTCCCCCAACGTGGAATGTTCTTAGGGTCAACTGTGTACCTGGCTCACCGATAGACTGTGCGGCTATAACCCCAACAGCATCTCCCATTTGTGCTGGTCGGTGAGTAGCTAGGTTTCGCCCATAACATTTCGAACATACCCCTTTACGCATTTCACAAGTCAATACTGAACGTATTTCAACATCATCAATTCCCGCTACTTCGATTTCCTTAGCAACATTTTCCGTAATTAATTCTCCGCTCCCGATTAACAATCGATCTGATTCTGGATAATAAACATCATGTACAGATGTTCTTCCGATAATTCGATCAAACAACGGCTCAACAACTTCATCATTCTTACGTAGTGCAGAAGCAACGATACCACGAAGTGTACCACAATCCTCTGAATTAATTACCACATCTTGAGCCACATCGACCAATCGACGAGTTAAGTAACCTGCATCCGCTGTTTTAAGGGCAGTATCTGCAAGTCCTTTACGCGCACCGTGGGTAGAAATAAAGTATTCAAGAATAGAAAGTCCTTCTTTAAAGTTTGAAAGAATTGGGTTTTCAATAATCTCTTGTACGGATGCTCCAGATTTTTGAGGTTTTGCCATTAACCCGCGCATTCCTGAAAGCTGACGAATCTGTTCTTTTGATCCACGAGCTCCAGAGTCGAACATCATATATATTGAATTGAATCCTTGACGGTCAGTTTTTAACTGTTCCATGAGGGTTGCTGTCAATCTTGAATTAGTATGTGTCCAAATATCGATAATCTGGTTATAACGCTCATTATTTGTTATCAATCCCATGTTATAACTAGCCATAACCTCAGTAACCTCTTGTTCAGCCTTCGCAACCAATACTTCTTTTTCCTTTGGAATAATAATATCATCCAAATTAAACGATAAACCACCTTTGAATGCCATATGATATCCTAAGGTTTTAATATCATCAAGAAATTGAGCCGTTCGGCTTGTACCTGAAACTTTAAGTACCTCACCGATAATATCACGTAATGCTTTTTTTGTGAGTACATCGTTTATATACCCAACTTCACGTGGAACCTTTTCATTAAACAGCACACGGCCACAAGTGGTATCAATCATTTTTAATACCGGTTCACCTTGTTCGTTCAGGTCAAAAGTCTTGACCTTAATAGTTGCATGCAAATCAAGTCGACGTTCATTATATGCAATGATTACCTCTTCTGGAGAATAAAAGATTTTTCCTTCTCCTTTAACTATCTCTGTCTCAGTAGACAACTTACCTTTTGTAATATAATACAAGCCGAGAACCATATCCTGAGATGGTACCGCTATCGGTGCCCCGTTCGCTGGATTCAAAATATTGTGCGAAGCCAACATTAATAATTGAGCTTCTAAAATTGCGGCATTTCCTAACGGTAAATGCACAGCCATTTGATCGCCATCGAAATCCGCGTTAAAAGCGGTGGTTACCAACGGGTGAAGTCGAATGGCTTTTCCTTCAATTAATTTTGGTTGAAACGCCTGTATTCCTAAACGGTGAAGTGTGGGTGCACGATTCAGTAATACCGGATGGCCTTTCAATACATTTTCTAGGATATCCCAAACAACCGGCTCTTTTCTGTCTACAATTTTCTTCGCAGACTTTACAGTTTTTACGATACCCCGCTCAATCATTTTACGAATGATAAACGGTTTATATAGTTCTGCCGCCATATCTTTTGGAAGACCACACTCATGCAGTTTTAAATCCGGCCCTACAACGATTACGGAACGTGCCGAATAATCCACCCTTTTCCCTAACAAGTTTTGACGAAAACGCCCTTGCTTGCCTTTTAAGGAGTCTGAGAGTGATTTCAAGGCACGGTTGGACTCAGTTTTAACAGCACTTGATTTACGCGAATTGTCAAATAACGAATCAACAGATTCTTGAAGCATACGTTTTTCGTTACGTAAAATCACTTCGGGCGCTTTAATTTCAATTAAACGCTTAAGTCGATTATTACGAATGATTACCCGGCGATAAAGATCATTTAAATCTGAAGTGGCAAAACGGCCTCCGTCAAGCGGAACTAACGGACGAAGTTCAGGTGGAATCACAGGCACTACCTTCACAATCATCCATTCTGGGCGATTATCAATGCGTGTTTGTGATTCTTTCATTGCCTCAACAACTTGTAGTCGTTTCAATGCTTCGTTTTTACGCTGAACCGATGTTTCTTCATCCGCTGCCGCACGCAATTCATTTGAAAGGGAAACTAAATTTAAATCTCTCAATAAATCGTAAAGTGCTTCTGCACCCATTTTAGCAATAAATTTATTAGGATCGTTGTCATCTAAGAAATGATTGTCTTTAAGGGCAGGATTATCAATAATATCCAGATAATCTTCCTCCGACAAGAAATCGTACTTTTTAAGTCCTAAACCTTCCATTTCCGCAGTAATTCCTGCTTGAATAACCACATAGCGTTCGTAATAAATAATCTGATCAAGTTTTTTCGTCGGTAAGCCGAGCAAGTATCCGATTTTATTGGGCAATGAACGAAAGTACCAAATGTGAGCTACTGGAACTACTAAGGCAATATGGCCCATTCGTTCACGACGCACTTTTTTCTCAGTTACTTCAACCCCACAGCGGTCACAAACAATTCCTTTGTAACGAATTCGCTTGTATTTACCACAATGACATTCATAATCCTTAACGGGTCCGAAAATTCGTTCGCAAAACAAACCATCTCTTTCTGGTTTATAGGTACGATAATTAATCGTTTCTGGTTTAAGTACTTCGCCACTTGATTGCTCTAAAATCAACTCTGGAGAAGCCAAAGAGATTGTTATTTTATTGAAGCTATTTTGTTTTTTTGGTGTTTCTTTCTTAAAAGCCATGTTTTACGCTTTAAAAATTTTTAATTAATCCATAGTAACATTAAGGCAAAGTCCTTTTAATTCATGCAGCAATACATTGAATGATTCAGGAATACCAGGTTCAGGGATGTTATCTCCTTTAACGATAGATTCATAAGCTTTCGCCCGCCCTATAACATCATCGGATTTAACGGTTAATAACTCTTGAAGAATATTTGCAGCGCCAAAGGCCTCAATTGCCCAAACCTCCATCTCACCAAAACGCTGACCCCCGAATTGAGCTTTCCCACCAAGTGGCTGTTGAGTTATTAAGGAGTATGGTCCGATAGAACGTGCGTGCATTTTATCATCGACCATATGGGACAATTTCAACATGTAAATGACCCCAACAGTTGCAGGCTGATCGAATCGTTCACCTGTTCCTCCATCATATAAATATGATTTACCGGATTTTGGAACGCCCGCCTTTGCAGTCCACTCATCAATTTCGGATGGATGTGCTCCATCAAAAATTGGAGTGGCAAACTTAATTCCAAGTTTTTGGCCAGCCCAACCTAGGACGGTTTCATAGATTTGACCCAAATTCATACGGGAAGGTACTCCAAGTGGGTTCAATACAATATCAACTGGGGTCCCATCTTCTAAGAATGGCATATCTTCTTGACGAACAATATTCGCAACAATGCCTTTATTCCCATGACGACCTGCCATTTTATCTCCTACACGAAGCTTACGTTTTTTGGCAACATAAACTTTTGCCAATTTAACGATTCCTGCTGGTAGTTCATCCCCAACAGATATATGGAATTTTTTACGTTTGTAATTACCCAATAAATCATTTGCTTTAATGCTAAAATTGTGGATAACACGGCTAATCATGTGATTTATATTCTGATCAGCGGTCCAATTTAGTGGATTAATAATCGTGTAATCCAAGGTCATTAAGCCTTTTGCAGTAAACTTAGTTCCCTTCTTAATTAGTTCTTCCCTAAAGTTATTGAATACACCTGCTGATTTATTCTCTCCAACAATGGTCATTAACTTATCAGTTAATCGCTCTTTCAGATCATTGTACTCTTTCTGGTACTCCATATCCAAGGTCTCCAAGATTGGCTTGTCTTGCGATTTTGATTTGCGATCTTTAACCGCTCGAGAAAATAATTTCTTTTGAATTACTGTTCCACGAAGGGATGGACCGGCTTTCAATGATGCATCTTTCACATCCCCAGCTTTATCACCAAAAATTGCACGTAGCAATTTCTCTTCTGGCGATGGATCCGTTTCTCCCTTCGGAGTAATTTTTCCGATAAGAATATCCCCTTCCTTGATTTCAGCGCCAATTCGGATTAATCCGTTTTCGTCTAAATCTTTGGTCGCTTCTTCACTAACATTTGGAATATCCGAGGTTAACTCTTCCATTCCTCGTTTAGTGTCCCGTACCTCCAAGGAGTATTCATCAATATGAATTGAAGTAAAGATGTCATCGCGAACAACCTTTTCAGAGATCACAATTGCATCCTCAAAATTATAGCCTTTCCATGGCATGAACGCCACTTTTAAATTTTGCCCAAGTGCTAATTCTCCACTTTCAGTGGCATATCCTTCGCACAATACTTGACCTTTCGAAACACGATCACCCTTCGCCACAATTGGTTTAAGATTCATACATGTACTTTGGTTCGTTTTGGCGTATTTAGTTAAAGAATAACGCTTCACCTCACTGTCAAACGAAACCAATTTATCTTCGTCATTCCAATCATATCGAATCACTATTTCGTTAGCATCTACGTATTCAACAATACCATCACCTTCTGCATTAACAAGCACGCGAGAATCACGAGCAACAAGTTCTTCAATTCCTGTCCCTACTATGGGTGCGTGTGGTTTAATTAGTGGAACAGCTTGTCGTTGCATGTTCGATCCCATAAGGGCCCGGTTGGCATCATCATGTTCTAAAAATGGAATAGAAGATGCGGCAATGGATGCAATTTGATTAGCCCCTACATCCATAAGGTTAAGTTCCTTTGGATTAACCACTGGGAAATCTCCCTCATAACGAGCCTTGACTGTTTCGGTAAGAAAATTTCCTTTATTATCAACTCTTGCATTTGCTTGAGCAATTATTTTTCCATCTTCCTCTTCTGCTGCCAAATAGATAGGTTCTTCAGTGAACACCATTTTACCATTTTCAATTTTACGGTAAGGCGTTTCAATAAATCCAAGCTTATTTACCTTTGCAAAAACACAAAGCGAAGAAATCAATCCAATGTTTGGTCCTTCCGGTGTTTCAATGGTACAAAGTCTTCCGTAGTGTGTGTAATGAACATCACGTACCTCAAATCCTGCACGCTCTCTTGATAAACCTCCTGGCCCAAGGGCTGAAAGACGTCGTTTGTGGGTTACCTCTGCCAATGGATTGGTTTGATCCATAAACTGAGAAAGCTGATTTGTTCCAAAGAACGAATTAATTACTGAACTTAAAGTTTTTGCATTAATCAAATCGATTGGAGTAAATACCTCGTTATCACGAACATTCATTCGTTCACGAATGGTTCTTGCCATACGAGCTAAACCTACACCAAATTGAGAATAAAGTTGTTCACCTACCGTTCTTACACGACGGTTTGAAAGGTGATCGATATCATCAACATCTGCTTTGGAGTTGATTAACTCAATCAGATACTTAACGATTTCTATTATGTCTTGCTTAGTTAAGACACGAGAAACTTCTTCGTTTCCAATTTTCAACTTTTTATTGATTCGATAACGACCAACTTCACCTAAATCATATCTAGTATCCGAGAAGAACAGTTTTTCAAAAACTCCTTTTGCCGTTTCAAAATCTGGTGCATCTGCATTTCGTAATTGACGATAAATATATTCTATTGCTTCTTTTTCCGAATTAGTAGGGTCTTTTTGCAGTGTATTATATATAATGGTATAGTCAGTAGCATTTGCATTTTCCTTGTGAAGGATTAATGATTTTGCTCCAGAATCTAAAATATCATCTAAATGCTCTTCTTTTATTTCTAATTCACGTTCAAGTATCACTTCGTTTCGTTCAATAGAAACAACCTCTCCGGTGTCCTCATCAACGAAATCTTCAATCCATGTTTTTAACACACGAGCAGCAAGTTTACGACCTACAAACTTCTTCATTCCGGCTTTCGTGATTTTTACTTCATCTGCAAGGCCAAATATTTCAAGAATGTCTCGATCGGTTTCATAGCCCATTGCACGGAAAAGGGTAGTTAACGGTAATTTTTTCTTCCGATCAATATATGCATACATGATGCTATTGATATCTGTTGCGAATTCCATCCAAGAACCTTTGAACGGTATAATTCGAGCTGAATACAATTTAGTACCATTGGCATGTCTAGATTGTCCAAAGAATACCCCTGGCGAACGATGTAATTGCGAAACAATTACACGTTCCGCACCGTTCACGACAAAAGAACCTTTCGGAGTCATATAAGGGATTGTACCTAAATAAACATCCTGGACGATGGTTTCAAAATCCTCGTGTTCAGGGTCGGTGCAATATAATTTCAATTTAGCTTTAAGTGGAACGCTATAGGTTAAACCTCTTTCGATACACTCTTCTATCGAATACCTTGGAGGATCGATAAAATAATCCAAAAACTCAAGAACGAATTGGTTTCTTGTGTCTGTAATTGGGAAATTTTCTGCGAAAACTTTGAAAAGACCTTCGCTCTCTCTGTTTTCAGGTGTTGTTTCAAGCTGAAAGAATTCTTGAAACGATTTCAATTGAACCTCCAAAAAATCGGGATACTCAAAGGTATTCTGACTGGAGGCAAAATTAATTCGGGTTGAATTATTTTTTGTTGCCAAGGCTATTAATTTATTTAATTTAGAAAATGCACTTTACAAAAACAGGACAAGGCATCCGAAACATCGGTTGCCTGTCCTGTGAATTCCGTCTGAAATTACTTAATCTCAACTTCGGCACCAGCCTCTTCAAGAGACTTTTTAAGGCCTTCAGCTTCGTCTTTGGAAACTGCTTCTTTCAAAGTAGTAGGAGCGCCATCAACGAGATCTTTAGACTCTTTCAATCCATTACCTGTAAGTTCTTTTACAAGTTTAACAACAGCAAGTTTGTTCGGACCAGAAGCTTTAAGGATCACATTAAATTCTGATTTTTCCTCAGCAGCAGCAGCTTCGCCACCACCTCCACCTCCTGCTACCATAACTGGAGCAGCAGCTGCTGGTTCGATTCCGTATTCTTCTTTTAGGATTACAGCTAATTCATTTACTTCTTTTACTGTAAGGTTAACTAGGGTTTCTGCGATTTGCTTTAATTCAGCCATTTTATTTGTTTTAAATAAGGTTAATAAACTATCTTTCTTCGAGGGTCTTTAAAATACCCGCGATTTTGCCGCCTGCACCTTTGAGGCCAGACAATACATTCTTAGCAGGGCTTTGAAGTAATCCAACAATTTCTCCAATCAGTTCTTCTTTAGATTTCATGGACTCAAGGGTAACCAATTGATTATCTCCAATAAAGATTGCTTCCTCGATGTAAGCACCTTTCAAGATAGGCTTTGGGTTTTTCTTGCGAAATTCTTGAATCAACCGGGCTGGAGCATTTGCTTCTTGACTAATCATAATAGAGGTGGCGCCTTTGAGAAGCCCCACTAGTTCTCCATAATTTTTGCCTTCAACTTGATCCATTGCCTTCTTCAATAAAGTATTCTTAACAACCTTTAAGGAGATATTTGATTGAAAACATCTTCTTCTTAGGTTATTAACATTCTCCACTGTTAAGTCAGCAGTATCTGTTAAATAAAGGATATTTGCAGCGGACAATTCAGCGGCCAAATCGTCAATGTATTGTGCTTTTTCTTCTCTGTTCATTTTAAAAATTTTAAGCAGTTACTGATTTGGGTTCGATTTGAATTCCGGCGCTCATAGTAGAGCTTATTGCAATGCTTTTAATGTAAGTACCTTTTGCTGCAGACGGTTTTAATTTGATAAGTGCTTGAATTAATTCGTTCGCGTTTTCTTTTAACATCGAACCATTAAAACTTACTTTACCAACAGCAGAATGAATAATACCGTATTTATCAACTTTAAAATCAATTTTACCGGCCTTAACTTCTGCTACCGCTTTTGCAACATCAAGTGTTACAGTACCTGTTTTTGGATTCGGCATCAAACCTCTTGGACCTAAAACACGTCCAAGTGCTCCAACTTTTCCCATAACAGATGGCATTGTGATAATTACATCCACATCGGTCCAACCACCCTTAATTTTAGCGATATAGTCGTCTAAACCAACATGGTCTGCACCTGCAGCTTTAGCTTCTGCCTCTTTGTCAGGTGTACATAACACAAGAACGCGCATGTCTTTACCAGTCCCGTGCGGTAATGCTACCGTACCACGAACCATTTGATTAGCTTTTCTTGGATCAACTCCTAATCGCACAGCGATATCTACGGAAGCATCAAATTTAGTTGTTGAGATCACTTTTACTAGCTCGCAAGCTTCTACTAACGAGTAAGATTTGCCTAAATCAACCTTAGACAATACTTCCTTTCTTTTCTTTGAAATTCTTTTCATGTCTTCTTGATTTATTTAGTTTTTGGAGCAGATCCACCTTTAACAACCACACCCATACTTCGTGCTGTACCAGCCACCATAGACATTGCAGCATCTACCGTAAAGCAATTTAAATCAGAAAGTTTATCCTCTGCTATCGTACGAATTTGGTCCCAAGAGATGGTACCAACTTTGGATTTATTCGGCTCAGACGAGCCTTTCTTGATTTTCGTCTGCTCGACGATTTGAACTGCAGCAGGTGCTGTTTTTAACACAAAGTCGAATGACTTATCTGCATACACAGTGATTACAACTGGAACCACTTTTCCGGCTTTATCCTGAGTTCGAGCATTAAACTGCTTACAAAACTCCATGATATTGACACCTTTAGCACCGAGTGCTGGGCCGATTGGGGGCGAAGGATTCGCCGCA
>Ga0222714_10004479_pt1 | contig 13653 bp, 13 predicted proteins | sample C33_3DmetaG_FD_165048 | JGI IMG/M metagenome (GOLD analysis project Ga0222714, IMG submission 165048) | Estuarine water microbial communities from San Francisco Bay, California, United States - C33_3D | ecosystem: Environmental > Aquatic > Marine > Unclassified | place: USA: California... | reverse complement strand
CAGCAGTGCGGCCGACAAGGCCAGGCGGGCGAGCGAGCCTGAAACGCGCTTGTTCATCGGGAGCTTCCTGGGCAAGGGGAGATCGCTTCGGGTCACGAACCGATTTGTCGCAATGCAACAAAATGCGGGCTCGTGCCGCTAGAATGCCGCATCTGCCGGGCGCACGGCATCGGCGCGCAGCCGGCAATTCCAGCGCGCCGCCTCTTTTTGCTGATGACCGATTCGCCATGACTACCGAACAACAGCTCCGCGCCCTTCTCGAGCAACGCATCCTGATTCTGGATGGCGCGATGGGCACGATGATCCAGCGCTACAAGCTCACCGAGGAGCAGTACCGGGGCGAGCGTTTCGCGGATTTTCCGTGGGATCTGAAGGGAAACAACGAGCTGCTGTCGCTGACGCAGCCGGCGATCATCGCCGAGATCCATGACGCCTACCTGGCCGCCGGCGCCGACATCATCGAGACCAACACCTTCGGCGCCACCAGCATTGCGCAGGCCGACTACAAGCTGGCCGCGATCGCGCGCGAGATGAACCTGGAGTCCGCGCGGCTGGCGCGCGAGGCCTGCGACAAGCACAGCACGCCGGACAAGCCGCGCTTCGTGGCCGGTGCCCTCGGACCGCAACCCAAGACCGCGTCGATCTCGCCGGATGTCAACGATCCGGGCGCGCGCAACGTCACCTTCGACGAGCTGCGACTTGCGTATCACGAGCAGGCGCAGGCGCTGATCGAGGGCGGTGTCGATCTGCTGCTGGTCGAGACCGTGTTCGATACGCTGAACGCCAAGGCCGCAATCTTTGCGATCGAGCAACTGCAGGACGAGCGCGAAGCCGCTGGCCTGCCTCGCCTGCCGGTGATGATCTCCGGCACGGTCACTGATGCGTCCGGTCGTATCCTGTCGGGCCAGACGGTCGAGGCCTTCTGGAACTCGGTGCGTCATGCGCGCCCGCTCACCATCGGTCTGAACTGTGCGCTTGGTGCGGCGCTGATGCGCCCGTATGTCGAAGAGATCGCGGCCCGGGCCGACACCTTCGTGTGCGTCTACCCGAACGCCGGCCTGCCGAATCCGATGTCCGAGACCGGCTTCGACGAGACGCCCGAGGTCACGTCCGGCCTGCTCGCGGAATTCGCGCGTGCCGGCTTCGTCAACATGGCCGGCGGCTGCTGCGGCACCACGCCGGAGCACATCGCAGCGATTGCACAAGCTACCGCGCAGCTCGCGCCACGCAAGATTCCGCAGCGCCCGTCTGCATTGCGGCTCTCCGGACTGGAGCCCTTCAACATTGACGAGACGTCGCTGTTCGTCAACGTCGGTGAGCGCACCAATGTCACCGGCAGCAAGGCCTTTGCGCGCTTGATCCTGGCGGGTCAGTACGACGACGCGCTCGCGGTCGCGCGTCAGCAGGTGGAGAACGGCGCGCAAGTGATCGATGTGAACATGGATGAAGCCATGCTCGACTCGGTCGCCGCGATGAGCCGCTTCCTGAACCTGGTGGCGGCCGAGCCGGACATCGCGCGCGTGCCGATCATGATCGACAGCTCCAAGTGGGAAGTGATCGAGGCCGGCCTGAAATGCGTGCAGGGCAAGAGCATCGTCAATTCGATCTCGATGAAAGAGGGCGAAGACGAGTTCCTGCGCCAGGCGCGGTTGTGCCGGCGCTACGGCGCCGCGGTGATCGTGATGGCCTTCGATGAAAAAGGTCAGGCCGACACCTTCGCGCGCAAGACCGAGATTTGCGCGCGCGCCTACAAGCTGCTGACGCAGACCGTGGGTTTCCCGGCCGAGGACATCATCTTCGATCCGAACATCTTCGCGATTGCCACCGGCATCGAGGAGCATGACCACTACGCGGTCGACTTCATCGAAGCCACGCAGTGGATCCGGCAGAACCTGCCGGGTGCCAAGGTGTCGGGCGGCGTGTCGAATGTGAGCTTTTCGTTCCGCGGCAACGATCCGGCGCGCGAGGCGATCCACACGGTGTTCCTGTATCACGCGATCCGCGCCGGGCTCACGATGGGCATCGTCAACGCCGGCATGGTCGGTGTTTACGACGAGATCGAGCCCGAGCTGCGCGAGCGTGTCGAAGACATCGTGCTCGATCGCAAACCGGCGCTCACGGCCGAGCGCAAGCGGCTGGAACAAGCCACCAGCGACGAGGCGCGCACCGCTGCACAGGCGGTGCTCGACGCCGAGGCCGCCAAGAGCGCCACCGAACGCATGATCGAATTTGCGGCCACGCTCAAGGCCGGCGGCGCCAAGAAAGAAGAAAACCTCGAGTGGCGCAATGAGCCGGTGGAAAAGCGGCTTGCGCATGCGCTGATCCACGGCATCACCACCTTCGTCACCGAAGACACCGAGCAAGTGCGCGCCGCGATCGCCGCGCGCGGCGGGCGGCCGATCGAGGTCATCGAAGGCCCGCTGATGGATGGCATGAACGTGGTTGGTGACCTGTTCGGTGCCGGCAAGATGTTCCTGCCGCAGGTGGTGAAGTCGGCGCGCGTGATGAAGCAGGCGGTCGCGCACCTGGTGCCCTACATCGAGGCCGAGCGCGCCGAGATGGCGGCGCGTGGCGAAGATGTTTCCTCGAAGGGCCGCATCGTGATCGCCACCGTGAAGGGCGACGTGCACGACATCGGCAAGAACATCGTCACGGTGGTGCTCCAGTGCAACAACTTCGAGGTCGTGAACATGGGCGTGATGGTCCCGTGTTCGGAGATTCTGGCCAAGGCGAAGGTGGAGGGCGCGGACATCATTGGGCTGTCGGGCTTGATCACGCCGTCTCTCGAAGAGATGGCCTATGTGGCGCGCGAGATGGAGCGCGATGAGCACTTCCGCATGCGCAAGATTCCGCTGCTGATCGGCGGCGCCACCACGTCGCGGGTGCACACCGCGGTCAAGATCGCGCCGCACTATTCGGGCCCGGTGGTTTATGTGCCGGACGCATCGCGCTCGGTGCCGGTCGCGCAGCAGCTGATCTCCACCGATTCGCGCGAGCGCTTCATCACCGAGCTGCTGGCGGATTACGAACGCATTCGCGAGCAGCACGCGGGCAAGAAGGGACCCACGCTGGTGACGCTGGCCGAGGCGCGCGCGAACAAGCCGAAGATTGCGTGGCTGATGCAGGCCGATGATCACCCCGGCGAAGGCCCGCATCCGATGGTGCGCTATCAGCCGCCCAAGCCGCGCTTTCTGGGGCGGCGCGAATTCCGCAACTATGACCTCGCGCAGATCGCCGAGTACATCGACTGGGGCCCATTCTTCCAGACCTGGGATCTGCACGGCGCTTACCCAGCTATCCTGAACGACGAGCTGGTCGGCGAGAGCGCAAGGCGCGTGTTCTCGGACGGCAAGTCGATGCTCAAGCGCGTGATCGACGGTCGCTGGTTGACCGCCAATGCGGTGGTGAGCTTCCTGCCCGCCAATAGCATCAACGACGACGACATCGAGATCTACACCGACGACACCCGCAGCGAGGTGGCGTTTACCTGGCACAACCTGCGCCAGCAGACCGCCAAGCGCGAAGGCGTGGACAACAAGTGCCTGGCCGACTACATCGCGCCCAAGAGCATTGATGGCAAGCCGTCCAACATCGCCGACTACATCGGCATGTTCGCGGTGACCGCGGGGCTGGGCATCGACAAGAAGGAGCAGGAGTTCCAGGGGCTGCTGGACGACTACTCGGCGATCATGCTCAAGGCGATTGCTGATCGTCTGGCCGAAGCCTTCGCCGAATGCCTGCACCAGCGCGTGCGCAAAGACCTGTGGGGCTACGCCCCCGACGAGCAACTGAGCAATGAAGCGCTGATCCGCGAGCAATACCAGGGCATCCGCCCTGCCCCCGGCTACCCGGCCTGCCCCGAGCACAGCGTCAAGCGCGCAATGTTCGATGCGATGCAGTGCGAACAGATCGGCATGACGCTGACCGAAAGCTACGCGATGCTTCCGGCGGCGAGCGTGTCAGGGTTTTATCTGTCGCATCCCCGGGCGGAGTACTTCAATGTGGGGCGGATTGGGGAGGATCAGGTGGGGGATTATGCGCAGCGGACGGGCAAGGGGCAGGAGGAGGTGCGGCGGGGGTTGGGTTCATTGTTGTGATCGCGATCGACGTAACGCACCCGGGGTACCAACAGTCTTGCCTCACTGACGCGGTTCGCGCGCCGGGCTAGCCAGCCGCAAAATTCCAGCGCGTTCGACCGCGATCAGCTTCGACCGCAGTAAGCGGCGCGGTGCACACCAACCCTGCCTTGCAACGCTGATCCACAGGCTAGGTTATGTTGACAAGTTGTCACGATAAGCTTAGCCTCATTGCCAGGTGCATGTCGCGAGGGGATCGTTATGAAAACCATGACCGTTGGTGAGCTGAAGGCCCACTTTTCGGAGGTGCTGAGTCAAGTCGTTGACGGGGGCCATCCGGTGGCGATCAGTTACGGACGCAAAAAAGAAATGGTTGCGGCGATCGTGCCTTATTCGATGCTCGACAAGCGTGAGCCAAGACCCCTGGGAGTCTTGAAGGGGCGCGGTCGTTACGTGGTGCACGAAGACTTTTCGGTATCTGACGAAGAAATGCTCGGCGCATGAACCTGCTGCTCGATACCCATGCATTCTTGTGGGCTGCGTTCGAGCCGTCCAAGCTGCGTCCTAGAGTGCGCGACATTCTTCGCGCTAATGAGCATCGCGTTGCGGTCAGTTCGATGACGTTTTGGGAGATCGCGCTCAAGGCAGGCCTGGGCAAGATCACTCTTGAGGGGTGTGGACCAGAAGACTTGCCGTTGGCTGCCGAAGCGATGCGCTATGAAATTCTCTTACCTGATGCATCCGATATGGCCAGCTTCGGTCGCTTGCCGCGTGCTGAACACAAAGATCTCTTCGATCGCATGATCGTCTGGCAGGCGATTCGCCAGGGGTTTACGTTGATCACGAAAGATTCCGGGCTGGGCGTTTATCAAAAGCACGGACTGAAGACGCTCTGGTAGCTGGTTCGTGTTGCCTCATAGCGCACACAACTTGAATTAGCTGTTTAGGCTATGGAGGCATGGGCCGATCAGGAAGGCGATGCGTGCAGTCTTAAACCAAGCGCGCTAATGACTTTCAAGACTGTGGCAAATTCAGGGTTGCCGTCGGGCGAAAGTGCCTTGTAGAGACTCTCGCGCCCCAGCCCGGTGTCGCGGGCAATCGCTCGATCTCGCTCCAATTGTCCGTTGTAATCATCCCTGATGACCTCTGCCGGTTACCTGAAATGAAGCTCACCCAAAACCAGATTCGTGACTTGTTGCCCACGCTCCCCGCCTGGACCTTCGCCGACGAACGCGGGGGCCTGATTCGTCGCAGCTTCAAGTTCGGCGATTTTGCGCAGGCGTTTGCGTTTATGACGCAAATGGCGATTCATGCGGAGCGCAGCAACCATCATCCGGAATGGTTCAATGTCTACAACCGGGTCGAGGTCACCCTGACCACGCACGACGTCGGCGGGCTGTCGATGAAGGACATCGAGCTGGCGCGGCTGATGGATCAGTGCGCTGCCGTGTTCTTGCCAGACAAATCCTGAATGCTGCTTGCGATGAACGCCGCGCCCGTCACCGGAGTGATTGCATGTCCGAGATCAATCTGAGCCGTCCTGCTGTCGTCGCCTGGCTGGGTTATGGCGGCCTGTTGCCCTTCATCGGGCTGGCGATACTGCTGTTCGCTGATCCGGCACATGCACCACTGTGGTCCGATGCGCTGATTGGCTATGGCGCAGTCATCCTGAGTTTTGTCGGGGCCTTGCACTGGGGGGTTGCGATGATCGCGCCCGGGCTTGATGCGGCCTTGCGTCGACGAGCGTTTGTCTGGAGTGTGATGCCTGCGCTGTTTGCCTGGCCGACGACCATGCTCGCCAGCACCCTTGCCTCGTTGATCCTGGTGGGCGGGTTCCTGTTGCATCTGCTGCAGGATTTGCGCCTGGCAACGCCTGCGCAGTTGCCAGCCTGGTATCTGCCCTTGCGCAAGCAACTCACGCTGGTGGCTTGCGCCTGCCTGCTCAGCAACGCCTGGGTCGGATCCTGATCGGGCGAGCTGCCCACCACCGTTTCATGAACGCATCTCCGTTGCTCTACACCTATCGCCGATGTCCGTACGCGATGCGCGCCCGGATGGCCTTGCTCATTGCGGGACTGTCGTTTGATGCCTGTGAGATCGTTCTCCGGGACAAACCACAGTCGCTGCTGGAGGCATCGCCAAAAGGCACCGTGCCGGTTCTGGTCCACGATGGACTCGTGATCGAGCAGAGCTGGGAAATCATGGCGTGGGCGTTTGCGCAAGATGCGAACCGGGATCGCGCCGATGCCTGGTGGGGTCGCGCGCAGACCCCGGAAAACCTCGCCTTGCTCGCAAGCAACGACGGCGAATTCAAGTTTCATCTGGATCGATACAAATACGCCGACCGCCACGCCGACCCGAATGAAGACCCGGCGGTGGTGCGCGTTGCGCATCGCGATCAGGCGGCTGAACTCTTGCCGGTGCGGCTGGAACATCAGCTGAACGCAGCTCGCTTTTTGGCGGGGGAGCAAGCCTGCGCAGTCGATCTCGCGATCTTTCCGTTTGTGCGTCAATTCGCGGCAGTCGATCCGCGCTGGTTCGACGCGCAGCCCTGGCCTCGCCTGAAAGAGTGGCTTGCTTATTGGGTGGGCACACCGCTGTTTGCAGTGTGCATGACTAAGCTGGCCGGCAACTCGACAAGCCGCTTCCCCAGTGCCAATGATCAGCCGTTCTGTTGAGCGCTACCGAGCAAGCGCCGCCGGCCCGGCGATGGCCATCGCTTTCTGATACGCGGGGCGGGCCTGGATACGCTGCACATACGCCAGCGTGTTGGGCAGATCGTCAATGGCGCGTGCGCCGAACAGAACGCCCGTGGTGAGGCGAAAGACCACCATGATGTCCGCGCAGGTGAACTCCTGCCCGGCCAGGAAGGGGGTCTCACCAAGGCGATTCTCCAGGAAACGGTAGTAGCTTTCTTCGCGCCGATTCACGATCTCGCGCATCGTGTCTGCCACCGGCCCTGACGCCCCAGCTGCGAGAGCCGACTTCGTGAACCGAAGACCCATCGCGTTGTTGTTGAAGTGCATCCAGTACAGATAGTCGGTGTAATTGGCTTGCGCCGGGCCGACCGTCAACTTGCCGTCTGCATAGCGATGGCAAAGGTATTCGGCAATTACCGCTGACTCGGTCAGAACTCGCCCATCATCCTCGATGACAGGGGCGGTCGCCGTCGGATGCAGTGCGAGGTAGTCGTCGGGCGCCGCCTTGTTGGGCTTGCGGTCATACCACTGCAGACGATAGGGCAGTCCCAGTTCTTCCATGAGCCAGACGATGCGCTCGGACTGGGATACGCCAAGATGGTGGATTGTGATCATGGTGCGGGCCTGCTTTGCCGAAGGGTGGCGACGGATGTCGTGATGGGTACGAAGACTCCTTTTACAACATCGCCTCCAAATCTGTTCGCGAGAACGCAGACCCGGGCTGTCAGGGGTTTGGGTTTTTGCCGGCGCCTTGAACTACCATTCCACGCTACTCCCCTCACAAGAGCCTCGACCCATGATCAAAGCAATCGTCACCGGCCACAGTCGCGGCCTGGGAGCCGCCATCGCGGCCAGCCTGCTCGAGCATGACATCCCGGTGCTTGGCCTGGCGCGAGCGCGCAATGCCGACCTCGCAGGCCAGCCTTCGGCGCGCTTCGCGCAGCTTGAACTCGATCTGTCCAATACCAGCACCGTCACGCAGTGGCTCGCCACCGACGCGCTTGATGCGTGGTTGGCCGACGCCAACACGGTGCTGCTGGTGAACAACGCGGGAGTGGTGGAGCCGATCGGCCCGCTGGACCTGCAGGACGTGGCGGCGGTTGCGACCGCGGTGTCGCTCAATGTCGCCGCGCCACTGATGCTGGCCGCTGCGATCGCGGCGCGCCGCCGACCCAATACCGAGCTACGCGTGCTGCATGTCTCAAGCGGCGCGGGTCGGCATGTCTACCCGGGCTGGTCGGTGTACTGCGCGACCAAGGCCGCGCTTGATCATCACGCGCGCGCGGTGGTGCTCGACAAGACGCCGGGCCTGCGCATCTGCAGCCTGGCACCCGGTGTCATCGACACCGACATGCAGGCGCAGATTCGCGCGACCGGCCTGGAGCGCTTTCCGGTACGCGAGCGCTTCGAGGCTTTAAAGCGCGACGGCGGCCTGGCCAGCGCACAGGACTGCGCGGCGCGGATCGTCGCGCATCTGCTGGGCGACAGCTTCGGGCAGACGCCGGTAGGAGATCTGCGCGAGCTGGGCTAGACTCGCGCAGCCCAGCTTGGCGACCCGCGTTTGACGATCGCTGGAGGCCAGGCGATCAGTGTTTGATCGCCCAGATGGACCGCTTCGTCCTCGCGCGCCCCTTGGAGTCGGCGCTATGCCTTCTTCGGAGCCTGGTAGGCGAGTCCGTGTGCCTTCTTTTGCGCGTCCAGGAACTCTTCGGCCGACATCAGCCGGGTGGTCTTGTAGCTTCTAAGGTGTCCGGGGGCATTGACCGCCAGCGACAGCGCGGCGGCGGTAGTGTCGTCCGCCATCACGCCGATCGCGACCACATCATGATCGCCAAGGGCGAAGTCAAAGCTTTCCAGGGTTCCGCCCAATTTCTCGACGGCGGCCTTGACGCCTGAGACACGGTCCTGCGGTTGGCTGACGAAGGCAGCGGCCGCGGCGGAGGTGTACGAGGCCTGAATCAGATAGCGTGGCATGTGAGAGTCCTCTGGGAAAGTGATGCAGCCCGTCCCGAAAGTTGGGCGGGGTTGGCGGCCGGTGCAGCCGGCCGTTTCCTCAAGATGGACTTCTCGCCGCATCCGACGTGACGACAACGTCAAGAGATGGTGAACTGTGTCGACACAAGACGAAGTGCTAGACCCTCGCGGTCGACTCGCGCGGCCTGTTACTGCGCCAGCAGCACTTGCGTCAGCGCATCCGGCTCCGAGAGCATCGGGTAGTGCCCGGTGTCGATCACGTGCCAGCTGCCATTGAGCAGGTCGCGGGTGCGCCGGATGTGCGCCTCACCCGGGTTGCCGGCCTGGGTGCAGTAGAGCACTGACGCTTTCCAGCCCATCTGCCAGAACCTGGGCAGCTTCACCGGCTGGTGAAACACCGCGGTCGGATGCAGTGTGAAGCGCTCGGACGTCCAGCGTCGGGTGGTCTCATCCAGCCCTGCGAGAAGCCGATTCTCGGCGTCCTCCCGGGATGGCATCAGCCCAAGCTCGGTGTTGATTGCGGCCGGCTTGGGGACGATGTCGCGGATCTTCTCGCCATCCAGAAGCGCCAGCGCATCGGCAAATACCAGCCTCCCGATGCGCTCGGGCGCGCGCTCCGCCGCCGCCGCCATCGCCATGCCGCCGCTGGAGGTGCCCACCAGCACCACGTCGCGCAGATCCTGGTAGTACAGCAGCTGAGCGATCTCGTCGCCATGGGTCTCGGTGGTGATGCCCGGTCGCAGTGAGGCCTTGCGTTCGCCGCAGCCATCCAATGTGGGCGCGTACACGGTATGACCGGCCTGGCGCAGGCGCTGCTCGATGCGCTGCCAGATCCAGCCTCCCTGGTAGGCGCCGTGAATCAGGACGAAGGTTGCCATGACGGGGTCCTCGGGTTGGGGCGTTGCAATGGGCCCTGCGTAGGCCGGGCTTGTTTCGCATGTTACGAGCGAAGGCTTCTTGCAACGTGGCGGAGGACGCGGAACGTTTCATCCCGTGACTCGATCCTTGTTTAATATTCCTTATCTCTTTCGGTCGAAGTCTCGCTGCGCTGCACCGAAAGCAAGAAGGAAACTCAGCCGCACCATGCCCCTAAATTGCAGTTGCAATTGGCTGGGCCTGCAGACCCAATTTGATCTATGGCAGGCGAGCAAGCAAAAGCGCCCTACGATCAAGCCAGTTCGTAAGGCTGCCTGAGCCGCCAGCTTCGATCTTTCGATGCGCTTGGGCTTCAGTGTGTCGGAAATTGTCTGGTCGGCCATCGCGCTTCGGCGAGCGGCGGGCGAACTTGCCGACCGCCGCCTGGTCACGAGCCTCGGTTATCGCATCGAGCGGCTCGCTGCTGCGAGCCCTTACTTGAACGGGCGATCGTCCGTGGCTTGGGTGGCGCTGTTCTGTCCATCCCAATCTACCCATTCGCGGTAGACCGGGTCGACGCTGTTGCCGCCAAGGCTGGCGTTAGAGCCAGCCGCCGGCGGAGCAGAGTCGATTTGCGCTGTCAGCTGCTCCACCGACAGAGATGAGTCCATCTCGACTGCACAGTTGCCGACCGCTTCGGGCGTTGCGCATTTTCCGAGCGTCCCGGCTACGGCGGGCGTAGACAGGATCATCGCGAGATTGAATCCGAGGCTGACGATTTTCTTGTTCATGATTGTGGGCTCCTGGTGGCACCTGCGTCCTGTGACACTGGGCGATGGTTCCATTCTGGAGTGTTCCGGTGCGCCACAAAATGCGTGCGAATCCCTAGCCTGTTCGCTTCACCTGAGGGCTAAGCAGTTCGGCATGGATTCTGGCGGTGGTCGAACTGGCGCAGGCCGCGGGGTATAGCGGCTCAACTCGCGGGATACCGCGGCGCTATAAGCGCGATCCTCGCTCAGCCTTTCAAGTGCTGAGCAAAGAAATTCAGCGTGCGTTCCCAGGCCAGTCTGGCTGCTGCTGCATCGAAGCGAGGCGTGGTGTCATTGTTAAAACCGTGCTGCGTGCCCGGGTAGCTGTGCGCGGTATAGCCAACGCCGGCGGCCTTCAGTGCCGCCTCGTAGGTGGGCCAGGCCGAGTTGATGCGATTGTCGTGCTCGGCGAAATGGATCAGTAGCGGTGCTTTAACCTTGACCGCGTCCTCGGCCGGCGGGTGGTTGCCATAGAAGGGCACCGCAGCGGCCAGGTCGGGAAGCAGGGTTGCCAGCCGGTGCGCAATGCCTCCGCCGTAGCAGAACCCGACAACGCCGATCTTTCCAAGCGAATCGCTCCGGGCCTTCAGCGCAGCCGCAGCCGCCAAAAAGTCGGGCAGCGTTTTTTTCTGGTCCAACGATGCAAACAGTCCTCGCGCCTTGTCTTCATCGCCTGGGTAGCCACCTAAAGGGGTGAGTGCATCCGGTGCCATCGCCAGGTAACCATCGACGGCGAGTCGCCGCGTGATGTCCTCGATATGCGGGTTCAAGCCCCGGTTTTCGTGCACCACAAGCACGCTGGGCAGCTTGCCGGACACACCGGTCGGCCTGGCCACATAGGCCTTGATGCTTCCGTAGCCCTCGGGCGAGGCGATGCTGATCGTTTCCGTGGTGATGCGCTTGTCATCGCGGGCGACGACTTGCGCGGCCGCGAAGTTCGGGCTGAGCGCGGCCAGCAGGCCGGTGGCCGTCAGACCGCCAACCGCAAATTTCTGCGCGCGCTGCAGGAAGGCGCGGCGATCGAGGTCGCCGTGGACATAGGCGTCGAACAGGATCAGCAGTTCCTGGTCAAAATCGGCTGCGCTAAGACGCGTCATGGTGTGTCCTTTGCGGGTTATGGGCGATTTGCAATAGCTCGTTACAACGAATAGGTCGTCACAACGATTTCAAGAACGCGATCAGCAGGCGGTTGACCTCGTCAGCCCGTTCACGTTGCACCCAGTGCCCGGCGCCCTCGAGCAGATGAGTGCCGCGCAGCCCGGGCAGAACCTGCTGCAGCTGCGCAATACGCGGCTGCATTCCGGGGAATTTCAGCACATCGTCCTGAGTGCCCGCGATGAACAGTGACGGCTGTGCGATCACGCAGTCGCGCCATGGCGCCATCAGCTCGGATGTGAGCCGGATCGATCGGTACCAGTTCAGGCCACCGCGAAACCCGGTGCGGGTGAACTCGTTTGCCACGTACTCGAGGTCCTGCGCGTCCATCCACGGCGGCAGTTGCTCGGGATCGACCGTCAGATCGAGCATGCCAGCCCCAGGCGGCAGGATGCCGGCCACGACGCGACCGGGCCCGTCGCCGGACATGCTGTAGGTGATGCGTCGTATGCTCGCCGCCGGGTCGCGTTCCAGCGCTGCCTCAGCGACACCGGGCTGCTGGAAGTACTGCATGTAGAAGGTTGTGACGCCAGCGCGCTCGAGCGCGCTCAGCAGGTCGGTTTTTGACGGTGGGGTGTACGGGGCGCTCATGCCGACCACCGCCCGGAACATATCCGGACGCAGCAGCGCGCAGTTCCAGGCGGCCGGCGCTCCCCAGTCGTGGCCGACGATCACCGCGGATTTCTCGCCGAGCGCCTTGACCAGTCCGACGATGTCGCCGACATGATGCAGCATCGTGTAAAGCTCGGGCGCCTCAGGGGCATCGCTGCCGCCATAGCCGCGCATGTCGGGGGCCGCGGCGCGAAAGCCGGCATCGGCCAGGGCTTTCAGTTGCGAGCGCCACGATACCCAGCTCTCCGGAAAGCCGTGGCAGAGCACCACGAGCGGGCCGTCGCCTTGCGTGGCGACACGCATGCGGATGCCGCCGACATCAAGCACCTGCAGGTCGGGTTGTGAGTTCGTGCTCATCTCAGACTCCGCATCAGTTGCGGCAGGCGTGCTCCGGCGGCCGCGCTGCTGGCGATTAGTGTGCCCAGGCGCTGCTTGACCGCGTCGTTGATCTCAACGCCCTGCAACATCACGTGCTGCGAGTTGAGCCGACATTGCGACAGCCAGGCTTTCATCGCGTCGTGGCCGCGCCAAGCGGCCTCGTTTTGCATGGTTACCGCCCACATGCGCAGCCAGTCGAGCGGCACCTCGGGCACGGGCACCACATGGCACAGCGTATTCCTGGCAGCGTCGTGCGTACCGTGCGCCTCGACCCAGGCGATGACCGCAGCGCTGAACAGAGGTTGGCACCAGCGTACCAGCAGCAGGTTGATCGTGTCGCCCTCGAAGATCGGCAGTTTCGGCTCATGCTGGATCGCGCCGGCGGTGCAGTTGACGTAAAGCGTGTCTGGATCAGCTGGCAGCTCGCCGCGATCGAGCACCAGACGATTGGCTTCGATCGCGTGCACATGGCCCAGGCGCACGACGTCGCGGATGCTGCGCAGTCGCTCCAGCTCGCCGCGCGAGACTACCGCGCACCGGTAGGTGCTTGGTTCCACGGAGGGATCGAGCCGCATCAGCACGCCACGAGTTTCGAGGATATGCAGCAGATCTGGAAGGTCTTTCGCGTGCGTGATTGCGTCGAATTGGTCGATGCTGGAACGCACAAATGCTTCAAAGCCCTCGGCGCCGGTTTGCAGGTTGGCCCGATCCATCACCCAGGCGTCTCGCGGCATGATCCAGCGAATCCGCTCGGGAGCGATGCCCTGCTCAAGCAGCCAGATGCAGCTGTCCATGCCGGTCTTGCCTGAGCCAACGACTGTGTAGTGTGCATAGGGCCGGGCAAGATTGGTCAGCTCGTTGGGTGGCACCACACGCACATCCTCGGCGATCCGGTAGCGAGGCGCATGGGTGGCCGGAATTTCGGTGCGGGCATGGGTTGCGTTCACGAGCCGTTTGCGAACTCGGACCTGGAAGGTCTTGCCGCTGGCCAGCGAGCGCAATGTGTGCACGCCGGCCTCGCTGCCGAGCCATTCGGTCTTGGGCATCCACTCGACACGGCCGGACGGCAGGAAGCGATCTCGCATCACCGCGACG
>Ga0222714_10004474_pt1 | contig 13660 bp, 9 predicted proteins | sample C33_3DmetaG_FD_165048 | JGI IMG/M metagenome (GOLD analysis project Ga0222714, IMG submission 165048) | Estuarine water microbial communities from San Francisco Bay, California, United States - C33_3D | ecosystem: Environmental > Aquatic > Marine > Unclassified | place: USA: California... | reverse complement strand
CCCAAAATGACCAATTCGTTCGATTCGAAATTCAGCGCGATGCTGGTTTTCGACGACATTTGGTCGGTCAGTTTGTTAGCCGGGAAGGCACCTGCGTTCAAAATGGTGAAGTCTGGCTCGCCAAATTCTTCCAACTGTTCATCGGTTGGGCGGATCAACATGTTCTGCATGAACAGCGCATGGTAGGGACGAGTACAAATAACACGCACTTTAATGCGGTGTTCTGGATCCCATCCGGCGTACCCATCAAACACGTACAATCTTTTGAGTGAGTTGAAATAATCCAACGCGCGCTCACGATTAATCATGAAATTTGATTTACTGAGCGGGATATTGACGTTTCCCCACCAAATATCGTCGGTCATCCCTGGACTTTCGACCACTCTTTTGTCTTTGGGACTACGGCCGGTCTTTGCGCCGGACCGAAGCATCAAACCACCCACATTGGAGATCGCGGCTCCTTCGTCGTGTCGAACCGCCTCTTCGTAGAGATTGGCTCTTGAAACGTTTCTATAAACCGTTTTATTGGTAATTCCGAGGTATTCTAACGAAAAAAGCGCTTCCATAATCATTGTTGGTGGTTGCCAAAATATCAGATCCAAGAAAGATAGTGTTCCTCTCTAAGAGTCTTGGTGAAGATCAACCAAAAATACTCTCAGATCCAAACTGGAATCGCCGGAATTACTAATAAAGTCCGGCGATTCCTTCCTGGGTTATCGATTTTGTCGGTTTTCAATAAGGTCGTCCACGACCGTCGCGTCAGCTAGTGTTGACGTATCCCCAAGGCTGCCAAAGTCGTTCGCGGCGATTTTCCGGAGGATTCGGCGCATAATCTTGCCACTTCTGGTTTTGGGTAGCGCTGGCGTGAATTGGATGAAGTCGGGTTTCGCAATCGGGCCAATCACTTCGCGAACGTGATTCACGAGTGTTTTCCGTAGCGCTTCGGTAGGCTCAACATCCGTATAAAGCGTGACGTAGGCATAAATACCTTGCCCTTTAACTTCGTGTGGAACGCCCACAACGGCCGCTTCAGAAACGGTTTCGTGCGCCACAAGCGCACTTTCCACTTCTGCAGTACCCATGCGGTGCCCAGACACATTTATGACGTCGTCCACGCGACCGGTAATCCAATAGTATCCGTCTTCGTCTCGTTTACAGCCATCACCGGTGAAGTACCGGTTGTCGAACGTGCTGAAATACGTTTGAACAAATCGTTCGTGGTCTTGGTAGAGCGATCGGGCTTGACCAGGCCAGGAGCTTTTCATCACCAAAACGCCTTCGCATGGACCTTCGAGTACTTTTCCTTCTTGATTCAGAATTTCAGGTTCGACCCCAAAAAATGGCATGGTTGCTGAACCGGGTTTGGTGGCAATCGCACCAGGAAGTGGGGTTATTAGAATGCCACCCGTTTCGGTTTGCCACCACGTATCCACAATCGGGCAACGCCCTTCGCCCACAACTTCGTTATACCAACGCCAGGCTTCCGGATTGATCGGTTCACCTACGGATCCAAGCACTTTCAGCGACTTACGCGAAGTGCCTTTTACGAAGGATTCTCCTTGTTGCATCAACGCGCGGATAGCCGTTGGAGCGGTATAAAATTGGGTGACTTTGTGTTTGTCGACCACTTTCCAGAAACGAGAGGCGTCTGGATAGGTCGGCACGCCCTCAAAAAATACTTGGGTGGCGCCGTTTAACAGCGGTCCGTACACCATATAACTGTGACCGGTGATCCATCCCACATCGGCCGTACACCAGAAAACATCGCCATCGTGATAGTCAAATACATACTGGTGAGTCAAAGAGGTGTAAACGAGGTACCCAGCTGTGGTGTGCAACACGCCTTTAGGCTTGCCGGTTGAACCGCTGGTATACAAAATGAATAAAGGATCTTCCGAATCCATGGGTTCAGCCGCACAAATCGGAGAGACACTTTTGAGTTCGTCGTGCACCCAATAGTCTCTTCCTTTTGTCATTGGCACATCGCGGCCAGAGCGCTGCACAACAAGCGTTGTTTTCACACCCGGACATTGCTCTAAAGCCTTGTCGGCGTTGACTTTAAGCGGAACATACTTTCCAGAGCGGAGCGATTCATCCGCCGTAATAAGAATGGTTGACTCGCAATCCACAATGCGATTTGCCAACGAATCCGGGCTAAACCCACCAAATACAACCGAATGAATGGCCCCGATTCGAGCGCACGCCAACATGGAATAAGCCGCTTCCGGAATCATGGGTAAATAAATGGTAACGCGGTCACCTTTTTTGACGCCATGTTTTTTCAACACATTGGCGAGTCGGCTTACTTCTTCGTGTAGGCGTGCATAGGTAATATGGCGTGCGGGTTCGTCCGGGCTGTCTGGCTCGAAAATTAACGCCGTCTGATGAGCCCGAGTGGGCAAATGCCGATCGATACAATTGTAACTGGCATTGGTTTTTCCCCCTTCAAACCACCGAATGTGCACGTCGTTTTTGGCAAACGAAACGTCTTTAACCTTTGTAAACGGCTCCATCCAGTCTATTCGTGCAGCCATTTCGGTCCAAAAAGCATCTGGATCAGAAATGGATTTATCGTACATCGATTGGTATTCCGGAAATGAACCAAGCCAAGCTCGTTCTGCAAATTTCGCGGGTACAGGATAAAGAGTGTCCATGGAGTCGGTATAGCTAGTTAAATTGGATTGCCCGATCTTTTCGGGGTCCAACCAGTAATCATGTGCTGATTGTGGTCATTGAAACTAAGCAAGAATTTAGGCACCTGCCGGGAATAGATCGTAGGGAAATCCCTTATTGACCCGACAGCGTACCTTGTACCATTCACTCGTCACCGAGACACTGGCTCGATGCACATGGAAAAACGTCTTTAATCCCTATGAATAGCCAACAACAAGTCATCGTTATCACCGGCGCTGCAAGCGGTATCGGGAAGCTCTTGGCGCTTAAGTTTGACGCTTCCGGTGATACCGTTTTCGCTTTGGATATTGATGAATCGGGACTGGGGCGGTTGCGTGATGAAAGTGGTGGACGCATTCACGGTTTATCGTGTGACTTGAGCTCAAAAACATCCATTTCTGAAGCGTTCCGGCAGGTCTTTTCTCGGTGCGACCATGTAGATGTGTTGGTAAATAATGCCGGGATTGTGCACGGTGTGTTTTTTCAAGATCAAAGTCAGGCGCAGATTGAGCAGACGTTTGCTATAAATGCCATTTCCCATTTCTATACGATCCAGGAGGTGCTGCCTTCGATGACCAAACGCAACCAAGGTCACATTGTGACGGTTGCCTCGGCCGGCGGATTTATTGGGGCGCCTCAACTGAGCGCCTATTCTTCGAGCAAATTTGCCGCCGTGGGTACGCTCGAATCCCTTCGAGGTGAACTTCGCGCTGCAGGTGTAAACATAAAGACCACTTTGGTAGCGCCCTTTTTCATCCGAACAGGCATGTTTGACGGCGTTCGCACACGTTTTCCATTCCTATTGCCCATTTTAAAGCCCGAGTATGTAGCCGAGAGGATTTTTAAGGCTATTGTGCGCAAGCGTGCGCGGGTGATTATGCCGTGGTTTGTTTACACCGTTTTCCCCATGCGCTTGCTGCCGCCTGCTTGGTTCGACGTCATAGCTGATTTCTTCGGTATTAATTCCGTAATGACCCATTTTACCGGGCGGAAGAAGGATTGAAGCACTGTTTTCGGGTTTTCGGGTTTTCAATGAGTTCAACAAAGCCTTTTCTATCGCTCAACTCAACCGCGCATCAAAAACGATTTCTTCAACTTCGCCAAAAACGATGGTTTTAAAACGTGGGTGGAGCGGATTAATCAGGTAGTTGTATTCGGTTGGGACGATCACACTTGGGACTCTGAGGACCAACGACGTACAGTTTTCAAGCCATTTATCACCTATTTTTTGCGAAGCTGCTCTTGGCGGCCTTGAATTCCAGTCTTTAGGCAGATCACAAGGTTCTAAACAGATGACGTCTTTGGGGGCGAATGTGGCTGTGGCCCCAACTAATCCCGAAATGCGATCCTTTTTATTTCCTTGGACTACGAGTTCTAACATCGCTAGAGATAACGAGCCTGACGTGTAAACCACTTTTCTTCCCGGGCTATTGAATCGCCCACCGTACAACTCTGCTCCAATGCCCGCGAAAAGCGAATCAGCGTGTCGTTTGTTGGATATGCGCCAGACTTTTACTTTCACTTTCGCGATTTAGGCAGGGATTCCGTGGTCGATTCTGCCTAAAAGTTGTTCGACGAGTTCTGCGCCTGGATCGGTTTTAGCCAACTGAAGCGGCGTGCAGTATCCCAAAGTAAAGTTTGGTTCTTTCATCCATTCCCTAGCATCTTCCTCCGAACCGAGGACGAGCGTTGCAAACTCCACTAGCCTTGTAAGACGAAATACTCTATCCGATTCATCCGTAGGCAACACCGATTCCTTTTGCCGACGTGAAAGCGTTCTTTCCGATATCTGAATGATGTCAGCAAACTCCCGTTTGGAGAGATTTAAAATTTCTCGGACATCTTCTAACGTTTGGGTTGGGAATCCTTCGGCTACTTTATTGGCTGCTGTAGGTAAATCCCAGTCCAAATACTTGAAATCGCTTTTGTTTTCAGGTGTCATTTTTCGCCATTTGGCTTAATGTGTTGCGCCGTTTGGCTTAATTTACACTTAGCGGAAGGAAAAGTTCAGGTCAAAAATGGACACTGGCGAAATTGTACCAGGCTTAGCGGAGTTAATCGCTCCACTCAGCTTCAAGAGCTCCTATCAAGGCGTTGGTGATCACGATTTTGTCCGCTCTTTGGAGGTCTTTGAGGGTTATTTTTCGCTCCTGCGCTCCGTTTTTGAGCATAAATACGCGGCGGCCGACGCCTGGAAGTAGTCCGGAGAGCAGCGGCGGAGTGACCCAAACACCGTCTTTTTGGACGAAAATGTTGGTTATGGCTCCTTCCGTGATTTCGCCCCGTTCGTTGGTAAGAATGGCGTCAAACCACCCTTTGGCGTGTGCTTCGGCGAGCGCGCGATTGTACGCACCGCGGTCGGTTGTTTTGTGCTGCAATAACGGGTAACTCGATGCGACCCTTTGGGTTGAGAGCCCAATTTTTAGTGGCGTTTTTGGTGCTTCCCAGGGTTTCGAGGTCATTTTGACCAAGCCTTGGGGATCCATCGTCAGCCTTAAACGAACCACCTCATCGGAGGGTAACGTTTTGGTGTAGTTGTCTATCGCGTTCAGGACTTTGGGCTCGACCCAGACATAACCAAGTTGTTTGGCGGAGTCTCTGAGGCGATCTAGATGAAAATCGAGCCATTCGATGCCGTATGACCACTTCATGGTCTCGATTAATTCGAATCGCGCGGGTTCAACACTGGTTAAAAAGCGTGTTTTTAAATAGGCTTCTTCCCGTTCATCGACCGGTACGGAATCCCAGACAATGCCTCCTCCTGCTCCATAGGTGAATTGGTCGCCTTGGACGGAAGCGGTTCGGATGGCAACGGAGAAGGTGGCAGACGTCGTCTTTTTGGTAGAATCGGGGCCCGCGAATCCGATGGCGCCACAGTAAATGCCTCTTGGCCTCGACTCCAATTCGCCAATCCGCTGCATGGCCCTGATTTTGGGCGCCCCAGTAATGGATCCGCATGGAAACAGGGAGCGGAATACTTCTTCCAGACCAACATTAGGCTTCAACTTGCCTACAACTTCGCTCGACATTTGATGTACGGTTGAAAGGCTCTCCACTTCGAACAGATGGGGTACCTGAACCGAACCCACTTCGCAGATTTTGGATAGGTCATTCCTGAGTAAATCCACGATCATCAGGTTTTCAGCTCGGTTTTTTGGGTCATTTTGGAGCCAAGAGGCCATTTTCCCGTCCAAATCGGGCGTTCCGCCCCGTGGTGCGGTGCCTTTCATGGGCCTTGTGGTAATCGACCTTCCTTTGCGTTCAAAGAACAATTCGGGTGAAAACGAGAGAAATTGGCCCCACTTCGTGTTCAAAAAAGCCCCGTACTTGACCGATTGGCGTGAACGAAGCTTGGAATACAGTCCTAACGCCGTTCCGCGAAGCGTGCCTCCAAAGCGAGTGGTCATGTTGATCTGATACACGTCCCCTTCGGCGATCAAATCACGAATGGTATTGACGGCATTTTCGAACTGTTCGGGGGTATCTAGATCTTTCAAACCCTCGATTTCGCCTTCTCCGGGGGGTAAGGGCACAGAAACCGTTTGCCGATCTTTATAGACTCCGAACCAAACCAAAGGATATCCCAAGTCGGGTGGCGCAGATAGGTCGCTGGAAGGCTTTTCGATCGCGGTTTTTTCGAACGTGTTTTTTTCGAACGCCAGGCCCGCTTCGTAGGCCACGTATCCTGCTACGAACAGTCCTTGTTTTACGGATGAATCGAGCCTCTGGAGTGCCGCGCTTACTTCATCCAGATTCCAAGCGATTATTTCGTCGATGGGGTCATGAAAGAGATAGGACGCCGAGCCTACTGGCCTGTCGCCAGTTGATTCCTGGCGTGGGTCCATGGACGCGTCAAGCCAGACGGTGCCGGGTTGGTGCAACGTTTCCAATACAAATGCTATAGATGGAGCCTTTCCAGCTTCAATCAATAATCGTCACCGAGGGCAAATACGGGTTTGCGATTCATCCATTGACCACGCGTAAAGTCGGGGAATGCTTGTGGGGCATTGCCGGCTGAAATCGATGCCTCCGACAAGGGCGAAATCGCGCTCCAAGCGGCCGCATCGTACGCATCAAGCGGTGTGTCTACGCCTCGTTTGATAGATTCAATAAACGCGTGATCCACAAAAAAGTCCATTCCGCCGTGACCCGATCCGGTGGCCCTATCGGCGTATTTCTTCCACAACGGGTGGTCGTACTGCTCTAAGTAGGGTGCTGCGGCCTCCCACGCGTGGGCCCGTTTACTCACACCTTGAATGTAAAGCGACTGATTCACGTCCATCCAGATGCCTTCAGAACCCTGAACCCTAAACCCAAGGGAATATGGACGAGGCAAGTTGGTATCGTGACTCACAATAATGGATTCGTCGTTTTGCGTGCGAATCACCGTGGTGATTACGTCACCCAATTTGAATTTGACCTTTGCATTCGGGTGGTCGCGTCCCGCTTGTTTGACGATGTAATCGTTGAGGCCACGTCCTTTGGAAGCTGTTGAGGTGAGCGAAACGAACCGGTTTCCGCGGTTAATGTTGGTGTAGACCGCTACCGGGCCAACGCCGTGAGTGGGATACAAATCACCGTTTCGATGAACGGAGTGCAGGGTACGCCATTTGGCTTCGGAATAGCCTTTTTCGCCAAACTCAACCCCGCCGCCGTAAGGCTGCTTGCCGTTGTTGAATTTGACTTCCCTTAGATCGTGTTGGTAGCCGCATTCGAGGTGTATCATTTCCCCAAACATGTCTTGGCGGACCATATTCAGAATGGCCATCACGTCGCGTCGGTAGCATACGTTTTCCAAAATCATGCACGGGACGCCCGTTTCTTCGTACGTGTTTACCAAGTCCCAGCACTCGTCAATGGTGTTGGCCGCAGAAACCTCAACGCCGGCATATTTGCCTGCTTTCATACACGCGACAGCCATTTTGGTGTGCCAGAGCCAAGGTGTGGCGATAAAAACGCCGTCAATGTCGTCGCGCTCCAGCATTTTCTCGTAAGCATGTTCGTCGCCGGTGTAAACAGCTGCTTCCTTTTTACCGAAGTCAGTGATCATCTTCTGGGAACGTGCAATCGCATCCGGGTCGATGTCGCAAATGGCGGTTACCTCGCAATCGTCCCTTCTGAGGACAATATTGAGGTGATTTCTTCCCCGTTCCCCAATCCCAATAAAGCCAATGCGGACCGTATTCGATTTCTTGCTGCCCGCTTTAGGCGTTGCCTTCTTTTTAATCTCTGCAGCGATTGATTCCCGAGCCGCAACGGTTGCACCCACTCCAGCTACAGCACCGGCCATTAAAAATTTTCTTCTATCCATTAGAATTCGATCGTTTCAGGTTAAAAAGGCGACGTTCACGTAAGCCAATGAAATAAGGTCAGGAACAACCCAAAGTCAAGGACAGAATACTTCGTTTTGTTTTAAAGTCCGAACAAGAAACGCTACCTTTGTGACGCTTGTCAATTCCGTTGGTATTGGAGCCAACGCAAACGCAATCTACTCTGAAATCATTATGCAACTCGCCACACTGGATTGGGTGATCATGGCCGCATTTTTTGTGGTCTCTCTGATTATTGGGCTTTCCGTTTCAAAAAAGTCCGGAACGAGCTTCAAGTCGTTCTTTTTGGCCGAGCAAAATATGCCATGGTGGTTTTTGGGCATTTCGATGGTCGCAACTACGTTTTCCACCGATACGCCCAACTTGGTAACCGACATTGTTCGGGGTAATGGCGTTGCGGGGAACTGGACGTGGTGGGCGTTCCTGCTCACTGGGATGTTGACGGTATTTTTGTACGCCCGTTTGTGGCGCCGAAGCGGTGTTTTAACCGATGTTGAATTCTACGAAATACGGTATTCAGGCCCCATTGCAGCGTTTTTGAGAGGATTCAGGGCCGTTTACCTTGGAATTTTATTCAACATCATCATTATGGCTTCCGTCACGCTGGCGGCCATCAAAATTGGATCGGTGATGCTGGGTTGGACACCCGTGGAAACGGTCGTAGTCGCCGCAACCGTTACGATGGTGTATTCAGCTCTTGGAGGACTTCGGGGCGTGGTGCTCACCGACATGGTTCAGTTTGCCATGGCCATGGTTGGAAGCATTTGGGCCACTATCTATATCATCAATCTGCCTGAAGTTGGGGGCCTAAGTACGCTCATTCAGCACGACAATGTGAAACCGTTCATGTCGTTTTTGCCGTCGTTTTCGGACCTTTCGATGGACGATATCATCCCCATTTTTGTTATTCCCTTGGCGGTTCAGTGGTGGGCCGCCTACTACCCTGGCGCGGAGCCTGGAGGGGGCGGGTACCTAGCGCAGCGCATGCTTTCTGCTAAAAATGAAAAAGAAGCGGCAGGAGCAGCGATGTTATTTAACATCTTGCATTACTCCTTGCGTCCGTGGCCGTGGATTTTGGTGGCATTGGCCTCATTGATTGTGTTTCCCGATCTCGCATCTATTGCCGAACGCTTCCCGCACGTTCCCGAGCAGGTGGTCCGGAACGATTTGGCCTATCCAGCCATGTTGACGTATTTACCAGCAGGATTGCTTGGCTTGGTGGTTACATCGTTAGCGGCGGCCTACATGTCGACCATGAGCTCGCAGGTGAACTGGGGTTCTTCCATTGTCGTGAACGATTTATACCATCGCTTTATTAATCCGCAAGCAACCGAAGGTCAGCAAGTATGGGCTGGGCGATGGGCCACGGTAATCTTGATGGTAGTGGCGTGCACGTTGGCTCTATTTTTAGAAAATGCCCTGCAGGTATTCAATATCGTATTGCAAATTGGGGCTGGAACGGGGCTGATTTTTATTCTGCGCTGGTTTTGGTGGCGGGTCAACGCCGCATCCGAACTAACCGCCATGATCGTTTCTTTCGTAGTGGCCATGGTGTTCACGTTTACCGACGGCATGGGCCTAGAAGCATGGCAGCAACTCCTTGCAGGCGTTGGTTACACAACGTTGGCTTGGGTTGCCGTTGCGTTCGTTACTTCGCCTACTGATCCCGCTAAACTGGAAAGTTTTTATTCTACCATTCGTCCGGGTGGTCCGGGTTGGAAAGCCGTACGGTCCTCGTTGAAAACGGATACTTCTTCGGACGGCTCGGACTTGCCCCAGGCAATTTTGGCCTGCGTGTTTGGCTCCGTAACCATTTATGGTGCTCTTTTTGCTACCGGCTACTTCTTGTACGGCCAAACCGTTGCCGCGCTCGTGGTGGTCGGCATTGCGTGCCTTGGTGGGTTTGGATTATGGAAAGTTTGGCCGAAGCTGAAATTTGATTAGAGCGGAAAATCGGTTTCCCCGTGAATCGTTACGCCATGCGACGGGAAATCGGTAAAGAACTCTAAATATTGACTCCGGGTCGGAAAAGCCGCGGCGTATTGCTTCATCCAAGTTTTGCGGAAGGAATCCGCAAGTTCGGTATCGACCAATGCCCAAACGGCTCCACCAAAACCTGCGCCAAACCCGCTAGCCGCGTAGGCACCGGATTGGCGTGCTAGGGATACCAATGCGTTGGTTTCAGGAACCTGGTTGCCCAGCCATTCATCCGCCATGCGTTGGGATTCGTCTACAAAATCACCCAGTCCGCTCCAATTTTGCTGGTGAATTTGATTGATAACTCCGGGAATGACGACTTCGGTTTCTTTTTCAAACTGAAGAAATCGATTCCAAAGGGAGGCTCCTTGCGCCTCCTTTTGCAGTTGAGCCTGAAGAAGGGACCGATCAAAAGCGGGGTCTCGGAGCATCTCCCCCATGTTTCGCGCGGGCGTGACAAGGTTATTGGAGGATTCGAGAAGCCTATTCCAACTGGAAACCACGTGCCGTGCCCGGTCACTTGCATCGTTGTAAGCGTCCTTCGCATCGCCCGTTTTCCTGGCTTTAACACCACTTGAACCAATCACAAAAGTGAGGGACTCTGGAAAAGGGACAGCCTGTTCTTTGGCTACGGGGAAATACGAAAACAACCCCAATTGACTGGCTACCGAGCAAACTATAGCCGTATGATCCTGTGAGCCGCCTCGTGTACCCACGCCATCATCACCCACCCAGTCACCATACTGCGCTCCGCTTTCAATAGCCCCGGCAAAACCAGCAAATGCCGCTCTGTCTAGCGAGGGGATTGGAACGGGAAAATCGCCCTTACCCAACAGTCCCAAGGCAAGGGTAATGATTAATCCAGAAGAAGAACTAAGGCCGGCAGCACTGGGAATATTGCTCTCCAGAACAATTGTCACTCCATTTTTGGGCGTTCCGAAATGGCGAATAAGTCGCGCAAGTACGGTGTTAGCATAGGTAGCCCACGATGCACCCTCCACCAAACCGACCTCCTGATAAGGAATCTCCAACGTGATATTTCGGGCGGCATCCATCAATATTAGGGACGGCGACTCATGGGTAGTCACAACCGCGGCCATCGATCGAGAAGAAGCGCAGGTTAAACTATAGCCCCCTGCATAATCGGTGTGTTTCCCCAACACTTCAATGCGTCCAGGCACATTCAAAAGAAGGCAGTTCTCGGCGTTTTGGTTGGGATGCAACTGGGCTAGTTTAGACCACCTTTCGACTAACGACGGCAATTCCGCTCCTCCTCCGTTCATGGACGATTCAAGAACGTCCAACAACCCAAGCGGCTCTCTAACCTGTTCGATGGGCAACTTTAGACGTTTATGGTTTTCCATTTTCCTTTTTTAAACAAATAGGCGGAAGTCGCGGCGGCAACACACTGAGCGATCATCATGGCGCCGAACACTCCGGCAGTCGATAGCTCAAAATAGTGCGCAAATAGTAACGCTAGAGGCACTTGCACCATCCACAGGGAGAAAAAATTGATCCACGTTGGGGTAGTCGTATCGCCGGCGCCATTGAACGACTGAACGGCAACCATCGCAACTGCCCAAATGGGATAAATGGCCGTAAGCATTTTCATACTCTGCACGCCTATCCGAATCGCTTCAGGGGATGTTACAAAAATGCGCACCACCGTTTCGGCATTCCACCAAAATATCAGACCCATAAAACTTAAAAACACCACATCAACAGCCGTGCAGTACCACACCGATTTTTCGGCCCGATCGGGATGACCTGCGCCAAGATTTTGCCCCACCAGCGTTGCGGCGGCATTGCTGATCCCCCAGGAGGGCAACAAAGCAAAAATGATGATTCGAATGGTGATGGTGTATCCAGCCAAAGCGTCACTTCCGAAATCGGCGATAATGCGCATCATGGCCAGCCAACTCGCCGTTCCAACGAGGTATTGAAGGATTCCAGGCCCAGAAATGCGCAAAACGCGGCGCAAAACAATTCCGTCAATGCGAAGATGCTCTTTTTTGAGATGAAGTCGGCTCCGACCTCCAAACAGGATCCACACCTGATAGGCAACACCGAATGTTCGGCCAATGGTTGTGGCCACAGCTGCACCGGTCACGCCCATTTCCGGGATGGAGCCGAAGCCAAAAATGAACATGGGGTCCAGCACAATATTCAGCAAATTGGCGATCCAAAGAGCCTTCATAGCGGCGCCGGCGTCGCCGGCGCCGCGGAACACGGCATTAAACAGAAACAGCAAAATAATCGTCAGGTTTGTCCCCATCGTCACCGCCGTATACCCGGAACCGATACGGACCACTTCTTCCGTCGCCCCCATCAAACCCAATAATTCCGGTGTGTAGATAACACCCAGAATACCGGCGGGTAAGCCAAAACCAACCGTCAATACCAGCGCTTGCCAGGTCGCTCGAGCGGCCCCATCTGGATCCTTTTCGCCAATTCGACGAGCCACCATGGCCGATGCAGCCAAGCTAAACCCAAGGCCAATGGCAAAAACGATAATCAACAGTGATGCTGTAATACCAACGGCAGCAACGGCTTCCGATCCAAGTTTGCCGACAAAGAAAATGTCGACCACCTCGAACACGGATTGCATCATCATTTCCAAAACCATCGGAATGGACAAAACGATAATGGCCCGCCACAAGCTACCCTGAGTATAATCTCTAGATTTACCTTTTAACGAATCCCGGATGTCCTTCCAAAGCGAATCGGTCGGGGTGGTAGGCGATACAGCCATCAAAAAGCACGTTCTTAGGAGTGAAGAGCGGATGACCTTTCTATTGATCTGTGATTTGACCCGCTTTTTTTCTCAAATGAGTTTTGTAGACGGAATGTATGAATTGTAAAGTCCGTCTGAGACGTAAAAATAAATCAACTCATTCTTCAACTTGAATATGACGTCTGGAGTGAAAACCGACTTGGTAATTGGAGCAGTTAATATTACTATATGCACCGCGAATTAGACCAGTTGAATGGTAGGGGACCCTTTTAACCCCATGGGATTCAATGTAATATTTCTAACTGCTATGCCATGATTAAAGAGACAATTCCGTCACTGCGTGCGATGTTAGTTTTGGCAGTTTGGATATCCTTTTTTTCTGTTTTAAGCCCGATTGAATCGTTTGGGATCGACATCCCTACGGTTGATGCGGCGGCCAACCAAGATCAGGCAGCACATGCCCCTCCTGAAAGTGCAACGCAGGATCATGCGGTTTCAGCGCAAGATGATCACGCCGTTTCTTCTGTAGAAGAACATGCCACCGAAGGAGAGGGACACGGACCACTACCGCCCACTTGGCTCGTTATCCCATTCGTCGCCATCCTTTTGTTAATTGCCATAGGTCCGCTTTCCTTTCCGCATCATTGGCATCATCATTATCCGAAGTACTCCATTGGATTGGGAATCGTCGTACTAGCCTACTACGTTTTTGTGTTGGATTCGCCGACACCCATGTTTCACGCAACGTCGGAATTCCTCTCCTTTATCGCGTTGGTCGCCTCCTTGTTTATTGCCGCGAGCGGTGCATTTATTAACCTCAATGCTGAAGGAACGCCCCGAAACAACGTCATTTTATTGTTTATCGCCTCGATTTTTGCAAATCTGATTGCTACCACAGGCGCAGCGATGTTGTTTATTCGGTCGTATATGAGATTGAATAAAGGCC
>Ga0222714_10004473_pt1 | contig 13664 bp, 22 predicted proteins | sample C33_3DmetaG_FD_165048 | JGI IMG/M metagenome (GOLD analysis project Ga0222714, IMG submission 165048) | Estuarine water microbial communities from San Francisco Bay, California, United States - C33_3D | ecosystem: Environmental > Aquatic > Marine > Unclassified | place: USA: California... | reverse complement strand
GTAAGTCCAGTAACTTCCTTTATTCCCCTGTGGCGCAGCGGTAGCGCGAGAAACTGTTAATTTCCAGGTCACAAGTTCGAATCTTGTCGGGGGAGTTGAAAGGACTTTGGTTCTTTCATAAGAGTCGGGACCATCATATCCGACTCACTACGGGCGATTAACTCAGCGGTAGAGTGCCTCCTTTACACGGAGTAGGTCGGCGGTTCGAATCCGTCATCGCCCATACAAATTAAAGTAAATAAAATGACGGAAGTTCCAATATTTGATTCTGCAGGTACTCAAATAAACTCCATTCATATTCCAGAAACTCTTGAGTATGTAAATGGTAGAGTCAGTAAAGGGCAAAGGTATTATTATAAAGGTGTTGGAATTCCATATAAAGCACATCACATACATTCTAAAAATATAACAAACGAATATGATTTTTTAAGGACATCAAAAATTTTTTACCTAGGTAGTACGGTATCTAAAAAATCATATCAAAATAAATTTGGAATTTTTCAGGAGAGATTTCAACCACACTTTACTGATTGGATTGGTGCTTGTGGAATAAAGGAACTTAATATTTTTGAAAATCTTTATGATGAAGGAGGGTTTGAAAGGAGTGCCATTGAGGTTTTTGAATATAAAATAATCGACAAAAGTAATGAACAATATTATTTGAAAGTTGATTATCCAAATGGAAGAAAAAATTATCTGTCCAACCCAAATCCACAATCTTTAAGAGATTTGATTGATTACATGGTACAAAATGATTGGAATTTTCCTTGGGACAAAAATTCAATCTCTGATATTACGAATGATTCTAAAATAACTGATGTTGCCGACATTTTTAAATCTACAGAGTTGCATCATAAAATAGGAAGTGTATATTCTGTCCTTTACAGTCTTTTTAATATCAGTAAAAATGATTATATAAACTTTTGCAATAAAAATAATTTAATACATGAGACCTCTATGAGTCTCGTTTTTAATTCATTATCAATTCTTTCTGAAAATAAAGTCGATATTCTTTCTTTGTTTAAAGAAACTCCATTTGAAACATATAAAAATATTGTTTTAAATTATTTGGTAATAGGTAAAAATTGTGGATTTTGTGGTGTTGGCAGTTGTAAAGAGAGAAAAGATTCTAACCAATCATATGGAGAAGAAATAAAAGATGAATATCTCAAAAGAGCCTTGATTGATTTGAACGCATAAATATTTGAAAAAAAGTATAATGGAAAAACTTTATAAACTCTTAAGTGATGCCCAGTCATCACTTTTTGTTTTATTCCATAAAACTTGGGCGTTTCACTGGAACGTTGTTGGTGAAGATTTCACACAACTTCATCAACTCTTTGGTGGTCAATATGAGACTATGTTTGAAGAGATTGATCGTCTCTCTGAACATATGAGATACTTAAATGTAAAACCTTTAAGTTCTCTTTCAAGAATGCTTGAGGTAACTCAAATTAAAGAAGCCGCAAGTTCAACTGGAGCAAAAGAAATGCTTCAAGAACTTCTTGAAAATAACACCAAGTTTTGTGATTTAATGACAGAGATTTCGGAAGAGTCTGAAAATCAAAAGTCATATGCAACTGCTAATCTAGTTCAAGATTTGATGGAGTCTCATGGTAAGTTTGTTTGGCAGTTAAGAGCACACCTGCAATGAATAGGATGAAGAACAATGATTTCAATAAGATGCAAAGATTGCAATAAAGAATTAACAGGACACCCATCAAAAACAGTGACCTGTGGTTGTCATAATATGGCAACAATTCGTGGAGATAAAGTTTCAGCTGTTGACTTATCTCGCATTGTTATGTTAAACTCTTTAAAAGAAAATTCAAAAACAAACGTGTTGACTTCTCAAGATATTGCTTGGCAAGAAGCACGTAGACAACGTAAAGTTCGTCGTTTGGATTTTGAGGTTCGTTGAACCTCCCACTGGAAAGGTGGTCGAGTGGTTGAAGGCTCTAGTCTTGAAAACTAGCGATGTGAAAGCATCCGTGGGTTCGAATCCCACCCTTTCCGTTTAGAAAAGTTACAAATTTAATATTCTCTTCAACAGTGTTACTAAATGAACACAAATGTTGACTTTGGAGTGCTTGTGATTAGTATATAGTAGTATCACAGGGACAAACCCATGGATCAACACACCTATGATAATTGGGTGAAGATCAAAGCAACCTTTGAAACTTCTGGTAACACTGATAATATGTTTTACAAAAGAGCATGTGAGATTGTAAAAACTAAAAGAGATCCTCTCGCAAAGTTTCTTGGAGACGAGAAATGATGCACGAACAAGAAGAGTTTATTACACGTTCTGAAGTTCAGGAGATGATCGATGCAGCAATACGACGACACAACCGTAATGCTTCTATCATTAGTATGTGCGTCGGTTGGGTGGTTCTTGCTTTATTTGCTGAGGGACTTTTAAGATTAGTTGGTGTGGTTCCTCCTCTATTACCCTGGTTAAAAATATCCTTATAGAGAGAATGGTAAGATTCACAGAAGAAGACTTACAAGAACTATACCAAAGAGTTCTCCAGCAGAAAATGGATGAACTTTTTGAAGAACCATCAACTTACGAAGACGAAGAAGATGACTAAAACACTCTTAACACTAGCAGTAATATATTGCTCTACTATTGGCTTTTGGATTTGTTGGGGACTTAATAATGCATACCCCCAATAGACAAAGATATAATTTTGCAATGTCTGCTTTTGTGAGAATGTATGGACATGGTATTGCAAACAATATAGATATTAAACAGTTTTGCAAAGAATGGTCTACTTGGACAGATAATGCACCACTACAAGGACTTGACGAAGCAGACCAATACATGTATTATGAATACAAGAACTGGAGAGGAAGATGATTTTTCATCTCGTTGAGACACTAGCAGCAAGTCCTCTCTTTCTTTTTCTATGTGGATGTGGGTTGACAATCATACCATTTGCTGGTATTATGTACATACACAAAAACAAGTAACGGGGTGTAGCGCAGTTTGGTAGCGCGGTTGCTTTGGGAGCAATAGGTCGCAGGTTCGAATCCTGTCACCCCGACTAGAAATCAAAAATTTTTAATGAAAAAACTATCAAAAGTAAATTGGATTTGGGATCATGGAAAAGTTTATAGTGAGTTGACATATGAGGATGGTAGAGTAGAATTTAAAGAAAATAAAAAACCACCACCAACACGAGCATGTCATGACATTGCACATTTTATATGTGGATTCAATGGAAAATTAGAGTGGGATTACACTCATATGATCAATCAAGTTTCAGAGTATAATGCTGTATTTGCAGAATCCTTGCTTACCAACTATTGTTATTTGAAGTATTCAAAAACAATCAAAGACATAAGTGTTGCATCGAAACGTATCTTTGAACATATGAAGTGGTTTTCTGAAGAATATTATCGAATAAAAGAATATCATCCTACTAAAAAAAATTATCTAGAATTGCAAAAAAATTTTTTAGAAAAAATAAATTTTGACATAATGTGCCATCATTTTAAATCATTTTATTACACTTGGGTAATAGAAGACAAACTTAAGACAAAAGATTTTCGAATATGTATTCAAATGAATGACTTAAATAATAATACAGATGAAGAATTGTATGATTATTTGAACTTGGTAAAAGAAAACATTACTACGATGGTCTAAAAAAATGCAAGAACTTTCAGAACTCCAAAAATTTACAGTTAAAGAGTTTCAAGAAGATTTTGACAACCTAATAGAAAGAGTAGAGAATGGCGAATCATTTATCATTACTGATGGAGAAAGAAACGCAGTAATAGTTCCATACAATGAAACCATAAAGTTTGCAGTAGAATCTGATGTGGATGATGAACTGATACGACTCCACACAGACCACGAAGAAGGTTCGTGACTTTTTTGGGAGTATAGCTTAATGGTTAGAGCGCCCTGCTTATAACGGGGTAGTCTGGGTTCAACTCCCAGTACTCCTACCTTGCTCCTTTAGCAATCTGGCGAATGCACCGAACTCATAATTCGGCTAAGGTGGGTTCGATCCCCTCAAGGAGCACTTGACAGAATCCCTGTCAAACCCTTATAATACTAAGGTCAACATTCAAAACAATGACTCTCACAGCAAAATTCAAGAAAGACGTTCAAACCCTCCGTGGCGCAGCAAACGGTGACTTCTACCTTGATGTAAAGAATCCGAAACTTTATAAAAAGGTTCGCCGTTTCTATGAGAACGAAGGTGTAGTATTTTCTGGTGATCCTTTGGATGATTATGAAATGCTTATGGAATATGTTCTTGCCGATCTTGAATCAGTTGAGGTTGCATGACAACACGACTTCCTAAAGTTCTTTTGGAGCGTGAAGGATATCGCTTCGTAGAAGTTGGTATTCTTGAGATCAACGGTAAACCTGATTACCGTTTGCAAAAACAAAATGAATACACTAAACGTTGGAATGACATTTATCTTTTTGATAATGTGCTACAATGTTCTACTGCAATGGAAGATATTGAGTATGCAAAATGGTTAGATCCAGATCGCGTTCCATGTTATGTGAGAGACGATGATGAGTAAATAGTCACGGATGGACTTTAACAGCACTGGTCGGGAGCAAAACCCCTTATGTCTAAATCTGATTTGCTTCGGTGGATTGGAAACATTCTCCTCATAATTGGTTATCAAACTATGTTGTGGGGAGAATTTAAATACGGTTTAATGATAAAAGTTATTGGTGGTTTACTCACAATTCCTTTTGCTATTAAACTTAAACTTTGGGATGTATTATTCTTATGTGCATTCTTTGGTATTACCGAGATATCAAAGTTAACCCAACTTTTCTTGGTTTCTTAAAACCAAGTGGTGGAGTCAAATGACCCCTATGAGTTTCTTGCTTCTCTAAAGAGCAAGTGGTGCGGATGGGACTCTCTCCCGCCTGGTTTCCAATTTCCAGTCAAAGAATTGGTGGCGAGCCTGAATTTTTAAAGAGGGGTTTACACAACCCCTCTTTTTTTGTATAATATATAAAAGACGTTTAAGTTATTGCTTAATGAATATAATTTCTGGAAATTGTGCAGGCACTTTTAGTGGATTTTTGGCACACCTTTCGTGGATGGAAGTTGCAGAAAACCCCGAAAACGAAATAGACGTGTGGTTACACGCAAGAAATAAAACTCACTATCCTGGAAATAGTTACACTAATTATAGGTGGGTTGATTCTTCTCAAGTTAATAATTTTGAGGAAGTTTTGGGAGAGAACTTACTTCATAAATTTTTTGAAAAAAATGAATACACTGCAAAAGAGTATCCTTCACAGTTTACTTATTTTGAAACTTATCCAGTTGAAGTAAAGGACTGGATAAAAAACAATCCAGACTCTTTGAAATATGAAGGTAGAGGTGGACTTAAAGAACAATATGAGGATATTGAGTATTTAAATCTAACAAGAAAAGCATTCAATAAACATTGGAATAAATTTAAATTTACGGATGAGTTTCGTAAAAAAGTAGAAGAGGAAGAAAGAATAATTGAAGGTAAAAAAGTAATGTGCCTGATGTTGAGACAATCAGAACATTATGTTGGTGTGACAGAGGGTTACAAATGGGGTGGACCTGATGTTCTTAAACACGCTATTGAGACTGTTAAAAATAAAATTGATGATTATGATGCCATTCTTTTGACAACTCAAGTCGGACCCTTTCTAGATAAATTCAAAGAAATTTTTGGAGACAAGTGCATTTATACTGAAAGAGAAAGATTCGATCTTGATATTGATTGGAAAGGTGGTAGATACGCACATACTCCAATGACGGATGAAGAATATGAAATTGAGTATCAAAATGCAATGTTAGACGTTATTTTGTCAAGTAAAACTGATTATGTAATAGGTAGCAGTAGCAATATGTTTCTTGGTGCTCTGTGTATGAATCCAGAAATTCCTTTTGATACTTTTTGTAAGGCTAATGGTAATTAATAATATGAAAACAAAATTTAATCTGGTAGGAAATACTTTCACTCACCTTACAAATGGCAATAAAGGATATTCTGTGCATGGAAAAGAATCCCAGTACATTGAATGGGTTCAAGATGGAGGCGAAGCAACTTTTTACATTGATGATACTATTAATGATGGTGTTAATGATAAAAGGTCTGGATCCAAATATCTTTGGTTATTGGAATCAAAATTTATCAAACCAGGTCTTGTAGAAAGTATTATTCAAAATCGTGAGTTGGTTGAGAATACTTATGAGGTTATTTTCACTCACGATAAAAGATTGCTTGATCTTGGCGACAAATTTAAGTGGGTTCCTGCTCAAGGTTTTTGGATTAAAGAACCAAAGGTTTATGAGAAATCAAAAATGATTTCTATGATCTCTTCTAACAAACGTATGTGTGAAGGTCATCTTAAAAGACTTGAATGGGTTGAAAGAATTGGAGATCAAGTAGATCTCTATGGTCGTGGTTTTAATGAAATTGCTAATAAAGAAGATGGACTATGCGATTACATGTTCTCTGTAGCAATTGAGAATGGGCAATATGAAACTTACTTTACAGAAAAACTTTTAGATTGTTTCGCTACAGGAACTATTCCAGTTTATCTTGGAGCTCCAGACATTGGTAATCACTTTAACACAAATGGAATTATTAATTTAAGTGAAGAGTTTGAAGTTTCTGAAGACATATATTACGAAAAAATGGACGCCATCAAGGATAATCTTGAGAGAGCAAAGAAGATGGAAATTTTAGAAGACTTTATCTGGGAAAATTATTTTATTTAAAAAGATGAAAATTTGTTTAGTTTGCCAGCACGCTGGTGTAGGAGATGTTTTCTTTCTTCAATACGTAGCAAGAAAGTATCTTTCAATGGGATATACTGTAGTTTGGCCATTAAAAGAAAAACTTCTTTGGATTAAAGACTATATCCCAGATATTCAATTCTGTTCAGAGAATGATGATTTTCCTGGAAAGGAATATTATGGACAAGATATGATTATTGTTGCTCCACAGTTTGTTTATCTTGGACTGATGAACACTCATTTTTGGGGAAATGATTATGGAGTTCCTGAAGATGATACTTGTATGGTTATGCACTCAAAGTATCTTCTTCAACATTTGGACTGGAATGATTGGTCTGAAGGATTTAAATTCAATCGCAATATAGACAAAGAAAATGATTTGTATTATAATGTACTTGAATTAACGGATGATTCAAAATACGTATTTGTAAACAAGTATGCAAATACTGATAATAGGAAAAATAATGACTTGGTTTTTCCAGAGTTTGATCTTCCAATAATCAATCTAGAAATTCTAAAAGATTTTTCTCTATTTGATTGGTGTAAAGTTATTGAAAATGCACAGGAAATACACACTGTTCATACTTCAGTTCCTTACCTTATAGATAAACTAAATATTCGTGCTGAAAAATATCATATGTACCAAGGTATTCACTATGATAACGTTAAGCACATTCCTTTTTTAAAAAATACCCCTGTATACATTCCAAATTAAATTGAGGTGTCAAATATGAAAATGCCAATTTCTGAAATTATTGATCGGTACACTATTACTAAACTGAAAAGTGAGCGTACCAATGAAGATGTGACTGATGAACTAAACGCTTACAAAGGTGAAATTGAAGAATATGATTCGGATGCTGTTGCACCATACATCGAACGCATGTACGAAATCAATGGCACTCTGTGGAATTATGAAACACAGATGCGTAAGTTGATGGATTCAAAAAATGGAACAGGTCCAATCGTAGATGTTAATGATCTGCCTCTAACTGAAATTGGTAAACTGGCTCTTTTGGTTAGAGACTTGAATGGAACTCGCAATGGAGTTAAGTCTGAGATTGTTGAAAAGTTTAGTGAAGGATTTAAAGATATTAAAATCAACTATGTAAAGACTGATTATCCTATTCTATCCAACCTTAATATTAAAGTCTGATGTATACTGAAGAAAGACCTTGGGGAAGATTTACGATTCTTCAAGAAGGAAATCAATACAAAGTAAAATGTATAGAAGTAAATCCTGAAGCAAGTCTTTCTTTACAATATCACAATTCTAGATTTGAGGATTGGGTTATTGTAGAAGGTGATGGAATCGTTCAAAATGGTAGTGAAGTAAAGTCTTGTATTGTTGGAGATAGAATTCATATCGAACCTACAAGCATTCATAGAGCAACTGCTGGAAAAAGTGGATTAAAATTTATTGAAGTTCAACGTGGTTCTTGTGATGAAAACGACATTGTAAGACTTGAAGATAGTTATGGTAGGGTTGTGTAATTTCTTTTTTGTGTTATAATTGATTTAAATTTATTGAAAAAAATGAACCGTATTTCTAATTATTCAGAACTTGAAGACCGTATTGTTTCTTGGTTAAAAGACTATACTCAACAATTTAACATCAAAGCATTTGTGATTGGTGTTTCTGGTGGAATTGATTCTGCCGTTTCTTCAACTCTTGCTGCTAAAACTGGTCTTCCAGTTTATGCTCTCGGAATGCCAATACATCAGAAAGAAGAACAAGAAACTCTTTCTGATACACATCTTGAATGGTTGCAGTCAAACTTTGATAATGTCTTTGTCAACAAATTTGATCTAACCGAAACTTTTGATACTTTTAAGTCCTCTTTAAAGGGATTTGATAATGATGAACTTGCGCTTGCAAATAGTAGATCACGTCTTCGTATGGTTACTCTTTATCAGGTTGCAACTTCTGTTGGCGGTATTGTCGTCGGTACAGGCAATAAAGTTGAAGATTATGGTGTAGGATTTTATACTAAATATGGTGATGGTGGTATTGATATCGCTCCCATCGCAGATCTGTATAAGACTGAAGTATGGGAACTTGGTAGGCACTTTGGTGTAGATCAACGTATTATTGATGCCTCTCCTACCGATGGATTATGGGATGATGGAAGAACTGATGAAGATCAGATTGGAACATCCTACGAAATGCTTGAGTGGGTGATGGAGAAGGGCCTTTCTGAAGATCCTATGTTCTTGAATGAAGAGCAAACTCATGCAATCAACATCTATCAGAAGTTTCATAATCAAAACAAACATAAAATGATTTCAATTCCTACATTTAAACTATGAGTGTTTGCCTCACTTTAAGTAATAAAGTTTCTGATGAAAGTTGGAAAAAGAAAGTACCTGCTATAGATGGATTTGGTACTGAAGGAATAGGTTCTATGATGCAGTATCATCTGCTCTTGGAATTCTTAACTGATTTTCTTGGAGTGGATTTTACTTATCCTGGATCAACAAATTTTGCACATCATGCTTATAGTGGTTATTCTGAACAAGAATATATTGCATTAATTGATACTTTTTTCAACTTTCCGAACATTACTGAAGAGTGGGATGAAGTTATTGATTTTACTGAAGTAAATGATAATTTGTTTTCTTTTATTGAAAGTAATAAAAATAACAAAAAAAGAATTTTGATAAACCTATCAAATTGCCATAGGCAAGTAGAAGGTATTTGCAGTCAAAATACATCTAAAATTTTTACCAAAGAAAGAATTGATAAAATTAAAGATAATCTAATCTTTACTGGTAAAAAATATTTTGATTCTAATATCAATATCTCTTTGCATATTAGAACAGCAAATCCAAATGACATTCCTTCAGAAGTAGTTTCTCCTTACAGAGAAAAATATAATTTTGAAAAAGACTTCAATAGATATCTTAATCTTATAAATTTTTTAAAGGAAAACGCAAAAGAACAAAAATCAACTCTCCATATTCACTCTCAAGGTTTTACAACAAATTTTCAAGAGTTTGTAGAGTTGAAAACAGATATTTTTGATGTTCAACTTCATATTGATGATCATCCAGTAAGTGATTTATATCATATGTCCAATGCAGACCTTCTTATAATGTCAAATAGTTCTTTTTCTTGGGTTGCTTCTTTATTAAATAGCAATCAAAAGGTTGTAAGAGATAATTTTATAAATGGCTCATTCGTACATAATGCTATTAAAGCAAATTATAACTTTACAGAATTCTCACATTAAATTTAAACACATAGGAGCGTGAATATGAAAGTTGGAGTAATTGGTGCAGGTAGACTGGGAATTTGTTTTGCTCTTCTTTGTGAAGCAGCAGGATATGATGTTCTTGTTTCTGACATTAGGGAAGACTATGTTAACGATTTGAATAATAGAAAAATTGTTACGAACGAACCTGAAGTTGAAAACCTTTTAAGAACTGCGAAGAACTTTAGAGCAACTACAAATAATAAAGAAGTAATCAATGAGTGTGATTTAATCTATACTCTTGTTGCTACTCCATCTAAAGAAGATGGATCTTATGATGTTTCGTCTGTTTACAATGTTGTAGAGGATTTTTCTGATATTACAACCACGAAATATTTTGTAGTTGGATGTACTGTTAATCCTGGAGACTGTGATAAATTCAAAGAAAAACTTCCTAGAAACATTAAAGTTTTTTATAATCCAGAGTTTATTGCTCAAGGATCGATTATCAATGATTTAAGAACTGCCGATATGGTTCTCCTTGGTTCTAATCCTCATGAGGATAATGATAAAATCATTCATGATATTAAATCATTGTATCAAAAAATTCAAACCACAAGAGCAATTGTTTGCAGTATGTCAACTACTGCTGCAGAGATTACAAAGATTGGTGTAAATTGTTTCTTAACAACCAAAATCAGTTACGCAAATATGCTTGGCGATGTTCTACATCTCTCTGGATGTGGAGATGAAGTGTCTGGTGTGCTAACTGCGATTGGAACTGATAGTAGGATTGGTAGAAAATATCTTGGATATGGTTTTGGATATGGCGGCCCCTGTCTTCCAAGAGACAACAGAGCCTTTGCGGCATTTGCAAAGAATCTTGGTTTGGAATATAATCTAGGTCACGTTACTGACGAGATTAATAACCAACACGCCAAATTTGTGTGTGATTTTTATGTCAAAGTAAATAGCAAAAATCTTCCATTCTATTTTGACTCAATCACCTATAAGAAAAATACTGATATCTTAACTGAAAGTCAGCAGTATCGTCTATGTAAGGACCTACTTGATATGGGATATAAAGTTTATATTCGCAATGATGTTAGAGTAACACCTCAAGTTTGTGATGAACTTCTTGATAAGTATGGTGAAAACGCTCAATTTGTTGATGATAAAAAATATATCACAGAACCTGTTTTCATTGTCAACGTATGAATTTAGTATATTTTTCATATATAAATTCAACAAAAATTGCAGTATCTGATAGAGCATTATACTTAAATTCTTCCTGGGTGCATCCATCAAAGGATAACAAATGGGATACGCATTTTGTTTGGGAACTTGATGTTATCCAAAAGTTTGCAGAACAAATTCAAGATAATTTTGTTATATTAGATATTGGAGCAAATACAGGAACTTTTTCACTTGCTGCAAAATATTATCCAACTACAAAATGGCATTTATTTGAACCTGACCCATTTAATTTTTCTTTGTTAAAAGAAAATTTAAAAGTTAATAATATTGATAATGTAATTTTATATGAAGAAGCACTTGGTAATAAAATTGGCGATAGTGTTTTAAAAATATGTCCAACTCATAGAGGGTTGAATACTATTGGTACGAATGTGAAAAGATTTTCTGAAAGCGAATCTATAAATCATCCAATAAAAATCGATACCATTGATAATTTATTTTTGAACACTAGAATAGATTTAATTAAAATGGATACAGAAGGTTCAGAATATGATATAATTATGGGAGGAATTGAAACAATTAAAAAATATAAACCAAAAATTTTATTGGAATACAATGCGGGAAATATGAGTCAATGTGGACATTCTATGGAAGAATTAGATAGACTCATAGAAAAAATAAATTATGAGAAGTTTTGGTTTGATAATGGCGAAAATCTTTTTATTCAGTCAAGGTAATTTTTATGAGTGAAAGAACAAAGTATTTAAAAGTAAAGTCTATAGATGAAATTAAAGGTATCTTGAATACTATTAATACTGAAGAATACTCTTTAGTAAATTATGTTTGGACTGAATATGGATTTTATCCAACATTTTTTAATGAGTTATTCGCAGACTTTTTTAAACAAGCAAAAGGTCCTAGAATTGCATTTTGTTTTCCTGGACAGGAAATATTTTATGAGCAATATGTAGATATTCTTGTTACCCTAGAGGGGTTCATTGATACAACAAAAGCATACAAAGATAGTCAAGAAACAGAACTTCTTTTAAATAATTTCAAAACTATTCCTGATAGGGGAATTGCTTTTTGGTATACCTTACGCAACTTTGATGAAGATGCGTATGAAGATGCATTTTCTGGATATGAGTTTAGAAATATTTTGTATCCAATCGGCAAAGATCTTCACTGGAAACTTGGTTGGCCTCCTGGTCCTGGTTATAAGTATGCTGAAGGACTAGATGGAACTTGGTATTTTCCTTCGTGCAAATATTATGAGCAAGGTGTTCAAGCATATGATTTTGATCTTTGGAATCCAAACTTTAAGAGAACAGACGGATTAAGTATTGAAAATTATAATACTTTTTTTGTCAAAAATAGTTGGAAGACAAGAAATTATGGATCTGCAAACATCAATGATTATCTTGTTGGAAAAGATGGAACGTCAGGGGATCTTGGGTTTGGAAGTGTTGAGTTTGACATTTATGCAAAGGTAGTTGATTTTCATATCAAAAATCAAACACATTTAGTTGTTATTAATGACCTTGTTAAATTTCCTGTGGTTGATAATGAATATATCCATTACCTTGACATGACTGGGTTTTTGGATGTAAGATTACTATTAACTGTCATTGATGACTCTAAAAACTTTATTAATACGGGAACAAGTCCTGGGGATTTGGCGGCGTACTATTGTAAAACCAATCAAATTATTGTTGGTGATGACCGCATCCAAAATAGAACGCAGTTTTGTGACACGATCTTGGGGAAAAGAGATAGAAAAGTTTTTAGATTCCACAAAGAGCATAAAAATTATGAGGAACTATTCTCATTTTTAAAACAATATTCTTGAATATAAAAGATGAAAAAAGCACTAATAACAGGAATCACTGGTCAGGATGGTTCTTATCTTTCAGAATTCCTTTTAGAAAAAGGATATGAAGTTCATGGAGTCATCCGACGATCATCTCTAATTAACACTGATAGAATTGATCATATTTTTAATAGAATCAAACTTCATTATGGTGATTTAAGTGATTCCACAAATGTCATTAGGGTGATTCAGGATGTTCAACCTGATGAGATTTATAATCTTGGTGCTCAAAGTCATGTAAAGGTGTCATTTGAAACTCCAGAATATACGGGACAAGTTGATGCTCTAGGAACTCTCCGTGTTCTTGAAGCAGTTCGTCTTCTTGGTATGGAAAATAAAGTTCGCATTTATCAAGCATCCACTTCTGAAATGTTTGGTAAAGTTCAAGAAATTCCTCAAAAAGAAACTACATCATTCTATCCTAGGTCTCCTTATGGTTGTGCCAAACTTTATGCATATTGGACAACCAAAAACTATCGGGAAGCATATGGAATTTATGCTTGCTCGGGAATTCTTTTTAATCACGAATCTCCTAGGAGAGGAGAAACTTTCGTAACACGTAAAATTACCAGAGGACTTAAAGCAATGTCTGAAGGTAAACAGACTGTTCTTAAGTTGGGCAATTTGAATGCA
>Ga0222714_10004472_pt1 | contig 13664 bp, 21 predicted proteins | sample C33_3DmetaG_FD_165048 | JGI IMG/M metagenome (GOLD analysis project Ga0222714, IMG submission 165048) | Estuarine water microbial communities from San Francisco Bay, California, United States - C33_3D | ecosystem: Environmental > Aquatic > Marine > Unclassified | place: USA: California... | reverse complement strand
GTTTACCTCCGCTGAGATGCTTGTAACACTCTTCGGGTGGACTGAGTTTCGGTCAATTGCGTTGACCAATATTTCATCAAATATTTTGAGCAAAGCGGGGGAATAGTTTAGACTTTTCTTTTCGAATGTGTTATGAGCCTTGTTAAGTATCCAGTACGGTTCAGTGCCGATATCAATCGGACCGACATATGAATCAGGTCTCTTAAGGACATGTTCAATGTGAGTGAGTTTTTGAATGCTTTCACCCATTGTTTCTTGATTTATTAATACACGAGGCTCTCACTTAAGCTATTTTTTTCAAGAGGGGGTCTTTGATTTATTGAATACCTCTAATTTTTGTGATTCGTAGTGGTACAACGTATGCTCTTGGTATACATTTTTTCCATCGTCAATAAACAAATCTTCTATGATGATTGGTTGTTGTAACCTAATTTTTTCAATGGAATTAACTAACTTGTTAATAGCATCATTGTTGTTTAGTGCATATTCCTGATAAACACGAATCACGTGTATATTTAAATGTTCAGCTTTTATATGTTTGTCCACGTCAGATTTTTGTGTTTCTTCAACGCTACGACCCACTACACTAAAATACGCGTCATCTGAAAAATGCTGCCTACCATCAACTTCAACGAATGTAATAGTTTTACCATCGTAATTAACACTAATGTCAACAGCACCCACACCTTCGTAATGTTTTAGATTATGATGTACAACTGTGTATTTATCTGATATTTTTGCCAGTTCACTTTCTATATATTTAACAACAAATCTTTCCGTTTTAAATCTGTGTTTGCTACACCCATGTTTTGAACTTAACAACTTACTCATGTTGGTATGATAGAATTCTTTGCATATTGCACAATAGACTGGTACGACTGAATCAGTTTTTTCATAAGCATTCCTCGTTTCTTCACGAAGTTCTAATTCATTGTGATAACCATTTTTCTTCAGTTTTTCAAAATCAGATTTACATTCATCCCACGTTTTACGGCGTGCTTTTCCACTTTGCATATGCGAACATTTTGGACAAGCCAATCCATTTTTATTTTTACTGTGTAGAGGACGTAAATGTTGATGCATATTCCTTTCCCATTCACAAGAGCAAATTTTACATATCATCGTACCACTTTGTTCAAAATCAAACTTATTTTTTAAAAATTTTGAAAAATCTATAACATCCCCAAACATTTCAATTGATTTTTCTTTAGATGCGATAAAATCATTTCCTTTTGAATTTGCTTTTGAGTCATAATAACAATGATAATGACCCCCAAGAATATCACCCGGTCTATAATATCTGACCTTGAGACAAATCATACATTTATGTCGTATCGGCGTCCGTGTATTTACATAATATTCTACGGGTTTTAATGACGAATTCAACCTATCAACCCGTCTACAATATTCTTCATGTCCTAAACTAAAAAAACATCTACGTTTCTCGATAGCGCAGGTGAGACACCCAGATGGATTCATTATCTTGGTGTGGTTTTGTTTCGACGCGCGAAATAAACCATGACCAGGTTTCATACAAAAAACAAGACGCCATTTTTCACCTTCAATATGTGAGCATATATAAGAAAGATTTGGATTATTGTTATGAACTTTTTTTGCTCGCTTTATCCATGTTTCTGTGGTATGCCTTACCGTCATCTCTTACTTTAAGAGACTTTCTTTAGTTAGGTTTATTCTCAACAATGAATTTGTGTAAATCTCGTACCCAATGTTCAAGTTTCTGGTAGGATACCGCACCTTCTTGTTGTCTGACGAGTTTTATAAGACCACATTGCCTCTCTGTATGTAACTGGGGATTATAATAGATATTACTTTCGAAACAGCACACACATACACGTTTTACTTTTTGTCCAAAAAATTTATATCGAGTGACGTTATCTTCGAATGAAATTTTGGTACGTTTTATAAATTGATCAAGTAACTCTAATTCGTATTTGTGATCCTTGCGACACATCATATCAAGTGGGGCCTCGCACATGTAGCAATTATGGGTCCATTTTATTTTCATACTTATATATAGAAGATGGCTTACCTTTATCTTATAGCTACAATCGTTGTTCTCTATCTTATGATGCAGAACAAGACCAGAGGTATGAACAAAGCAATTGAAAAACTTGTTCGACAATCAGCCCGCTATGCAGTTGCCGCACAACAGGATGCGTCCCCAGTTATCGCCATTTTACACGCCAACTATGCGGCCGCGTACTTTTATGCACTTAAGGACATCGCATCGGAGTCTCAAATCCATAACGCCACTGGAATTGACGTCAAGAAGTTCAAGGAACATGTCACAAATGTACAAGATATGGTAACTCGAAAGACGTCGGAAAAATGTCCAGATTTTGTAGGTGAAGTTGATATTTATTTGGCCCAAATTGGTGGCGAAGCGCCCTAAGTCACCCCAAATACTACAAAATAGTAACTATTAACATGCAAGTCATTCGTGATACTATGTGGAATGCCTGCCTCTCTGACGCGGTAAAGATGTACCGTCTCAGAGAGCCAACTGAAAAGTGTTATCGTCTCGCAGATGCAACGTGGAAGTGTAAGATGTCATACATCAAATACAACAATACAAAAAAGAATAGTGCGATTATTGTACTCGATAGCGTACCAGCTGTTATTCAAGAACAGAGGACACAGCACAAGATATGCGGTGCCATCACAATGTCTGGTAAAAAGTGTAGCTTCAAAGCTGTGTGCGGTGAGTACTGTAGAAAACATAAAGTGTCCTCAGCAAGCTTGGGGGACAAGATGGATGTAAGCAGTCTGTTGAGCCAACTTGACGGAATTAAAATCAATAGTTAATATAAACAATGTTTCTCGATCAAGAGAACCTTAGACCTGTAATAATAGCAATGGCCGTTTACCTCACTATTGCCACTCTCATACCACGTGTAGTTAAGAAACCAACGGGTATTCAACCAGTTGATGATATCGTTATGACTCTCATTGCCCAAAAAGGATCTCTAATGAGTGGTACTATTATCATCGGCCTCGTTGTTCTCGCGACCAATTATATTGAAGATGAATTCATGTAATACATTGTCTTTTCCCACCAATTTTTTAGTGTGATCATGATTCATTGTACGAACACGCTTTTCATATGCATCTCTCATGAACTCCAAGAGTTGGATCTTATTTGGTTTACCCCAAGACATCCCCTTTTTAAAGAGAAAATCATCTCTTTCCAACTCTTGAAGTTCACAATCAATCGTATATGGGGTCTTGATGTATTCAGGTGCACCGCCATAATTCGTAATAATGACTGGTTTGTCTCGTAACGCGGCCTCCACGGCACCCATACCAACACCCTCCGAGCTTGAAAAACTTACATAGCAATCGCACCGATGGTGAATATCGTCCATCTCTTTGTCTGATATAAGTCCATTAATGATCTCAACATTTGGGAGTTTTATTTCAACATCCCTGTTACATGTCGCCTTTACGAGAAGTCTGGTATTCGGTTCATTTAGACGAACAAATGACTCAAGGATGTCCCTAAAGTTTTTCCGTTGATCTAATATGTTACCAATGTGATAAAATGTATAGGGTTTCTCACCCGGTGGTGGGATGTGTGCATGTATTACATAGAACTCGTTATCCGGAAATTGCCTGGATAGAACCCTTTTACAAAACTCACTCGGTACTGCCACCTTCTTGAATTCTTTCATGATGAGACCGTAATCCTCGTGGACCGTCTCGGTTTCACACACAGTCATACAGGCGAGATTTTTCACACGGGTCTTTAGATATTTGATATATTCTATGTCACGTTGTGTAGGGATAAGAAATGCCAGACCATGTTCACTCTCAGGGAGTTCACTACCGATTATATAATATTTCGCATCATCAAATAGTTGTGTATATTTCTTTGCGTGCTGACCAATACCACAGAGTAACGTTGGACCTACGATGATCATTTGGTATAAAGATAATCTTGCTTTTATGTATATTAAAATGGATCCAATACAATTACGCCGAGAAATCGAAGATGAAATGAGACGTACACGTCTTGACAAGACCCGCCTTTATGATCTCCTTTTAAAGATTGTTGATACAAGTGTGGGTGGTGAAGCTTCTGCAGGCCCCCAAGGTCCAGCGGGTCCCAAGGGTCCAGCGGGTCCAGCGGGTCCAGCGGGTGTGTGTAAGTGTGTATGCACCAAGGTCGAAGAAGCACCCAAAAAGAAAGCCACTGCCACCGCTACGTCATCTAAAAAGAAGGCTAGCACCACCGAATAATTTTTCCCACAATGATGTGAGTCTAAACTCAACCTTAGTGAGTACTCTTTCTATTATCTTCAATCATTTACTGAAATAAATTGTATATTTTATACCAGTAAATGAAGCATATTAATTTTTCGGCACCTTTACGTCTCATTAATCCAAGTGTTAAGAGACTACGCGATAAACCTCCACATGAACGCATCTTATTCACGAAGACGATCACATGGCCGAAGGAGTCGAAGCCCCGCCGCGATTCACCATCCAAACGAAGGTTCCAAAAATAGTCGCCAATATTGCGACGAGTACCCCAAATGAATACTTCTTTGGGGCCTCTTCAGGGGGTTTATCTGGTAACTTTTGAACATTATGGTTGAGGGTGTCAATTTTACCAAGTAGTTTTTCGAGTGCTTGTAATATCTGAAGCTCTCTATCCTTTGGCTTCTCCTTAACATTCACAGTAGTAATCTCAAGAATCATATACCACTTCGCATCGGGTTGAAGTGTTACATAATCACCATCGTCTTGTTGTTCGTAGATAGTAAAATTCATCTTCTTAATTGATATGGGATTGAAATAATTCGTGTGACGATTGAAACTCTTCCATTGCTTGTCTCGCACAACAGTTGAAGAATTTGGGGTCACGTGTCTCTCCAATGGCACTCTCGCGAATACTTGACCATGTCTCTCGTCAAGTATTTGAGCAACTTTTGGAATTTCTGGACACACGATATCCACAAACTTTGCAATGTCTGTGAGTGTACCATCACCATCATCAGCCTCACCCACCTGTGTGATATAGAAATCAACCATCTTGATACCCAAAACTCTACTCATATCCTCCACGTGTGTATTGGACTCCAATCGTAAATCTAGGGAAAATGTATTGTTCGTACCGTTTACAAAGTTTGAATCTATGATAACATATTGAACCTTCTTAGGTATGTCGTCAAGTGACATTCTGAAGTATACTGATATAAAAAATAACCCCACTTTCCCTGTAGATGTACATCAAAGCTGTATACCGAACCGTTTTAACAATGACCCCATTCTATATTGAAAACTTCTGTCTTTGGGTAAAGACCGCCATATGGGATGCCCCTCGTCGTATATATTTGGATGTGGACTTGGAAAGACAAAAGATTGAACGGGACCTAAGTCGTGTTGGTGATAGACAAAGTTCAAGTGAATAAATGGATTATATTCCACTCGTTACAGACGAGTTTAGAATTGCATTCTGCCAGGCAACTGAACCACTGTGTCCAGACGTTCAGCGTCTCATCTGGGAAAAAGTTCTCTACGACACTATAAGGTTGGAACCACCACCGGCACCTACAAAATGTCGTATAAGATACTCAAGAGTTTCTATGATCTTATCGCCCCTAGGCCTCCCCCCAGAGTACCGGTGTACCCTGAATATGATGTAATCGAAGCGACCAACGAGGCGGGTGAAATCGTCATCTTGCATATGCCGAAAAACTATAGCCTAAGTTATAATTAGAATTACAATAATTAATGGATTCACTTCGTCGTAGCCACCTTGAAAACTTTCTTTCGAAGTGTGAGAATGCACTCTCACAATTCAAAAAGAAGCGCCGTGATACTTTCGTGAGATATGGTGATACTCAATACGATGAACATATCTCTCGCCTTCTCTCGTTAACGAACAAAGTTGCTGATGAACTCCGCGATATTGATGCGACGGAGGATAATCAATTCATCGATACTCTTCTCAATGAGTACTCAAACTTGAATGAAACTATTTCAGATGTACATGATACACTCGTACAATCATTACAAGTGGAGTTTGAAAATATCGACAAAGAGATATGGTATAATAAACATTTTGATAATTGGGTACAATTACCCGAAAGACAGGAGTGCCAGTCATTCCCCGTTGGCCAAAGACTGCGATATTCTCAATGTCGTCATAAGATGTTTGACCACCTTGAGATGGAATGGAAAAGACGAACATTCCCAACACTGGCACACCGATTAGAGTTTTTCTAAAAACTTAGATAAGGACAATCCACCAAGTACAAATAAAAGATGGCAAAGACTGTCGTGCAAGTTGAATGTTATAACCGCAACCAAAAGCGTATGGTTATGCGTACAACATATCTTGATTCGGACTCCGAATACGAACCACCGAGTGACTCTGAATCAGACTCCGACTCGGACTCTGACCCCGAGGAAGTTTCAGATTCTGAAGAAGGTACCGACTACGAATCGGAGACCGAACCAGAGTCGGATTCCGAAGAGCTCGATGACCCAAAGCCATTCTTTGGCCCGGGTTTCCGCGTGTATTTCGATAGCCATGCAGACAAAAAGAAGTTTATGACTGCATTTGGATTTTAATAATTATATTATAATAAGATGGAACTCCCCAACTATATTCGTAAGAAAATGTCGCTATTTGAAAGATTCAAACTATTTAGGTACAAACGGGGTCTAAAAACATCTATGGCGAAAATGGATTACTATATAGTTCGCATGACGCATCTCAAATGTTATAAATACGAGAAACTCATGTATTATTATGACGGGAAAATCGAAGAATATCAGAAAAAAATGTGTACAAAATATGCATAGTAGATAAGAAGTTCTTTGTGACGCCTAAGTTAGATAAGGAATGGAGTTTTAATAATAATATCAAAGATGTTACAACAATTTGAATGGATTGTCGCTACAGGGGCTATATTTGCCTTCTTCGCCTCTTTTGGGATTGGTGCAAATGATGTCGCGAATGCTTTTGCCACATCAGTTGGATCCGGTGCTTTAAAACTCAAGCACGCAATCCCTCTCGCCGCCGTGTGTGAGTTTTCTGGGTCTCTGTTTATGGGAAGTCACGTGGTAAAGACTATCCACAAAGGTATAAGTGATCAGGCATGTTTTGTTGATGATCCGGGTCTTCTTATGTATGGATGTCTATGTGTTATATTGTCAGTTGCTATATGGTTAATTATTGCATCTTATCTTGAGATGCCTGTATCCACAACACACTCATGTGTTGGTGGTATGATTGGGATGACAATGGTTGCGAGAGGATCGAGTTGTGTGACTTGGCTCGCAAAATCCGAACAATTTCCATATGTGAAAGGTGTGGTCGCCATCGTTGTTTCTTGGTTACTCTCACCTATTATTTCCGGTCTTTTTGCTTCTGCATTATTTTTTGTAATTAGGATGTGTATCCTTCGCTCTAAGGATTCTTACAGGCGCATTCAATATGGTTTCCCCATACTTGTCATGGGTACTTTCATAATTAATACATTCTTCATTGTCTATAAGGGTGCTACTTTTTTGAAATTGGACAACATATCTCTATGGAAGGCATGTGCCATCAGTTTTGGTATCGGTGGTGGAGCTGGTCTTGTTTCCTATTTTTTCATTAATCCAATTATTTTCAAAGATGAAGAACGTCGCATTGAAGAATTTTGTCATACGGACGATTCCGTTCAATCCATACACGATAATGCTGAAGTATTTGATACGAAGACCGAATATTCTATGCGTTATCTTCAAATCCTGACTGCGTGCTGTGATTCATTCGCACACGGAGCAAATGATGTTGCTAATTCAATTGGCCCTTTTGCCGCTATTTACGCTATCTATAAATCTGGTGAAGTCTCTAAGAATGCTGATATGGGTAATGATGCATATTGGATACTTTCGCTCGGTGCTACAGGTATTGTTGTAGGTCTCGCTACTTATGGTTATAAGATTCTTGAGGCTCTTGGCACTAAAATGGCTAAACTTACACCGAGTCGCGGTATCTGTATTGAACTTGGTGCGGCTGCTGTGATTATTCTTGGGTCACGTCTCGGTTGGCCTCTCTCCACGACACACTGTCAAGTTGGAGCTACGGTGGGAGTTGCTCTCTTTGAGGGCATGGGTGGTGTGAATTGGAAACTTCTTGGTAAAACCGTCGCTGGTTGGATTCTTACCCTTGTCGTTGTTGGTGGAACCACAGCATTTTTGTTTGCTCAGGGTGCCTACGCACCAATGGTGAAATACCCTTCATATGTAAATAATGCTTAAGTCACAAGTAGACTTTGTAATAATCACTTCAAAAAAATGAACAATCTCACATTTGACGAGTGTAGATCTCGTGCTAACGATGCTCTATCTACACTCGTAGGATATTCTATCACGAAAGAAGACCTGAAAAGATGTTTGAAAGATTGGTACGATCGCGGAAATACTTATTGTTTGAATATGAGAGATGTTAAACACGCATATCGGCGAATGCCTAAAAAACCATGGGCAACCAAAGAATGGGTGGCTATGAGAGATATCAAGTTGTACAAATTTATGATGGACAGGTTTTCAAATGTATTTTGGGAAAAGGTTTGGGACAAGCATTCACTCATCCCGTGTTCCCCTAAATTCAAATGTCTTCATGGTGTGGATGAAACTTTGCGATCCGAAAAATTCTACAAGATGTGTCGTCAAGAGATAGAAAAAATGTAACATAATAGTAGATATGAAAGGACCCAAACTTCTTTCAAAGAAAATCACTTCCAAGATGACTACACAAGAAACTAAGAAATACGAGAAGCTTCAAAAGGAATGGATCAAAACTGGTGACGACATGGTCAAGGCTCAAGCCAAGTCTGTTGAGTATGGTCGCACGATTGATACACTAAAGGAGCCAACGGCTGCCCAAAAGAAGAAGGACAAATCCCTCATCGATGCTGGCTTTAGGGCGGAAGAGAAAGCTTTCAAGAAGGCTGATGAATATGATGCGTACAAGGACGCAATGAAAAAAAGGTACGAATGAATATAAGATGATACGATTACGTATTGGAATAACCGACGATACAACTCCAGAAGACCTCGACGGTTATTTCACTCAAATCTGGAAACATCAACAGAGAGTTATACTTGTTTTTGACACGACACAGTGTTGTCGTTTATCTCTCAGACGCGCAATGAAAATGAAATCTGTCCTTAATAAACATCGGGAAAACTCGCGGAAGTTTATTGAATACAGTAATATTATGGTTAAAACTAATTTGGCAAAGAATATTTTAAGAACTGCCCTCGCCATTATTCGGACAGAAAGACCCGTGTACGTCTTGTCGCGATGCGACGATTTAAAAAATATCCATAGATAGTAGATGTCTATTGGTGCTAGCCCGAGTTTGAAAACCATTGCCGGTCTAGTCGGTGATATAGCACCACACGCTATGTCTGAGATGCGCGGTATTAATTTTGTAACTGGAAATTCACCCACAATAGAAGCGATAAGTTTGAGTGATTTTAGGAATCAGGTAATAGCCAGTGCGTGGACGGTACAAGCCAGGCTCGCACGGTTGACCAGTTTAGAGGGGCGTGACTATTTCGGCGCCTCCGTATCCATTTCCGGAGACGGGAATACCGCCATCGTGGGGGCGTACGAGTATAATAATTTTCTCAGCAGTATGCCCGACACCGGTAAGGCCTATATATTTGTCCGTTCTGGGACGTCTTGGTCGGAACAAACCATGTTCCGGGCGTCGGACGCGATTCGGGAGGACGAGTTCGGCAGGAGCGTGTCGATATCCGAAGACGGGAATACCGCCATCGTGGGGGCGCCTCTTGAGGACAACAACTCCCCCACTTTCAATGATACCACTAACTACCATTTCGGTGCGGCCTATATATTTGTCCGTTCTGGGACATCTTGGTCGCAACAACAGAAGCTCACAGCGTCGGACAGGCAGACAAACGGCTATTTTGGCACCTCTGTGTCTATTTCCGAAGATGGAAATACCGCCATCGTGGGGGCGTCCGGGGTGAGCTCCAATGCCGGTGCGATCTATATATTTACCCGTTCTGGGACCTCTTGGTCGCAAGAAGCCAGGCTCCAGGTGTCGTCGCGCAACGACCGTTTCGGCGCCTCCGTGTCCATTTCCGGAGATGGGAATACCGCCGTCGTGGGGGCGCCCGGGCTTTATCAAACCGGTATGGCCTATATATTTGCCCGTTCTGGGACGTCTTGGTCGGAACAAGGCCGGACGTCCTCCCTGAGCGTGTTCGGAACCACGGTTGGCAGTGGCGTGTCCATTTCCGGAGATGGGAATACCACCATCGTGGGGGCGGGGAATAGCAATCGGGTCTATATACTTGTCCGTTCTGGGACGTCTTGGTCGGAACAAGCCTCGTTTCAGTCGTCGGACGTGGGTGGGGGGGACAATTTCGGCGGCTCCGTGTCCATTTCCACAGACGGGAATACCGCCATCGTGGGGGCGTCTGGGGATGATGACGGGGGCGGCACCACTAGCAATACCGGTGCGGCCTATATATTTAAACGTTCTGGGACGTCTTGGTCGCAAGAACGGAAGATCCGGGAGTTGGGTCGCCCTACGTATTTGCTCAGTCAGTTTTTCGGCACCAGCGTCTCCATTTCCGGAGACGGGAATACCACCATTGTGGGGATGCCCTTGGATGACTATGACGATACCGACTCCGGTTCGGCCCTTATTTATACAGGTAGTTATTTCATCTAAACAATTTCGGAAGACCTTGTCGGTTATTTTACCCAAATTTGGAAACAATAATACTTTTTTTTGTCACTTACATGAAATCTATCCTCGATAAACATCCGTAAAACGCAGATTAAGTTTAAACGAAGCAGTATACGCATCTCGTTTGTTGAAATCCGTTAAATGTTGAGGCGGCGGCGCTTGTATACGCACCAAAGTTTTCCACGTAGACCCACTCACCTATAGCCAAATCTGGCAGTTGACACTGTTCCGCGATTATGTCAATTGAATCACATGTTGGCCCAAACACCACAGACTCATACAATTTTCCATCTCGTTCATTGTATGGTTGAATTACAGGCTTTGCGTGGTCAAAATACACACAGTTGAATGAACCATAAATACCATCGTTGAGATAATACACAAACTTGTCGTTATTCTTCTTCTTTCCGATGATATTTGATACCAATGTGTGTGAAGAGCATACAAAATATCTACCAGGTTCTGCGATGATTTGAATATTTTCATCTGGAAAAAATTCATCAATACCTCGGTTGACTTCCTTGGCAATATCTTCAAATTGTACACCATCTGGGACGTCGTACCCCGGAAATCCACCCCCAATATCAACAAAGTTCATATCGTACCCAATCTCTTTCGCGATATCAAAGGCATTTCTAACATCATTCAGAGCTGTGTAATATGTTTTTGCATCTTGGCAGTTGCTTCCCACGTGGAATGAAATACCAATCACATTGAGTTGTAAGATTTTGGCGGTTTCAAGAACACTCTTAATGTTCTCTTGGTCAATACCAAACTTACAGTTAAACTTACAGATTGATTTGGAGTCATCCGTCTTAATACGGAGTACCAACTTTGCGTGTGGGTGGTATAATTTAATTTTGTAGAGTTCGTGGGCGTCATCAAAAGTCATAAGATCCACATCTTCGGAACGGGCAAACTTGATTTGACCACTGGCTTTACACGGATTCGCATAAATAATATTTTTTGGGTCAACCCCGTGACTAATGACTTGACTGATTTCAGTCTTACTCGCACAATCAAATCCAATATCAAACTTACTCAAAATTTTAGTGATGACTGGATTGGGATTACATTTTACGGCGTAAAATGGTTTGACCCGTGGAATGTGTTCCATCCATTTTTCATATTGTTCAACAATTTTATTCACATTCACGATATAGAATGCGCTATCATCGTCGTTGTTTTCCATAAACTTGCTTATGATATCAATTGTATTTGTACATCCCTCTTCAAATATCCGGACATCACACTCTTGAATGAGACTCACAAGTTCTGGAAAGTCTTTCATAGGTGTTCTATAGTGTAATCTTGTCTTTAATGTTTACACGAACAATGACCTAAGTAATTCATCAATTTACAAAAATTAACATACATGATTGTCGGTGATCCGATTTGCGAAGACATCAATTGGCTTCTTCAAGAACTCAATCAAGTGAACAAAGACCTTGAAGCGGTCAATACCTACTATGGTTTCATCGACCGTGGAAATACAGTATCATCGAGATATCAAGCAATTGACGAAGAGGCTGAGATATCTTGGAATCTGCGCAACTATCTTTCTCTCCAGCGTGATATACTTAATAACGCAAGGAATAATATTCTTTTTGAACTTGGATGCTTAGACGAAAGTTACTTAGAAATGACGTGATACATTCCTGTAAGAATGGAAGACCTCCGAGCTGTTATGCAAATAATAGATAGGAACTCTGATTCCATATCAGAGGGTGACTATCTTGAGTTATGTAATCGAATGAAGAAGTTGTACAAAACAAAGGGAGGTTACAGAACTCTATTCAATTATGAGGAACCTATGATTGATACTCTAAATCAAAGTGATGCTACCATAGATTACTTTGAGAATCATTACATTGATAGAGCTCTTGATATAGACAAAAGCTTTCTAGAAATACAAATGGACTATATATTGAAAGAGCGAGATGCACATAAACCAATAAAGCGTCTTACGAAACGTATACGAGAAATGGCAATTTCCCATTATTGTACGATGCATAATATCATATTAGATGAAAACACACCGGAGTGTCTAAAAACGTTTCACGAAGAAAGTGGATACATACTTGGTGACCTACAAGATACATTCGAAGTGGCGTTAGATAAATTGTACAAATCGTATATGTATGTAGAGAACCAATATAGATATAAACTACGTGATCTCGTTGAAAAACGAGCAGAACGAATGGACTGGATGATAGACGACCTCGATAGTGTATAACCTAAGTCAGACCTAGACCCTTGTAATTGTAAGTAAAATGTTTGCACCTGTATATGATTATCGTTGGGGTTCCGGTACAAAGCAGTTAACTGACCGAGCTATCCTTAATAATTCTAAAAAGTTCATTATTACGAATGGTAAAAAGATTGAAATTCATCACATTCCAAAGATTGGTGAGATGGGGATTCACGGTGGTGTCCTTCAAGTGATTCGCGGTGCAAGACAAATTACATATCATTAGCTCCTAAGTCGGACCTAGACCCTTGTAATTTCAACAACTACAAATATGGACTCCCTTGTCAGCCTTATGCAATCCATCGACCTCATTTCCAAGTCAATTCCAGAGGGGGATTACTTGAAAATGTGTAACGATATGAAAGATATTTACAAAGTCATCCCAAGACCCACGTCACCAGAAGCAGCTCTTCCCGCAACTCGACCTGTTTTCCAACCCCTACCCCAATCACCAGTTGATAGTGAAGATGAAACAGACGATGCGGTGTTATTAATGCCAATGAATCCACCGAGAGCCGCAGTTGATCATCTTGGCGATGTCGCACGGGCGTGTCGTGAAGCTATACGACTTATAAAACAGCGAGAAAGTCGTCTCAGGTATCTCAAGATAAAGCAACGAATCACGGTGGGTGTGCGTAAGGATGCAGTGCGGGAGAGAGCGC
>Ga0222714_10004471_pt1 | contig 13667 bp, 13 predicted proteins | sample C33_3DmetaG_FD_165048 | JGI IMG/M metagenome (GOLD analysis project Ga0222714, IMG submission 165048) | Estuarine water microbial communities from San Francisco Bay, California, United States - C33_3D | ecosystem: Environmental > Aquatic > Marine > Unclassified | place: USA: California... | reverse complement strand
TCATGTCCGAGGTGTGGACGGCGGCCGCGATGCCGGACCTCGGCGATCCCGTGCCCGCGCCGCGCCGGGGAGGGTGAGCGTGACCCGGAGTCGATTCGTGTCGGCGGCACGCCTGAAACCGCTGATCGTCTACTTCGCCTTGGCCTTCGTAGTGCTGCTCTGCGTGGCCGGCTTCGCGCCGGAGGGGCGCGTGCGGGACGGGCTGGTCATGGGGTGGATCGTCCTCTTCCCGTTCGGGGGGTACCTGGTGTTCCGAAGAGGGTGAGGGCGTCCCGGGGGCGGGCGGCGAACCAGGCACGCGAGCGGGCCCGAGGCCACACGCCGCTCGGTTGACCCCCGCATCGCCCTCCGCCATCGTTGGGCGCCCGCACACCGTTGACGGGAGCGGGTGTGCCCTGGCGCGATGCCGCGCCTCCCTTTTTCCGGGTCTTTCCCTGTCGGGTGCAGGCCCGTCACCAGATGACGACGATGGCCAGCGACGCGATCCAGATCACGCTTCCCGACGGCACCGTGCTCACCCTGCCGGCGGGCTCGACGCCGGGAGACGTCGCGGCGAGCATCGGGCCGGGGTTGGCCAAGGCCGCTCTCGCGGCCGTCATCGACGGCCGGACGGTCGGGCTGGGTGAGCCGATCGAGCACGACACGGCGATCCGCATCCTCACGGCCCGCGATCCCGAGTCGCTCCCCGTGCTCCGGCACTCCGCCGCGCATATCCTCGCCACCGCGGTGCGCGAGCTGCGCCCGGGTGCGGGGATCGGGTTTGGGCCCGCCATCGACGAGGGCTTTTACTACGACTTCGACGTGGACGCGCCGTTCACGCCCGACGACCTCGCGGCCTTCGAGCAGAAGATGACGGAGGTGGTCGAGGCCGATCAGCCGTTCGAGCGCCGCCGCGTAGACAAGGCCGAGGCCCGAAAGCTCTTCGCCGACGACCCGCTCAAACTCGAGCGTCTCGAGGAATTCGACGACGCCGAGGTGATCACCGTCTACCAGAACGGGCCCTTCCTCGACCTGTGCAGGGGTCCGCACGTGCCGAGTACGGGGCACCTGAAGCACTTCAAGCTCCTGTCGGGCGCGGGAGCGTACTGGAGGGGCGACGAGAAGCGGCAGATGCTTCAGCGCATCTACGGAACGGCCTTCCATCGCAAAGACGACCTGGACACGCACCTCCACCGCCTCGAGGAGGCCCGACGGCGGGACCATCGCCGTCTCGGCCGCGAGCTCGACCTCTTCCAGTTCCACCCGGTGTCGCCGGGTGCCGCGTTCTGGACGCCGAGGGGCACGGCCATGTACAACACCCTCGAGCGGTTCGTGCGCGAGCGGCAGGCGGAGAGCTTCCTGGAGGTGAAGACCCCCCTGCTGTACACCAAGGAGCTGTGGGAGCAGTCCGGGCACTGGGGGAAGTACCGCGAGAACATGTTCCTCGTGCTCGACGCCGAATCGGGGGAGCACGACATGTCGCTCAAGCCGATGAACTGCCCCTCGCACCACATCTACTACGCGTCGCAGACGCACTCGTACCGCGAGCTCCCCATCCGATACGCGACGCTCGACGTGCTGCACCGCAACGAGCTCTCGGGTGCGCTGTCCGGCCTCACGAGGGTGCGCCAGTTCGCGCAGGACGACTGCCACGTGTATCTGCGGGAAGACCAGATCGCCCAGGAGGTCCGGTTCCTGACGGACTTCATCCTCGGCCACTACGAGGCCTTCGGTCTCGAGTCGTCCATCAAGTTCGCGACCAGGCCCGAGCAGCGCATCGGCAGCGACGCGCAGTGGGATCACGCGGAGGCGGCGTTGCGGGAGGCGCTGGAGGCCACCGGCCGGCCCTACGAAGTCGAGCCCGGCGACGGGGCCTTTTACGGCCCCAAGATCGACTTCCACGTCACCGACTCCATCGGGCGCAGCTGGCAGCTCGGCACGATCCAGCTCGACTACAACGCCCCGGAGCGCTTCGACCTCAACTACGTGGGTCAGGACAACGCGCCTCACCGACCGGTCGTGATCCATCGCGCGGTGTGCGGATCGTTCGAGCGCTTCATCGCCATCCTGATCGAGCACTTCGCAGGGGCGTTCCCGACGTGGCTGGCTCCGGAGCAGGTCCGGGTGCTGCCCATCAGCGAGCAGTGGGAGACGAGTGCGCGCGAAGCCGCCGCGGGGCTCGCGGCCGCAGGGGTGAGGGTGCACGTGGAGGAGCGGGAGACCCTGAACTACCGCATCCGCGAGGCGGAGAGCCTCAAGATCCCGTATATGGCGATCGTCGGGGAGCGCGAGGCCAGCGATGGCACGGTCGCCGTGCGGCGACGGGGGGCGGGGCGGAAGCAGGAGGTGATGAGCCGCGGCGCCTTCCTCGACGTCCTGACGGAGAAGATCCGGACCCGCGCGCTCGACTGACCGGCGGGTCGAAGGGGGAAAGCCCCGCAACCGTTGACCTGCCGGGCATCCTCCGGCATCTTTCCGCCTCACCGTGTTCGGTGAAGACATTACAGGAAGAGGGCCGCCCGGACCGGCGGTTCCACCTTCAGGGCTCTCCGGAGCCGACATGAGGGTCGCAAGGGTCGGCGGGCTTCGCTCATGCGGGGGTCGTCGTCCCGGTCGCGGCCCGGGACTCGTCTCGGGCTTTTTGCATGGTGGTACGGGCGCCGGACAGGGCCCTCGATAAGACTCAAGCGGAGGCAGGGAGATCAGCGACAAGAGAGTCCGCGTCAACGAGCAGATCCGGATCAGCCCGGTGCGGCTGATTCAGGACGATGGCGAGCAGATCGGCATCGTCTCGATCGACGAGGCCCGCGAGCGGGCCGCGGCACGCGGAATGGACCTGGTGGAAGTAGCGCCGGAAGCCCGGCCGCCCGTGGTCAAGATGATGGACTACGGCAAGTTCAAGTACGAGGCGGAGCGGGCACGTCGCGAAGCGCGGAAGAAGCAGCACACGATCAGGGTCAAAGAGGTCAAGTTCCGGCCCGGAATCGAGGCGCACGATTACAGCTTCAAGGTGGGTCACGCGAAGCGGTTCCTCGAGGAAGGGAACAAGGTCAAGCTGACGATGATGTTCCGAGGTCGTCAGGTGACCCACCCGGAGCTCGGGCTCGAGGTGCTGGCTCGCGTGATGGAGGATCTCCAGGAGCTCGGAAAGGCCGAATCTCAGCCAAGCATGGAGGGGCGGGTGATGTCGATGATCGTCGGCCCCCTGAAAGCCTAGAATCACACCCCGGGACGTACGGGGAACACGGAGAAGAGCGGTACCATGCCGAAGATGAAGTCCCATCGTGGGGCGGCGAAGCGGGTCTCGAAGACCGGCTCCGGAAAGTGGAAGCGGATGAGGGCCAACAAGAGCCACATCCTCACAAAGAAGACGCGCAAGCGTAAGCGTCGCCTTCGTCAGTCCGAGGTGGCTGCCCGGGGCGACTCGCGTCGTCTGGACAAGATTCTCCCCTACGGCGCGTAAGGAGGCCACGAAATGCCACGTTCAACCTCCGCCGTGGCGCGGAACAATCGAAAGAAGAAGATCTTCAAGGTCGCCAAGGGTTACTTCGGCGGCCGGAAGAACCTCTACAAGACCGCGAAGGACGCGGTCGAGAAGGGCTGGGAGCACGCGTACCGGGACCGGAAGAAGAAGAAGCGCAACTTCCGGCGCCTCTGGATCGCGCGCATCAACGCGGCCGTGCGTGAGCACGACATGTCGTATTCCGTGTTCATCAACGGGTGCAAGCACGCCGGCATCGAGCTCGATCGCAAGGCGATGGCCGACCTCGCCGTCCGGAATCCCGATGCGTTCGGCGCGATCGTCGCGCAGGCCAGGGACAGCCTCGCCGCCAAGGCGAGCTGACCGCGGCCGGCCCCGGGGCCGCCCAGGAGCGACGATGGGGGTCCCGCGGCACGGTCCGCGGGACCCCCTCGACGTTCCAGGACCCCGGCTGTAGTGAAGCACATGCGTCCCTTGTAGCTTTCGGGTCGTTCCTGAGGCGATCCGCTTGAACTTCCTGCATCGCAACGCGTTGAGATGACCGACACAAACCCGATCGAAGCGCTCGCATCCCTCGAAACGGAGGCGCTGGCGGCCATCGCCCGGGCGTCCGAGGCGTCGGCGCTCGAGTCCGTGCGCATCACCTTCCTGGGACGCAGCGAGGGTCGCATTTCGGCGATCCTGCGCGGCCTGGGAGGTCTCTCGCCCGAGGAGCGCCCCCTCGTGGGCCAGCACGCGAACCGGGTCAAGAACGCGGTCTCGGAGGCGTTGGAGGCGCGCGCGGCCGAGCTCGCCGGTGGTGTCGCCGCCGGGTCGCTGGACCTGACCCTGCCCGGGCGACGGCCCTGGCAGGGGGGGCTGCACCCGATCACCCAGGCCGTCGACGAGATCTGGCACATCTTCCGAGAGCTGGGCTTCTCGCGCAGCCGGGGGCCCGAGGCGGACACCGAGTGGTACAACTTTGTGGCCCTGAACACCCCGCTGGACCATCCGGCCGCCGACGAGCAGGACACGCTGTACCTGGTGGACTCCGTGCTCCTGCGCAGTCACACGTCGCCGGTGCAGATGCGCACCATGGAGAAGTACCCCCCTCCGATCCGGGTGCTCGCGCCCGGGTGGGTGTATCGGCGCGACACGTACGACGCCACGCACACGCCGGCCTTCATGCAGATCGAGGGGCTGGTCATCGACGAAGGCGTGTCGTTCGTCGATTTCAAGGCCACCCTCGAGGAATTCGCTCGACGCTACTGGGGTCCGGACACGACCGTGCGCTTCAGGCCGTCGTTCTTCCCCTTCACCGAGCCCAGCGCCGAGGTCGACGTCAAGCGGGTGATCACGCGCCCCGACGGACGCCAGGAGGAGACCGACTGGCTCGAGATCATGGGCGCCGGCATGGTCGATCCCAACGTCATCGCCAACGCCGGACTCGATCCCGAGCGCTACACCGGGTGGGCCTTCGGCATGGGTCCGGGCCGCATCGCGATGCTCAAACACGGGGTCGACGACCTTCGCACCTTCTTCGAAAACGACGTCCGCTTCCTGGGGCAGTTCGCGTCATGAACGTTTCGATCCGATGGCTGCGGGAGATGGTCCCGGGGCTCAAGGGCACCGCTCGGGAGATCGCCGAGCACCTCGCGCTTCGCGGCGCCCCGGTGGAGGAGATCTCGTCTCCGGGCGAGGGGCTCGGCGACGTCGTGATCGCCCGGGTGATCACCGCAGTGCAGCACCCGAACGCAGACCGGCTGTCGCTCTGCGAGGTCGACGGGGGATCGGGCGTGGTGCATGTGGTCTGCGGAGCCCCGAACGTGACCGGCGGCGCCTGGTATCCGTTCGCGCCGGTCGACTCCGTCCTGCCCGGCGACTTCCGGATCAAGAAGGCCAAGATCCGTGGTGAGACGTCGGAGGGCATGCTGTGCTCCGCGAGGGAGCTGGGGCTCGGCGCGGACCACTCGGGCCTCATGGAGCTGCACGGCGACTTCACGCCGGGCGAGCCCTTCGTCGCGGCCCTCGGCCTCGACGATTGGACGCTCGACGTCGAGATCACCGTGAACCGCGGCGACCTGCTGTCTCACGTCGGGATCGCGCGGGAAGCGGCGCCCCTGGGCGAGGGGAGCGTGAGGCTCGCGGAAATCCCGGGCGCCGTGCCGCTCGCGGCCCGGTACGTGGAGCACGAGGAGCGGGTGTCGAGCGCGGGCGTCTCGATCCGCATCGACGACCCGGACCTGTGCTCGCGGTATCTCGGCGCGGTCCTGCGGGGCGTGAAGATCGGGCCCTCACCTGCCTGGCTGCAGGAGCGGCTGCGCGGGGCGGGATCGCGGCCGATCAACAACGTGGTGGACGCCACCAATTACGTGATGCTCGAGCTGGGCCAGCCGCTGCACGCGTTCGACCTGTCCAGGCTCACCGACGCCACAGTCGTGGTGCGCCGTGCCGCGGAGTCGGAAACGTCGTTCATGACGCTCGACGACGAAGAGCGGGCGATCACGCCGGACATGCTCATGATCTGCGATGCCGTGCGGCCGGTGGCCATCGCCGGCGTCATGGGCGGGCTGCATTCGGAGGTTGGCGACGACACCGTCGACGTGCTCCTGGAGTGCGCGCTGTTCGACCCCAAGTCGATCCGCGCCACGCGCCGGGCGCTGATCATGTCCACGGACGCGTCGTACCGCTTCGAGCGGGGCGTGGACCCCGAGGGGATGCGCACCGCCGTCGAGCGCGCGGCGGCGCTCATCCTGGCCATCGCTGGCGGGAGGCTGGACGGCCCGATCCTCGACTGCTGTCCCGTGCCCTTCCGCCCTGCCGTCGTCGAGCTGCGGCTCTCGCGCATCGAGCACCTCCTGGGGATCCCCTTCGAGAGCGAGTACGTTCGCGAGCTCCTGGCTCCCCTCGGCTTCACGGTGGAAGGGGAAAAGGACGGCGTCCTCCGGGTGCGCGTGCCCGGCTTCCGCAGCTACGACGTGACCCGCGAGGTCGACCTGATCGAGGAGGTGGCAAGGACGCACGGCTTCGACCGGTTCCCGTCGAAGCTCGGCCCGGGCCGGCCGGGCACCGTGCCCGACCACCCGCTCTTCCAGCTCGAGGACGAGCTCCGGGCCACGCTGGCGGGGCGGGGGCTCTTCGAGGCGCAGACGCCTGCGTTCGCGCCGGCCGACCAGGGGGACGTCGAGGTATCGAACCCCGTGAGCACGGCGCACCCCGTGATGCGGCGGTGGATCCTGCCTTCGCTCCTTCGGCGACTCGAGCACAACATGGCGCACGGCAACCGCGACGTGCGGCTCTTCGAGATCGGGACATCGTTCCGCAGGGCCGGACCGGGCGAGCCGCCGCACGAGGAGACGCACCTGTGCGCGATCCTCGCCGGGGACCGTGAGCCGGCACACTGGTCCCGCCCGGCGGAGCCGTTCGGGGTATGGGACGTCAAGGCGCTCTTCGAAGACGTCCTTCGGCGCGCCTGGGGAGGGCCCGTGGAGCTACGCGCGGGCGGGACGGACCTCGACCGGCTCGACGTGGCCATGAGCTTCGAGGGGGTGATCGAAGGGGGCGTCGCGGTGGGCCGCGCCGGGCGGGTGGCGGACGGCGCCCTGGACCTGCCACCGTGGGCTGGAGACGTGTGGGCGATCGAGGTGACGCTTCCCGCCGAGCCGGCCCCCCGGGTGCCGGTCACGCACCGCCCGCTCCCGCAGTATCCGTCGTCGGAGCGGGATCTGGCGCTGCTTCTTCCCGAGGGCGTCACGGCGGCCGCCGTCACCGAGGCCATTCGGTCCGCGGGCGGGTCGGAGCTGGAGTCCGTGGACCTGTTCGACGTCTACACGGGAGAGGGGCTCGCCGAGGGCACGCGGTCGGTAGCGTTTCGCTTGCGCTTCCGCGCGCCGGAGCGGACCCTGAAGGACAAGGAAGTCGACCGCAACGTCGGCATGGTCCTGAAACGCCTCGAGGAGGATTTCGGTGTCAAAGCCCGAGGATAGCGGCGCCGTGGCCGAACAGGCCGCGTTCTCGCGCCTGGAGGGCGCCATCGCGCGGATGGTCGAGCAGCGCGGCCGACTGACGGTGCGCGCCGAGGCTGCCGAAGCACGGGTGGCCGAGCTCACAGAGGCGGTGAAGCGGTTCACGGGGGACGAGGCCGAGGCAGGCCGCATCATGACCCGGATCCGCACCCTCGAGGAGGAGAACGCCGATCTGCGGGCGCGCCTCGAGCGCGGCCGCGACGGCGTCGACCGCATGATCGCGCGCATCCGCTTTCTGGAGAACCAGGGATGACCCCGGACAAGACCTCCGTGACCGTGCGCATCGCCGGCGAGGAACACACGATTCGTGCGGCGGCCGAGCCGGATTACACGCGCCGGTGCGCTGAGCGCGTCGACGATCGGATCCATCAGATCCGGACGCAGGCGGGCCTCATCGAAGGGCACAAGGCCGCGATTCTGGCCGCGCTCTCCATCGCCGACGACTACTTCCAGGCGCAGGAGGAGCTCGTGCGCGTCAGGGCGCAGCTCGCGGCACGCGTCGACCGTCTCGCGGAGCAGCTGGAGCGCTCGACGCAGGGCTGAGGGTAGGGGCCCGGTTGCGCCCCGCTTCCCCCGCGACCTATCCTCAGGAGGTTGCAGGGGGGTGACGCCCGCGGGCCCCTTCGGGGTCGGAGCGCACCTCGTTACGCTCACCTTCGGCCGTTCGGCGGCCGATTTCGGAGTATCGATACATGATCACCCCGCCGGTACTGTTGGCGGCGGCGGTCGGACTCGTTCTGGGTGCGCTGATCGGCTTCGCGATCACGCGGAGTCGTGAAAGGGCACGACAGGAGCTGGAAAAGAGCAGGGCACAGGACGAGGCCTCCCGTATTCTCGAGCGCGCCCGGGGCGAGGCGGAGAACGCCCGCAAGGCCGGCGAGCTCGCGGGCAGGGAGGAGGGGTTCCGACTCCGCGAAGCGTGGGAAAAGGAAGAGGATCGCCGCAGGGAGGAGATCGAGCGGGCCGAGCGGCGAGCCGAAGAACGCTCGGACGCCCTCGACCGGCAGTTCGATCGACTCAACGTGCGGGAGGAGGAGCTCGACTCCCGCAGCGAGACGGTTGCCGGACGCGAGCAGGAATCCGAGCGCCAGGCCGCCGAGGTCCAGCGGCGCGGCGATGAGGCGCGTCGTCGTCTGGAGCAGCTGGCCGGCATGAGCCAGGAGGAGGCGAAGCGCGAGCTCGTCTCGGCGCTCGAGGACCGGGCGAGAGCCGAAGCCGCGAACTCGCTTCGCGAGATCAAGGAACAGGCCCAGCGCGAAGCCGACCGCGAGGCCCGCAAGATCACGGCGCTCGCGATCCAGCGCATGGCCGCGGACCTGACCGCGGAAACCACCGTCTCCGTGGTCCAGCTTCCGTCCGAAGAGATGAAGGGCCGCATCATCGGCCGGGAGGGGCGCAACATCCGCTCCTTCGAGCAGGTGACCGGCGTCGACGTCATCATCGACGACACCCCGGAGGCCGTGGTGCTGTCCGCCTTCGATCCGGTGCGGCGCGAAGTGGCGCGCATCGCTCTCGAACGGCTCGTCGAGGACGGTCGGATCCACCCCGGGCGGATCGAGGAGACCGTCGAGAAGGCCGCGGCGGAGGTGGACCGGTCGATGGTCGAGGCGGCCGAGGAGGTCCTCTACGAGCTCGGCATCCACAACGTGCATGCCGAGATCGTGAAGACGCTCGGTCGGCTGCGCTTCCGAACCTCTTATGGTCAGAACCAGCTCCAGCACGCGCGCGAGGTCGCCCTGCTCGCAGGCTCGATGGCCGCCGAGATGAAGCTCGACGTCCAGGGCACCAAGCGCGCGGCCATCCTGCACGACGTCGGCAAGGGGATGACCCACGAGCACGAGGGCACCCACGTCGAGCTCGGCTACCGCCTGTGCAAGAAGCACGGGGAGACACCGCTCGTGCTCAACGCCATCAAGGCGCACCACGACGAGGAGCCCCACTTCTTCGCCGAGACGTTCCTGGTCACCGCGGCCGACGCCATCAGCGGCTCGCGCCCGGGTGCACGTCGCGAGATGTTCGAAGGGTACGTGAAGCGCCTCGAAAAGCTCGAGGAGCTCGCCATGGAGCAGCCGGGCGTGGCGCGCTGCTTCGCGATCCAGGCCGGCCGCGAGCTGCGCGTCATGGTGGAGCCCGAGAAGGTGGGCGACGGCGAGATGGCGCAGATTTCGGAGAACGTGGCCCGGCGCATCGAGAGCGAGTTGCAGTACCCGGGCCAGATCAAGGTCGTGGTGGTCCGCGAGACCCGGGCGGTGGACTTCGCGCGGTAGGTCCGGAGCGCCCGTCGCGGCGGTAGGCGCGACGGGCGAGCCTGTTAGATTGCCGGTTTCGCACGAGACGAACATTCCAGCCAACGCACCGATGACCCAGATCATCTCCGGCAAGGAGATCTCCGAAGAGATCCGAGCCGAACTCAAGGAGCAGGTCGCCACACTCAAGGCCGGGACGGGTGTCGTCCCGGGTCTGGCCGTGGTCCTGGTGGGCGCGGACCCCGCGTCCGAGATGTACGTCGGAATGAAGAACAAGGCGGCCAAGGAGCTCGGCATCCACTCTCGGCAGATCTCGCTGCCGGCGGAGACGCCCGAGGACGAGCTGCTCGGCGTCATCGACGGGCTCAACGCGGACCCGGCGATCCACGGGATCCTGGTCCAGCTGCCGCTGCCCGGGCACATCGACGAGGCGAAGGTCATCGAGGCCATCGACCCGATGAAGGACGTAGACGGCTTCCACCCGGTGAGCGTCGGCCGGCTCCAGACCGGCTCGGGCGAGTGCTTCGCCCCCTGCACGCCGGCGGGCGTCATCGAGATGCTCGTGCGCTCGGGCCACGACCCGGCGGGGAAGCACGCCGTCGTGGTGGGCCGTTCGAACATCGTGGGCAAGCCGATGGCGGCGCTGCTCATGCGCAAGGGGCGGGGTGGGGACGCGACGGTCACCGTCGCGCACTCACGGACAGCCGACCTCGGCGCCGTGACGCGCTCCGCCGACATCCTTATCGTGGCCATGGGCCGCCCGGAGATGATCACGGGCGACATGGTCTCCGAGGGCACGGTCGTGATCGACGTCGGCACGAACCGGGTCGACGACCCGACCCGCGAACGGGGCTACCGCGTCTGCGGCGACGTGCTCTTCGACGAGGTGAAGGACAAGGCCGCGGCGATCTCGCCGGTGCCCGGCGGGGTCGGCCCGATGACCATCACCATGCTCCTCGCCAACACGGTCCGTTCCGCGGAGATCGCCTCGGACCGCGCGGGCTGAGCGCCGCGGCCAACGGCGCGCGCGAACCGGCCGAGCGAAGGGTGAGAGAGCCGTGGCCGACGACCTGAGCCTGGACCTCTTCGACGACGGCGGGGACCCGGACACGGAGCCCGGTAGGGATGTCGAGGCGGATTCCTCCGACGTCGAGGAGGGCCTCGCCTCCGGGTCGGCTCTGCGCGAGCCCAAGGTCTGGTCCGTCCAGCAAGTCAACAAGGCGGTGCGGGGCCTGCTGGAGAGCAGTGTCGAGCCTCTGTGGGTCGGCGGCGAGATCGGCAACTGGACCCGGTCGCGCGCGGGCCACTGCTACTTCACGCTCAAGGATGAGCGCGCCCAACTCCGTGCCGTCATGTGGGCCCGGGAGGCCGCCCGACTCCCGATCGACCCGGACGAGGGCACCACCGTGCGGGTCCATGGGACGCTGACCCTGTACGAGGCGCGTGGCGACATGCAGTTCACCGTCCGCAGGCTCGAGGTCGAGGGCGGAGACGGTCTTTGGCGCAAGGCGTTCGAGAAGCTCAAGGCGCGACTCGAAGTGGAAGGGCTTCTCGACCCGGCCCGCAAGCGCCCGCTGCCGCGCTACCCGGGGTGCATCGGGGTCGTGACGTCGCCCACGGGGGCCGCGCTGCACGACATCCGGTCCGTGCTGGCTCGGCGCGCCCCCTGGGCCCGCGTGGTGCTGGCCGGCGCGCGGGTGCAGGGCGACGGCGCCGCAGCGGAGATCGCCGCCGCGATCGAGCGGCTGGCCGCGTCGGGTCTCCCCGACGTGATGATCGTCGGGCGCGGCGGGGGCTCCATCGAGGATCTGTGGGCGTTCAACGAAGAATCGGTGGCGCGTGCCATCGCCGCCTCCCCGGTTCCGGTGGTGTCGGCCGTGGGCCACGAGGTGGACGTCACCATCTCCGACCTGGTGGCGGACGTGCGGTCGCCCACGCCGTCGGCCGCCGCCGAGGCCGTCGTTCCCGACGCGGTCGTGCTGCTCGGACTCCTCGCCCGGGCCCCGGAGCGGCTGGGCAGGGCGCTGCGGCGCACCGCCGCGCGGCCGCGGGTGGAGGTGAGGGAGCGCCTGTCCCGTCTGGCACGGAGCATCGAGCGTCGCCTGGCGCCGGCGCGGCAGACCCTCGACATGGGGGCGGTCCGCCTCGAGCGTCGGATGGCGACGCTGGTCGCGGCCCGGCGCGCGCGGGCGCAGGCGCTCACCGGGCGCCTCGAGGCGCTCTCCCCCCTCTCGACGCTCGGCCGCGGGTACGCGGTGGCCCGCGCCGAGGACGGCTCCGTTCTGAGGTCCGTCGCCGACTTCGAGCCCGGGCGGCGCTTCCGCCTGCGGGTCGAGGACGGTACGGTCGAGGCCCAGACGATCGAAACCGAAACCCTGGACGCCGGAAGGCACGACGATGACTGACGAAGCGACGAAGGGCACCACGCTCGAAGGACGGCTCGCGAGGCTGGAGGAGATCCTGGCCCGCATGGAGTCCGACGAGGTGGCCCTCGAGGAAGCGCTGAAGCTCTTCGAGGAAGGGGTCGCGCACGTCCGGGAGGCCGAAAAGGTGCTCTCCGAGACGGAGTTGCGCGTCGAGGAGCTCCTCGCATCGGGGGAGACGCGCGCGCTGGGTGGGGACGAGACTTGAGCGGGGACCGCTTCCTCGGTCTTTCCGCGTACCTCGCCGAAGAGGGCGCGCGGGTCGAGTCCGCCCTCGCCCGCGCCGTCAACCGTCTCCACGCGCGCCTCGCCCCGGACCACGAAGTGGCCGACGCGATCCGGCACGGGGTGATGACGGGGGGAAAGCGGCTGCGCCCAATCCTGTGCGTGTCGGCCTGGTCCGCGTGCGGTGGCGAGCGGACGGACGCCGCCTACGACCTGGCTGCGTCGCTGGAGATGATCCACGCCTATTCGCTCATGCACGACGATCTGCCGTGCATGGACGACGCGGCGCTGCGTCGGGGGAGTCCCACGACACACCGGGTGCACGGCGAAGACGTCACCATGCGGGCGGCCGCCGTGCTCATCCCGGGCGCCGCCCTGCAGGCGCTCGAGGCGTGCAACGCCCTCGGCTGTCCACCCGAGCGGAGCCGCGCCGTGGCGAAGGCCCTCATGGAGGCGAGTGGTGCCGGTGGGATGGTCGGCGGGCAGTGGCTCGATCTCCTCGGCGAAGGGCGGGTGCTGGGCCCGGACGAGCTCGACGGGCTGCATCGACGCAAGACGGGCGCGCTGCTGGCCGCGGCGCTGGTGATGGGCGCCATCGCCGCCGGCGCCGAACCCCGGGTGCGCGAAGCTCTGGAGCGGTACGGACGCTGCATCGGCCTCGCCTTCCAGATCGCCGACGACATTCTCGACGCGACGGCGTCGGCCGCGGAGCTGGGCAAGAACCCGAGCGACGCCGAGCTCGACAAGTCGACGTACGTGTCCCTTCACGGACTCGACGAGGCGCGCAGACGGGCGACGTCGGTGGTGGACGAGGCGCTGGCCGCGCTGGACGAAGCGGCGCTGGACGCCCCGGCGCTGGCGGCGCTCGCGCGGTACGTGGTCGAGAGGCAGAAGTAGGGCGGCTCCGCGGAAATCTTTCACGGTGGCGGGGTAGGACCGCGAGCGGTGGACCTCGCTGCCCTGTGCGGCACGGTCCCTGCACCTATCTTTGGCTGTCCGCGTGGGACCTCGGGTCCCCGCGTCGTAAAACGAGAACCAAGGAGCGATCCTGGTGTCGCTGCTGGATCAGATCAGATATCCGTCGGACCTGCGCAGGCTGAACAAGGAGGACCTCTCCAGGGTCGTCCAGGCAGTGCGGGAACGGCACATCGACGTGGTATCCCAGAAGGGAGGACACTTCGGTGCGAGCCTCGGCGTCGCCGAGCTCACGGTGGCGCTGCACTACGCCTTCGATACCCCGACGGACCAGCTCGTCTGGGACACCGGGCACCAGGCGTACATCCACAAGATCCTCACCGGTCGCAATGAC
>Ga0222714_10004469_pt1 | contig 13670 bp, 29 predicted proteins | sample C33_3DmetaG_FD_165048 | JGI IMG/M metagenome (GOLD analysis project Ga0222714, IMG submission 165048) | Estuarine water microbial communities from San Francisco Bay, California, United States - C33_3D | ecosystem: Environmental > Aquatic > Marine > Unclassified | place: USA: California... | reverse complement strand
TATGCCGTATTTTGATAATTCACAATCAAAACTAGCAACAACATTAGGTGTATCAAGACAAGCCGTCAATGTATGGTTTAAAAACGATAAGATACCTTTATTAAGGGCTTATCAGATTAAAGACATTATCAGCAGTATGGATAAGGAAACTGTGAGTGAGTAACATGACTATTGGTGAAGTAATGAATAGGTTGACAGTTACTTCAGCACAAATAGACGAGGTTACAGGAGAGCCAAAAGAAGAGTTTAAGATTGTCTCTACTAAAAACTTAAGGGAAGAAGTCCATAAGTTTTATGATGGTGGTATAAAAAAGGGAATACCTTTAGGATTTCACCATACAAACGAGGGGTTTCTTATTAGAGACCACGAGCTTACAATCCTATCAGGGCAAAATGGTTCAGGAAAAACAATGTGGCTATCACAGGTTTGTTTAAACTTGCTAGAGAGTGGGTATAAGTGTTTAATCGCTAGTCTCGAGATGCACCCCATGCTCACTATTAGCAGAATGATAACACAGCGTTTAAAATCACCTGAACCTACTCCACAGTTTATAGACAAGTTTTTAGATGACATGGAGGGTAAGCTATATATCTATCGACAAGATGGAATAACATCAACAAAAGATATGTATGCCATGTTGAATTGGGCACAATTACAAGAATGTAAGGTGGTGGTGATTGATAGTTTGATGAAAATGTCAGATGTGCATGAGGAAGATTATAATGCACAGAAGAAGTTTGTAGACCAACTAACAGTTATCGCAAGGGAATTTCCTATCCATATATTTCTTGTGGCTCATAGTAAAAAACTTAAAGAACTAACCGACCAACCTACAAAAAATGATGTGCATGGAAGTAATCACATAGTCAATTTATGTGATAACTGCATCACAGTATGGAGGAATAAATATAAGGAGAAAAAACTTGAAGACGGAAACATATCAGATGAAGAAGCAAAAGTTATCCCTGATGCTAAAGTCTTTGTGCAAAAACAAAGAAACTACATAGGGGAAAACGGAGAGCCTACTTTTAACTTTTATTATGACCGAAAGGGCATGAGATATAGGGATAGACCATGACGATAAACGAACTAATCAAGCAATTAAAAGAAACATTTGGAAATGATATACAATACAGAGCCGTATCCAAAGACGGAAAAGTCTTTAAAACTCAAGGGTTTGATGATACGAAAAATAGTGTTGACAATCGTTTCAAAGTGTAATATATTGTAAATACATATTAACAAGGAGAGTAAATATGAGTAAAATTAAAGAGCAGTATGAATATCTACAATGGCAAATACAAGCCATGCAGAATGATTTACAAGAACTAGGTCAGCGTATGGATGACAGACAGCAGATGATGACCGATGAGCAACAACAACAGGAGAGTAATGATGGCAACAGCATTGGTTAGGATGCAGTCTAATAAAGAACTTGTTGGTATATTTGCATATCCTAATAAAAAAACTTTATTTGATTGGGTAGATGAGTGTGTATCTCCATTTGATACAGAATATATAGTGCTTGATGTTGGTGGACTATATTTTCCATCAAGTGTGGGTTCTGTAATGAGTAGTGATGAAATAAAAGAAACAACCTCATATAAAATGGGAGTGGCATATGCAAAACATTTTCATGGTGTAGTATCATCTGATGCTGATTTAGATGGATATGATTATTATTATGGAAACAATGAAGAATTTAAAGATGGTCATTTAAACGAAATAGTTTACAGACAATTAGATAATAAAAAATGGCATACATTTACAAGAAAGGATTTATGGGGTGAAGATTATGAGTAAAGATATTAAAAGTAAGTTTCAAGAATTAAGAATATTAGATGTTTCTAAATACATAGAAAAGAAAGGTCAGTTTAGCTATTTGGCTTGGGCACACGCTGTTGACATACTGCTACAACATGACCCTCTGGCGACATGGGAGTATCATCAACCACAAATCTTTAATGACAGTATGATGGTAACATGCACAGTCCATGCGTTTGGTAAAAGTATGACCATGCAGTTACCTGTGATGAACTATAAAAATCAAGCCATCAAAAATCCTGATGCGATGCAAGTTAATACGGCTATGCAAAGATGTTTGGCAAAAGCAATAGCCCTACATGGAATAGGGTTATATATCTTTCAAGGTGAAGATTTAGCAGATTTAGACCCATTAGATTTAATTAAGAATGTGTATGAAACTCAAGGCATTGATGGGGCTAGAGCTGTTTATAATAAGATGGATAATGAAGCTAGAAAGAAATGTCAGCCATTCTTGGAGGAGATAAGAAATAACAATAAGGAGAGTAAAGATGGAACAACGGAGTGAAGAATGGCATCAGGCTAGGTTAGGTAAGGTTACGGCATCTAATTTATCTAATGTAATGGCAACGACTAAATCAGGTGAATCATCTTATCGTAAAAACTATAGACACCAATTAATCACAGAACGATTAACAGGTAAAAGAACAGAGATATATATTAACCAAGCTATGCAACATGGAATAGACACAGAAGACGAAGCTAGAGACTTTTATGTATTTAAGTATGCAGATGTAGAAGAGATTGGCTTTGTAGACCACCCTACGATAGACATGGCAGGGGCTAGTCCAGATGGTTTAGTGGGCACAGATGGATTAATTGAAATAAAATGCAGACAACCACAGAACCACACAGAAACATTGATTACAAATAAAATACCTAGTAACTATAAATTACAAATGCTTTGGCAGTTAGCTTGTATGCCGAATAGAAAATGGGTAGATTATGTATCGTATTGTCCGTCATTTCCTGAAAATCTAAAGATGGTTGTCATTAGATTAGAAAGAGATGATGAGCAAATTAAATTACTTGAGGAATCAGTAATACAGTTCTTAACGGAGGTTGAGGACACCATTAAATTTATTAAGGAGAACAATAATGGCTAAAAAGTTGTATGATATATCAGTAGTAAACGGTAGCTATACCGATGTAGAAGGTAACAAGAAGAACAGATACACTAATATTGGTGTTATCATGGAAACAGATGATGGTAATGCTTTTGCATTGATTGACAGAAGTGCAAACCTAGCAGGATTTCCATATGATGAAAGCAAAGGTAACTCTATTGTTGCATCATTGTTTAAACCTAATACAGATGGTCAGAAACAAGCACCAAAACGAAATGTTGAATCTGTATCAGAGATGACAGATGACATCCCATTCTAATTGGGTTTCTAGGGCGATACCTGTTGCTAATTTGAGGTATCTACCTAAACACGCAGTAAGGATAGGTGGAATTAGGGGTAAAAAAGGATTTGTGACGGTTAGGCTGTGTGCAGACTGGATAAAAAGAGCAGATTCTAAATATAAGATATTATTTAGGGGGATGTAACTCCCCCTATTTAGTATGAATTACTTGTTGCAAACATACATTGTAACTTCAAAGCCGAAACGCATTTCTGTTGCTGATGGTTTTGTCCACATAATGTTGCCCCTTTCTAATGAATTTGTAATCATTGATTACATGGTGTAATTATACTCTCTATATAAATAGAGTATAACAATGGAGAATTATTTTATGCTAAAGAAAATACTTAAATATATTGTTTTTTTCATAATGTTATTTCTTATATTAGGGATATATATACATTATGATTTAATTAAAGAACAGCCTAGACCTGAATTTATTTGTTATAAAGGTAAGTTATTAAAAGCATTGGAAATTGACGATATTTATGTTAAGGTTGAGGGTACTCAATGTGAGTTATTTGAAGATTTAATTATTGTAGACAAGGAGGTAGTGAAGTGAGCGATGCAATTAATCCTGACCACTATAAAATTGGAGGGATAGAAACATTTGATGTCATTAAAGCAAAGTCAACAACAGAAGAGTTAATTGGCTATTGCAAAGGTAACAATAGGAAGTATTTAGATAGACGAGGGCATAAGCAATCTGTGAATCTATCTGAAATAGAAAAACTTAAAAATAGAATAGAAGAGTGTGATAAACAAGCATGGTATTTAGAGAAAGAAAGACAAATCTATGCCGAACAACTTGCTAAACTATCTTCTCCTAAATTAATGCCTGATGAGTGGATAGAAGACCCACTGCATGACGAAAATTAAATTGGGAGGGCAGGTATGCCACAAATGTAAACAGCCTGCAAACACATATGACAAGAAGAAATGGTGGTGTGGAAGAGACTTGTCAGCACATGGGATATGTAAGAATGATAACAAGAAGAATAGCGATAGAGGGTGAATGGTTCACTGTTCAGTTTTTTAAAGAGGAGGATGGAAGCATTAGAGTTGAAGTAGAGCATGAGATTAGGGGAAAATACTATAAAATGTATCCTGATAACAAAATAATCCTAGACACAGAGCAGTCAATAGATTAGAATAAGGATAATATAAATGAGAAGTATTTTAGCTGCCTCCAAATCGCATTGCCTACAATGCGTTTACTCTCCAAACGGCTAGGATGCTTCTCTTTTTTTTATGTTTGAATATGTATTAGTTGTATATATTACAATGAAACAACCAGAATATATTGGACATTTTGTAGATTGTGCAACAGCCAATGAGTATGCTATGAAGCATTATCCAAAGGCAGAATATACAAGTTGTCTACATGAAGACTATATTAATTTACCACTTGGGTTGATTAAAAATGAGATTAAATAATGGGTAAGGGTTCATCAGCCAGACCAATCCCCAATCGTAAACAGTTTGAGGATAATTGGGACAAGATATTTGGAAAGAAAGAAACCAGCAAACCTAAACATACCGACAAGAAAAAGACTGACTGATTTAGGTTATCTTGTTGAGAATGTAGAGAAGTATAATACATTTAGTCGCCAAAAGAATGACTTATGGGGCTTTATAGACTTCTTGGCTATTAAAAAAGATGAAGTGTTAGCAATACAGGTTACCTCTAAAGCTAATATGTCTAGTAGACGAAAAAAGATTGCAGAGCATGAGAATGTAGGAAAAGTGCGTGAAGCTGGAATACGCATTGAGTTATGGGGATTTTATAAGGAGGGTAGAAAATGGGAAGTGAAGATAGAGGACTTGTCGTAAAATCAAGATATGACTTTGCTGATTATAGATACACACTAAAAGGCAAAGAGTATAAAAGAAATCAAGCCATTAATATGATACTGGATGTGCTTGATGTGAAAGCAATGACCATTAACGAGTTGTCTGAAATGTTTGAAATAGATGGTCAGCCTATGCTTAATCTGATAAAGGTTATGAGAGAGAATAACTTAATCACCAATACAAAATTAAGAAGAAATGGTCATTACTTATTTAAGTCTCGTGATGACTGTTTATTAGCTAAAGTCATGTATCCTGTAGACAAGGTTGAGCAATCATTTACTGTAAAAAGCTCAAAGAAAAGAATGGTAGATGAAGGAACTTCTAAAAGTAAAATAAGCTCTAAATACAATATTTCTTATGGTAATTCTTATTATAATAATGTGTATTGGGGTGAGTAATGGAGATGGATAGATTATTAGAGTTGTTGGATAAGTGGAAACGATACATGAACTCTGACAATCATAAGCTAGGTTATCCTAGTAAGTCTCTAGGAATGTCTAGTGGAGGTGAATCTAGTTATGATGCGTTTGATGAGATGTATGAAGATGTAGAAGATACCAATGTAAGAACAGTTGATGCTGTGATTCATAGCCTCCCTAAAGACCAAAAAGAAGCTATCTATGCTCGTTATCTTAATACTAAAAAGCCACAGTTGTATGAATACAAACTACAAATAGCTATAGATAATCTACTCACCATTGTAGGCAGGAGGGTAGGAGCATAATTAACATACCTATATCAGATGAAGTAGCAAGATATAGTTATGATATTGTTAAGCGTTACAGTCTGGGTAATCGTGGTTATGCAGATGGAGGGTTCAAAGAACAAAGAATTGGAGTTGTAGGTCAATACATGATATGTAATATACTCAACTTATATAGTGACTTTAGTGGTGGGTTTGATAACGGAATAGACTTTGTATTAAATGGTAAAACTTATGATGTTAAAACAATGGGAAGAACATCGTATCCTAAAGACTATTATGTAAATAATCTAATAGGTATGCAGGCAAAGTATGAAGTGGATAGGTATGTATTTTGCAGTCTACATAAAATAGACAAAGTATTGACTATATGTGGATGGATAGATAAAGATGAGTTTATTGATAAAGCAAAGTTCTTTGGCACAGGTCAAGAAAGAACTAGGTCAGATGGTAGTAAGCTCATTACTAAATGTGATTTGTATGAACTAGAGAATAAGTATTTAGTGCAATCTAATACTATAGATGAGTTTAAGTCCCAACTACTGCTTCCAGATTAAATTTAACCAGTATTTTAATTGTTCTACCCTCTCTTCATCTGTTAGCTTATCTAACCACTCCTGTCGCTTCCATAGAGGTTTTTTAGAGAGATTTAATGCCTCACAGTACCTTTGGTATTCTTTGCTGTAATTATCTGTTTGTGAGCCGTCTGGCAGTGTTATATCACGCTTGTTTTTAATCATCTAACTCTGGAATGTCTGCATAGATAGAATCTATTACTATTTCGATAGACGAGCCGTCAGACAAGAAGATAGTCATAGTGTCTTCACCATAAGTAATGGCAACTTCCTCTATAATCTTACCTGTCATAACCTCTGCTATTCTATCAATATCCATAATTCTCCCTAAATGCTGATGGCGGATTGTAACTTTTTCATCTGTGGAATCTTTTTGTTGCTCCTCGACCATTTTCCGCAAGAGTTGCAACGAAGTCTCTGATAAACGGTATTTGTATTGCAAGAAAAACCTCTTTTCTGTAAACTGCTACTACCACAGTTAGGACATACAACACCCTCTGTGAACCCATTGTGGTTTGGATGGTTTCTAATCCAAGATAACATCTTTTCATAGACCTTTTCCAACAATACAACATCTTGGATATTATATTTCTTCATCATATCCCAAGCCTGTTTATCTTTGTTCATGCACTGTATCCACAGTTCATGACCAATATGTTTTACCTTTTCACCTAAACCTAATGCTTGAGCAACATAGTCAAGTTTATTACTAGGAAATTTAAACTTACTACGGCTAGTTCTTAATAGGTCTATCTCTCTGTAAGGTGATGGTGGAGTTAGTCCTAATAATAAAAACTCTTTATTGAGAGTAGGTATATCAAACTTTGTGCCATTGTAATGAATGACTGCATCAGCTTCATCTAATAGTTTGTAGATTTCTTTTACCATCTTCTTATGAGATGTTTCCATCATAGAGCTAAAGTAAACATCTTTTTGACCAAGCCATTTAGCAGCCCAGCACATGACATAGCTAGATTCCATCAGTTGATTCAAACTAACATTTTGATTGTATAAACCCCAAACATGGGCGGTATTAGGAGATGTTTCTATATCAAGAAGTAATATTTTCAAAGGGTCGTGTCCCTTTCTTATCAATGATGAGTGCCTGCTTACGAGGCTCTGTAGGATGAAATGATAAATGCACCCACTTATCAAATTCAAGGATGACTTGATCGTAATTAATGTTAGCTAATATTATAGCTTCAACAACACTATGGGGATTACCAAAGCTAGGACTGATAAAGTCAACCGCCAAGCCTTTGATGTGGCTAGAAGTTCGCTTGCTTCCCAAATAATCATTAAGAAGCACACCCCTGTACCCAGAGCTAATAAGCATAGGAGCGTTAAGTACATTTCGTACATATTCTAATTCTTTCGCTAAAAATGTTAAATTATCAATGACTTCAACCGTAGGGGTATTATCAATACCTAACCTAACAGCCGTATCTGAATGTGTTAATTCTTCTAAACTAAAATGCGGTGACAACTTCATTTAGTCAACCCTTTTGTTTTTTCAAATGTGCGTAGTCCACCCAAGCCTAACATACCCATTAATACAGTCATTAAAGAACCCATATCAAATTCAGGTAAGGCAGGTAATACAACATTAAACCACGCTGCTACGAATATTATAACAGGAGATAGTACAAAATGCCAAGCTAATGCAAAGCCACATACCCAGCCTATAAAAGGTCTCCAACCAGCTACCCATATACTACGATGCTGTGCTTCTTCTTTGTTTGTTTCTACTTGCATCATATTAGCTTCATGAGCTTGTTTTTCTGCCATTGTGGCTATCTCATGAGCTAGTTTATTCTTTTGGTCTTTATCCTCTATAAACTTATCTAATAATGATGTCACTGGTGCTATTAATGCTGTCCACATATTATTCCTTATATTTCATTTTCATCAAATCCAAACGCATCGGCTATTTGCTTTCTGACTGAATCAAAGTTCTTATCATGTCTGATGTAAGATGTACCGTGCATATGATTACACATATGTATCATCTCATGAATCATTGATTTAATTAAGCTCGTTAAGAAACGATGTCTTTGAGGGCATATCCCTATTGTATCTGGGTCAGGTGTGTAACTAGCCATAACCTTGTCTTCAACAGGTAACAACTCAAACTCTACTTCATCGCTTGGAGGATAACCAACCTGTTTCATGACTGGCATTTGCCGAAGCATATCATATACAGCTTTAATAGTGCTTATCTCAATCTTCATCGTCTTTAATAAAAAACTCTGTCGCTTTAGCAACTGCATCTACACATTTATTAAGAATAATATGAAATAACCCTAATGTATAAAATATAAAAAATAAAATAGGAACACATATCAATCTAAAAAGTATAAATGCAATGTTATTTAGTATTTCAAGTATATTTTTCATTTGTCCATCCAATGACCAACAATAAATGCAATAACAGCAGCTATTGTACTAAAAAACCACATAGCGGCTCTTTTGCCACCTCTAAATTCATCTAGTGTGCTTTTAATATCATCAATAGATTTATCCATTTTATCTACCTTATTCATAATATGGTCTATATCTTTTTTCATATGATTTATTTCAGCAGAATGTACTGCTACTTTTTCTTGTACTTGTTCCACTAGAGTCCTTTCTTTTTGGTGCGTTGTATAAGTTTATAGGGGGTAATTTTAATGTGTACCATATCATTCTTCTTCTTTTCTAACAATAGAAGGTATTGTTAAAGAACTATATGGAACTAATTTTCCTGCTTGACTTGATAATTGAGGAGCATAAGAAGGTCTTGATGTTAATAATTTGCTAATAGCTTTTTGTGCATATGGATTATACACAGCACCAGAACCAAGTAATCCATATAGAATTGTTGGATTCATAATTCCTAATCCAAGACCGCCAACATTTAAAGTAGCTCTAATAAATGGATTTGTATTTATTTTGTCCCCTAATATACTGCTACCAGCCTCTGCAAAATCTTGAAATATTGCTTTACCTCTTGCATAATTTCCTTTATCTTTGCTAATATCAGTTGCTTTTACTGCTGCATTAAATTGTTTTGGAGTAAATTCAGCTAATTCAGCACCAGCAGCTTTTTGAACTCTTTTAAACAATGACCATGATTCATTTGTGCTTTTTAATTTTGCCGATAAATTTTCACCATCCACTATTCCAATTTTATCAGTATGTCTTTTTAGTAAATCTTGTAAATTAGCTTTTATTTGTTTTGCAGCATTTTTTAACTTATCTGAATAAATTGAATCTGATTTTCCAAATTTTGCAGCATTAATACTAAATTGACTTTCTAGTTCTTTATATGCTTCAGATGTCATAAATCCTTGTGAATTAATACTATCATCTATTTGTTGAGCCATATATTTGAATTGGTCTTTAGATGCTTTATCTAATTTAGATTTATTTATCATATTTGATAAATCTGACATGTTTTTAACAAATGTGTTATCTAATTTTATAGCTCCAATTTTTTGTAAAGTGCTTGTGTAGCTATCATCAAGTTTTTGTGCAACATAATCAATAGCTTCTCTTCCTTTTAAATTAGATGGTACTTTATCTCCTATTGGTTTTAATGTTTTATTTAATACAGATTCTCTAAATTTTTCAACATTCAAATTTCTTGCTTTACTTATAATATCTCCAGCAATAGGAAGTTTTGTAGCAATTTCTTCATAAGTATCAGCACGACCTCCTAATATTTGACCTAATGTTGGATTAATTCCCTCTTCTTTTAATAATTGTAGTTGAGCATTTTGAGATGCTTTTGGAGAAATAAATCTTTGAATAGCAGCTCCTCCTAATGGAAATAAAGACCCAATAACTCCTCCAGACTGAATTTGTTCTGATTTTTCTTTAGCAAAATCTTCTCCAGTAACTGGCGTAGTTGCCGCAAATCCAGCTCCAGTTGCTGCTCCCAATGCTACTTTTTTTCCTAATCCAGTAACTTGAGGTATTTTTGATGCACCATAAAATGTTAATGGATTAAGTATATTGCCTCCCATTCTTGCAAAATCAATTCCTTCAACTGGAGCATATTGCTCTTCTCTTCTTTTAGTAAATTCATCTAATTGTTTTGTAAATTCTGTTTCTTTACCTAATATTTTATCTATACCTCGAGAAACTAACTGACCTGTGCCTATAAATGGGTCTTGAGTTCCTATTTTAAATCTAGTTAAAACACTTGCAGGTTCTTTTGCTAGTTTAAAATTACGAGCATCATCACCAATATCATTATTTAAATCATTAGGAATATTGATTTGTTTTTTAAATTCTTTTAAACCCTCTGTAGATACTTTATCTAATTGTTGGCTTTTAATATAAAGTAAATCTTTAGAGCTTATTTTAGATAAATCCATTTATTTTTTCCTTTTATTAAGAATCTCATCAATTTGTTGATTTAAAAACATTCTATCAGTATTTGATGTTAATTCATTTGTTTTAGGAATATTGGGTATATTGTCCATTCCGCTATTATATCCAGTTTGTTTATTTAATCCCTGAACAAATAATTTATCTAACATATCAATAGCAGCAAGGTTTGATTCTATACTTCTTGTTGGGTCTGTTGCAGCACCTAAATAGAATTGTAATTCTCTATTTGAATCCATTTGTTTAGAACTCATTCCAGTTGCTTGTTTAATAGCTTGTAATATTAATGGTCTTTTTGTTTCTATTTTTTCTCTAATTGATTGAGATTTAGTTCCAAATGCACTTCCAAGATATTGACCAGCAGACGATACTTGTGCTTTAGTAATAATATTTTCAATAGGTCCTTTTTGGGTACTTATTATATCTCCAGATTTATTAAGTTGATTATAGTCTTCTTTTAATTCAAACAATAAAGTGTCTAATTGGTTAGCGGCAGCACCTTTTTCTTGTAATTTAACATCAGCAGGACCGCCTTTAACTGGTTCATATCTAAAACCACTTGGCTCATTAGGGTCATTAACTTTTTGATAACCAGCAGGTATTCTTCCTTGCTCAAATTGTTTTTCTTGAATTTGTATTTGAGCTTCCCATTTATCTTCTTGAGCTTTTCTGTATTGCTTCATATCTTCATAATAATCAGCTCTTTCTTTTAATTGTGCTTTTTGATATTCAGTCATTTCTACTTTAGTAGGCTCTCCAACTTGCTCACCAAATTGATTAAAAGTATAAAGCTTATCTCCAATTTGTTTTCTGTCAATTTGAGGCAATAAAAGTTTTGCTTGTGTTGATGGTTCAGTGTATGGAACAACATTTTGTTCATACCATTGTTGCATATTTTCTGGAGCATTGCCTTCTAATTTCATTTTGTTAAACTCTGTTATATTTTTATTTAGCATTTCTCGATTTTTTCTTTCAATGCCAATATCTTCTATTTTTTTAGTCATCAAAGCATTTTGAGCTAATTTTTGATATGGTGAACTAGCTGCATCAAATCCAGCCATAGCAGATTTTGCAAGATATGGAATTGGAGTTCCAAGATTTAAATTTTTAGGCTGTGCTAAATAAGATAAACCTGCACCCAACAATCCTTGTATCATAGACTGTTTTTTTGCATCTTCTAAATCTTGAGCAGTAATTAAACCTGCTTGTTCTAATTGTCCTAAATATGTAGGTTTTGGAACTATATAATTTAAGTATTTATCTAAATCTATTGCCATGTCTTTTCCTTATTTATAAAATAGACTTCGTATTTGATTTTTTCTTGCTGTGTCTAAAAATCCTTCTGGAACTTTTACATCAAGAATACCAGTTCCTGTTTGCTCAACATTCAATGGTTTTCCAGCATTTATTTTTGGTTGAATAACTTGTTGAGCTTGCTCTTGTTGTGTTGGAGACATAGCTTCTAATGTCATTCCACTTAATCCAACTTGGTCTTTAAGAGTCATATTTGAAAATGGATTAGGAATGCTTTGTACTTTTTCTAAAAAAGATTGTTGTGGAGCACCTAATAAATTAGCAGTATTAGCAGCTCCTATATCTGTAACAGGTTGAGTAAACTGTCCAACATTAACACCATATCCAGTATCAAATCCTAATTGTGGTTGAATGTCACCAACTCCAGACATTAATTGTTCTGTAGACATTAAAGCAGAATCAGGAACTTGTACTCCATTAAACCCTGTAGGTAATGCGTTAAGTTCTGATATTGGCATAGTTTCATCTAGGTATTGAGCTGGATTCATTACTGCTTGGTCAAATGCAGCACCTGCTCCATCTGTTAATGCTTGACTTCCAACAGCATCAGGAATAGCAGAGCCAAATAAACCACCTTCTGTAAATCCAGAACCTAGTCCTCCAGAACCACCAAATGTTCCACCAGTTACACCTCCAAGAATAGCCCCCTGTAATGGGTTTCTGCCCATTGCAAGAGATGATACAGCACCTATTCCTGCACCTATTAGTACTGGAGCACCCATTACTTACCTCCTCCTGATGATTGAGTCGTAGAGACTTGACCCATCGGAGCACCGTATGCAGCAGATAGGTAAGACTGTAGTTTAGTGTATGGTAAGTTTTGACCAAACTCAAATCTATTAATATCAGCTTCAAGAGCTTGTCTTTGATAGTCTTCTGCTGTTTGTCCTACATTAAGTAACTGTTGAATATCTTGGTAATCAGCAGCAGCCATTTGTGGAGCTGACTGTATTGCTCTTTCTTGTGCTGCTCTTTCAGCCGCATAGTTTTGGTATGCTAATTCACCAGCTCTGCTTGTAAGTTCTTTAGCAAGGTTTGTAGAAGCACGAGATTGTAAGTCAGCCATAGCACCAGAACCATAACGACCAGCTTGTGAGCTTTGAGATGCAATGTTTTTAAGAGCATCTTGGAACTGTGTTGTAGCAACTCCTGCTGCACCTTGTAAGGCATTAGCAAAGTATGGATTGAGACCTAAATTCTGACCTTGTATTGTAGCTAATTGCTGTTGTTGAGCAGCAGGTACTAATGGACTACCAGCTAATGCTCTTGTTTGTGCAGCTTGTAATGCAGACTGTGTTTGTTGACTTGGGTCTACATAGGTTTGATATGGGTAATACTGTGGAGTATCTGATTGGTATAAACCTTTTGCTTCTTGTAACCCATACTCAACGAATGGTCTTACAGTAGGGTCTAATTGATTTTGTGTTGTAGACGAACTACCTCCACCGCCTCCGCCCTTAAATAACTGTCTACCCATCTTGCCATTGTCGATAGATTGGTTACCGTCTAACTCTGGGAAATAATCGTAAATCATAGTGTATACTCCATTAATGTATATTTAGGTTTCATGTTCCATTTTATTCGCCATAATCTGACAATGGATTCTTTTGCAGTAGAA
>Ga0222714_10004468_pt1 | contig 13673 bp, 11 predicted proteins | sample C33_3DmetaG_FD_165048 | JGI IMG/M metagenome (GOLD analysis project Ga0222714, IMG submission 165048) | Estuarine water microbial communities from San Francisco Bay, California, United States - C33_3D | ecosystem: Environmental > Aquatic > Marine > Unclassified | place: USA: California... | reverse complement strand
ATATCCAAAATTCATACCTAACATATATTCTTTTACAGCATTACTACCATATTTAGCTTGATAACCTGAATATAATTCTGCTAATGCACTACGTTCTTGTGCAGACTCTCCAACTTGTACACCTTGTGGTTCTGGATCACCAGCTAGTTTAGCGTTAATAGCTCCAACAGCTACACCACCTACTACTGAACCTGCTACACCTGATATAAAAGGATTTTTATTTGCAAATTTTTGTATGCCTTGACCAACTGTTGTAAATATATTTGGAGTACTAGCATTAGCTGCTGTTGCTACTGCTGCTTCATTTACAATAGGAGTTAGACTAGCTGGTACAGTTACAGCTAGTTGTGATGCTGCAGTTCCTGTACCTGCTGCTGCTGTACCAGATGCAAATGAAGAAACTGGAACTGCTGCTGTTCCTGATGAAAATGCAGTTGGAACTGTAGCTGCTAATTGTTGTGATGCTCCACCCGTAACTGCTGCTCCTGTTCCTGATGAAAAAGCTGTTGGAACTGTAGCTGCTAATTGTGCTGTTTTACTTGCTGTCGCTGCTGCTGCTTGTTGTTGAGCTAATGTTGAGCCAAAAGCCCCACCTGTAACTGCTGCAGTCTGAGCAGATAAGTTAGCTAAAAACGTACCACTACCACCTGCACCCCACGTTGCCCATGCTGCAGGACCTACAATAGTAGCTAAAGCAATTGCTGCTATAACTTTAAAAGCTTTACTTCTTGTAACCTTTCTAACAGCACCAGCTATTTTACTTCCAATTTTTTTAATTCCTTTACCAATTTGTTTGGCTTTTTTTCTTAACCAACCCATCTTATCCTCCGGAGGTGTCTGTAAATAATCCTATTAACTTTGATATCTGTGATGAGTATGCTGCATATCTATCAGGATCACTAGCTACTGCTGTAGATAGTAAAGCTGCAAGTCTTGCTTTTTCATTTTCACCAGCTTTAAAAGCATAGTCTGCTTCATCTCTAAGTTCTTGCCACATAAATGATAAAGCTTGAGAAGATATATTAAAAGAATTAATAGAGTTTTGCATATTGACATCATTTTGTGCAGCAGTGTTTACTGTATTAACTTGTCTTCTCCATGCTAAGTTTGATTGCTCTACAATTCTTGCATTTTCAATATTAAATCTTTCTCTTTTAAATTCTGCATCAGCATTAAACTGTTTCATTTGATTTGTCATGTTAGCGTTGGCTTTACGTAAATCAACTTCAGATGAAAATGCTAAAGCTTGTCGAGCATTGTTTTGTTCAGTGTTAAACATTGCAACATTATTTATTTGAGATGCATTAAATTTTTCTATATCGTTTGCTAATCCTGCAATAAATTGTTGAGTTTGATTTTCACTAGTAGCATTAAATTGTCTTGAAGCATTAATAGCTGATTGATTACTTAACAATGTTTGTTGTTCATTTTGAGCACGTATAACATTAGCTTGTTGTTCATTACTTAAATTTGACAAATCCATTTGTAAGAAAGCATTAGCATTATTTATTTGAGCTTTCTGATAAAAGTCTGCTTCAGCTAAATTAGCTTGAGACATAAGAACAGCGTTTTGAATTGTAGCTTGTTGTCTATTATTTGATTCTGTCAAACCTACAGTTTGTAAAAATTTACTGTTAGATAATGCAGTTTGTTGATCAGCACTAAACTGAGCTAAGTCTAATTGAAAAACATTATTAGCATTAGTTAAAGCTGTTTGTTGATTAAACTCGGCTTGTCTAATATCTGCAGTTTTATCTTGTGCAATATTTTGTTGTATAGCTTGAGCATTTGCTTGAGCCATTGGTAGTGCTGATTGTATAATAGCATTAAACAAAGCATCTCTTCCGACAGTAGATGCTGACATACCACGCTGTGCTAACATAGCTTCTACACTAGCTACAGCAGGTGCAGCCCACGTTGGAATATTACCTTCTTCAATACCAGTTAATAATGTATCTAACTGATTAGATACTAAAGCTTCTTCAGGTAATCCAGCAATTAAACCTCGTTGTTCATCTGTAAACTCCATAAGCCTAGCTTCAAGAGTTTCAGGGTCATTACCAAGTTCTATAATATCTTCATTACTTAAACCAGCTTTACGTAGTTGAGTTTTAGCTCTTGTAATTCTAGCTAAACTTACACCAGCTATCTGAGCTGCTTGAGCTTTAGAACCATCACTTAAAGTTCCTACTACTCTTTCTGTTAAAGCACCGGGAATTATTTCTACAGTAGCAGCTTCAATAGGATCAACCCTAGTAACTTTAGCTGCATCAGCTTGAGCATCTTCACTAACAGTTCCTGTAGCTGCTGTAACTTCAGGAGCTTCAGTAACAAGTTCCGCATCAACGGTTTGAGCTGTTAAATCTTTAGGAGCTTTTGCTTGAGCTGTAGTAGTTACTTGTTCTGCTTCTGCTAGTTCAGGCATAGTAGCTGTTGTAGCAGTAAGATCATCTTTTTTAGCTATACTATCAGCTTCTAATTGTTCACCTTCTTCAACTAAAATAGGAGTATCTATTTGTGGCATAAAGGATGTATCACCAGCTAATGCTTGTGCCATCTGCTCTTTTGTTTTAGTTTGAGCAGCAGCTTTGGCTTCAGCAGCAGCTTCAGCAGCAGCTTTATCAGCAGCAATTTTAGCAGCAGCTTCGGCTTCTGCAGCAGCCTTATCTGCAGCAGCTTTATCCGCAGCAGCTTGAGCTGCATCAATTGCAGCTTGTTGATCTGCAGTTAAAAGGTTAGGATTAAAATATTGTATAGGCTCGTTTGGATTATATCCGGGAGTACCGGGAATGTTTACATTTATAACTTCAGCACCTTCAAGATAACCAACTCTACCACCAGTTCTATAGTCTTCTCTAGCTATTCCACCGCTTCTTTTTCTGTTTCTTCTTTTTGACATTTTTATTTCCTATATACCTATTTTACTTAACTTCAAACAATTTGTCAAGCTTTTCACTAATTTTATCCATTCTTTCCATAATGATTGTCATATCGTTTCTTAGCTCATCTTTGGTTACATAACCTTTTGCAATCTCTTCACGAGTCTTGTTCAGCAATATATCTTGTCTTCTAAGCTCTCCAGAGTTCTGTTTAATCTGAAACCAGATAGGGGCTAAGACTAGCGTTATAAAAATGTTCCAAATGATATACGCTGATAGTTCCATGTTATGCTCCTAAGATTGGAAATTCACCTAAAGGTCTTGTGTAAACAGGACTTTCTTCAGTACCTGTATTTGTGTAAGTGTATAAAGCTGCTAAAGCATCTACGTCTGCAGTACCATCAATCATTGTACACATGTCATTAGACTTTGTACGCACTGCAGCTCTCCAAGTTGCTATATCGCTTGGTACTGCTGTACCACCTTCAGAAGCTCTAACAACCATCCAGTCAGTGCCTTGTAAGAGACCACCGGCTTGAGAGTTGATATTATCTTTATAGCCTTGACGGATACCGGGTTGTTTTACATCACCTACAGATGTTTCTTCTGGCATATCTTCATCGTTTTCTTGCCATAGAACATCATCTAAAGGTTTAGCAGTTGCCACACCGTATGAAGCTGTTACAACGCCATCTGCAAAGTCAAAGCTTTGATTGGTATTGATGTAATACTCTTTATCTTTTAAGTTTGTGTTGTCGATAACGACTTCATAAATCCCTAGTGCTTCTAGTTCTGAAGCTGTCCAAAGCATAAAGATATTACTAGGGTAATTAACTTCCCCTATAGTCATACCTTTAGGTCTTGTAAAGACTTGTGTTACGTTATCTGATTCTACTAAAGCCCACATAATTTACCTCGCTGTTGTTGGGATTCCTGTTGATGTTGTGAATGGGTTTTCTGCAAATGCCATGTAGATGTATGAACCACCTGATGCATTTATTTGTCCATCAGTTAGTCTTAATTTAAAACCATTACTTAATATATCAGCTTCAAAAAAAGAAGTTCCTGTGTATTCTGCTTCAGATGAATGTGGAAAAAGTTCATAGTTGTTACCATTGTAACCTCGCTTGTTATCGTATATTGTCCATCCACCTGTGCTATCGGTTCTTTTTATCATCACAAAAGCAGGTTTGAATCCTGTATAAACAAACGGACCATCTGTACTTCCATTACCGACATACTTGCCAAACTTGCTGTAGCCTTGTTTATTAGCAAACAGATAAGCTACATAGTTTGAACCATTAGTGTTTAGATGTGAAAGATTAGAAACTCTAAATAAGGTTGAGCTAGTTGGTGAATCTCCCCAAATGTTATTGTATTCTGTGTTTGCAGAAGTATCATTTAATTTTAAATAATTGCTAGTACCACCTAAAATACTACTAGCACCAAACAACCAGTTTGTTGAGCCACCACTTCTGTTTTTCACAACCCACCAACTAGGCTGAACTCCTAGTCCATGTCCTATAGTTTGGTTGTTAGAGCCATTACCTGTGTAAGTAACAATGCTAAACCCAGCATCTTGATTGACTTGTACTGTAGAGGTAATATTTCCATCCGTATTACTAGCTGTCGTACCACCATTGGCTTTCCATTGCCATGCTACATAAGTGCCACCACTTGTTCCAACAGTTCCATAGTTTCCTACAGTAAAACCATCTGTATTAAAACTTTTTAAAGATTCTCCAGCACTATATTCTGCATTTGTTAAATCGGGGTAAAGCATTGTTGTTGCTCCCCTATTTGAATCGTATATATTATGATTTTGACCAGTATTTCTTTGTTTTATCCATATAAAATCAGGTTGTAAATCGCTGTTACCATCATTAGTAATAACTAGCTCTGAGCCTGCACCTGTATATAGTTGTGTATGAAAATATGCTGAAGGGTCGTCTATATTTGTATAAGCCATTATCCGTACTCCGCTAAGTTTTTAGTGCATAAAGCATAGTAGCCTGATGGGGGTGCATATTCAAAAGTTCCGTAGCCATTTTCGTCTGTTGCTGCACTTGAGATTGTATAAGTATGATAGCCACCATGATTTACTTCCCAATCAGGATTAGTATTAGTTAAAGCTGTAGTTCCATAAAATCCTACAAAACCACCATATTCATCCCAATCACCTCCTGAATAAGTGTACCAAACAGCAGGTGATGAATTAGTTACACCTGAACTTGTGTCCATCCAACCACCATTTTTACCAAAAGTAACTCTTTGATTATCAGCATCAATAACTGCCATAAGTATATCACCAGTGGTAAAAGTAAATCTAGAGCTGTCTACACCACTAGAACCACTATAGTTATAATAGACTGAGCCATTATAAAGATATACTCTTCTATCCCAGTTATTATTTGGTGCTGCTAAAATACTACCCTGATTTGGTGCTATCCCAAATACACCAGCATCTTGAGCAGTAACATAAACTTCTATATACCATTTACCACTATTGTACGGTGCTAATATATTGGAATACCAACTAAAGTTCATATCGTATTGTATTAATCCACCAGCAGAAGTAGTAACTTTTGTTCCACCTTCAGTAATAGTTAAATTGGTGTTTCCGGGAAATGCACCATAAGTACAAGTTGAAAAATTATTAGTAGGTGTGTCAGTTGCTTGGTCTGCGGATGTGATGTTTTGAACAGAAAGAGAAACACCATTGCTTAGTCCATCTGACCTGTCAGCTAAATTTGAGGCGTTTTTAAACTCTAAGTAATAGCTTTGCCCACCAAATGTTCCATCATATTCTTTTGGAATCCAAATACCACTATCAGAATCATACTCACCAAAGTCTGAAGCCTGTAATGCTTGGTCATCTATAAAAAAGAACTCAGACATATATCCTGAAAAATACAAACCTGCACCACCACCCCCAACTTTAGCAGATTGATTTGTATTAAAAAAAGTATCAGCGTTTTGTGTTGGATAAGATGCAGAAGAAAAAGATGTTTCTTGTTGACCATTTATCCAAAGCTTCATCCTGTCTGCTGCTGTAGATTGAGTTGTATCTAATTGAAAAACACAATGATACCAAGCCGAAGTATCTCTAAATAAACGATTAGTTATTATTGTCCAACCACTATTATCATAAGCTGTTATGTATAAATCATCAGTGCTTCTTAAATATATTCTTGCTTGTAGTGCTGATTGTTCATAAGGCATTTGTGTTTGACCTAACTCAGTTCTTTTAAACCAAAAACTTATTGTGAGTTTTTTTCTATTTCCAGCAGTATAATGTCTATCATCAATATACTGTGAATCATCAGCTTCTAACTTTAAAGAGTTATCAATATCATACCCAGTAGATATGCTTCCACGATTAGCTGTGCGTTGTAATACTTCCATAGATTATTAAGTTTGTGCTAAGTTCTGTACTCTGCCAATCTCTTGCCAAACGCTACCGTTGTATCTAAAACTAAAGATATCAGTCTTGTTAGCTGTAGCAGTGACTGTAGGAGCTGTAGAAGCTGCAAATTCAAACACTGTGTTCCAAGCGATTGTATAAGGTGTACCACCTTGTGCTATTTCTACAGATATAATAGCTCCTTCTACAGCGTTACTTGGTGCTGAGAAAGTTGTATTTTCTGTTGTAACATGGTAAGCATTAGCTGCTGCTCGTGCATCCCAAGCTACTGCATTAGAGCTTGAAGTGATTGCTACTTGTGCAATTCTTGCTGATGCATTTACATTAACATCACCATTAGCACCAACTGTCATACGTTCTGTACCAGCAGTATCAAATCTTATAATATCTTCGTCAGCACTTTCTTCTACTTGAATTTTTGTATCGGTGTCAGCATCTTGTACAATGGTTGCTGTACTAATGGTGTTTGTGTTTATAACAATACATTCTACAGCTACACCAGTTGGAGGTGCAGTAGAAAAAGTTATAGTACTACCAGATAAACTATAAGTAGATTTATGTTGTACTACACCATCGAAAGTTACAATGGTAGCATTTTCATTTACTGGAGTTGTACTTAAAGATAATGTTGTATCAGAACCATCACCTGTCATAGTGTTAACACTAGGAGCAACTCCTCCACCACCACCTGAACCTGCAATAGCACCCCAAGCACCATCAGCATAACCTTCAAATTGAGCATCGTCAGTGTTGTATCTGAAGTAACCATCTACTCCAGTAGGTCTTTGTGCTGTCGTACCTTTAGGTACAAAGATAGCATCTGTAGCTGAACCAGCATCTAAACTAACTGCTGGAGTTGCATCAAGAATACCAACACGATTGTTAGTGCTATCAACAACTAAAGTACTTGTATCAATGGTTAAGTCTCCAGAGACTGTCAAAGAACCTAGAGTACCTACAGAAGTTATTTGTGTTTGAGCTGCATCTACAGAAAGTGTATCAGTGCTTAGTGTTAAACCTGTACCGGCTGTTAATAAAGTTTTAGAAACTTCAATAGACCCTGCAAGTTGTGCATTGGTAATAGTTCCTGTTAAAGAACTTGTCGGGTAATTCGTTGCATCTGTAAGGTCAAAAGCTGGTGTAGCATCTGAAGCACCTAGTGCTAAACTTATGCCACCAAAAGAAACTGTAGAGTTTACAAGTTTATCGTTAGTAATACTTCCTGCTAACATTGCATTGTCTACTGCACCAGCAGCAATCGTTGCAACACCAGTGTCTGCTATTGTAATATCACCCGATACCACATTGTCAATCCACATAGATGTTCCAGTATCGTAAAACAATAAAGAACCATCAGCAGGTGTTGTAATGTTGACATCGTTCATCTCAGCTAATGTATCTTCAGTAAGAATACGTGTATCTACATAAGCTTTAATAGATTCTGAAGTTGCTAATGTTGTAGCACTTGCAGTTGCAAAAGTATCATCGTCAAGTACTGCTGTACCTGATACGCCTGTATTAATGACAGGGCTTGTAAGTGTAGCACTTGTAAGTGTTTTGTTTGTAAGTGTATCTGTAGTTGCTCTACCAACCAAAGTATCGGTAGATGTAGGCAGTGTTAAAGTTCCTGTATTGCTAATAGAGCTAATAACAGGAGTTGTAAGTGTTTTATTTGTTAAAGTCTGTGTGCCTGTTAGGGTAGCAACTGTAGAGTCTATATTAACTGTGACAGTGTTACCAGAACCTACTGTATCTAAACCTGTTCCACCAGCGATTGTGAGAGTCTCTGAGTCGAGGTCAATTGAAAGTGCACCTCCGGTATCTCCTTGAAAATCTAAGTCCTGTGCAGTCACCTGAGAGTCTACATAAGCCTTTACAGATTGCTGTGTTGGTATAAGAGTTGCAGAATCAGATGTCATATCATCTTCATCTACAAAAGCTGTAACAGTTATAGTACCATCGTTAAGACTACCAAAGGTTAAATCTGTTATGGTTGTTGCAGCTATTGTGCCACCTTCAACTTTGTCACCACTGATTTGATTATCAGCAAGTGTTAAAGTACCTGCAGAGACATCTAAAGTTTTAGAAGCTCCTACAGTTATGTTAGATGTAGCAATGGTTGTACCGTCTATAGTACCACCGTTGATGTCTGTTGTGGTCAACACAGAACTTGCAAGTGTTACAACACCTGTAGAGTCTGCTATTGAACCTGCTGCAGTTCCATCTTTAGCTTTAATGTTTGTAACTTCAATGTTGGTTGTGTCTACAGTTGTAGCATTAACGTTAGTAACGTTACCAGTTGTTGAAGTTAATGTAGTAATAGTTGTAGCAGCAATAGTACCGCCTTCAACTTTATCACCAGAGATTTGGTCGTCTGCTAAAGTTATAGTACCTGCTGAAACGTTTAAAGTTTTACCAGAACCTACTGTGATATCTGAAGTTGCTATAGTAGAACCATCAATAGTACCACCGTTAATGTCTGCTGTATCAGCTACTAAGCTGTCAATGTTAGCAGTACCATCTATGTAGAGGTCTTGCCATTCTTTTGTAGCACTACCTAAATCATAAGTGCCATCTGTGTTTGGTATAATGTCTGAATCAATTTCTGCAGCTAAGTTAATGCTGTCAGTGTCTGCATCACCAAATGTAAGGTTACCGGAGATAGTAGCGTTACCTGTGACTGTAAGATTACCACCGATATCTACGTTACCAGTTGTAGTAACTGTATCTGTATAGGTATCTTTAAATCTTAAACTTGTTGTACCTAAATCAACATCACTGTCTGTAACAGGGATAATAGCACCATCGGCTATGTATAGCTGTTGTACAGGTGCTGAAGATACTTCTACGTAAAACTCAATGTAGTTATTAGTTGTATCTATTAGTACTTTGTTGTTCGGAGAAGTTTCTCCTGCATCACCAATCAGTCCTATAACAGGTCCTTCGGCTGTTGTGCCATCGTGTTTGTGTCCTGTAGAGTTGTGAAAAGCGTTTACAAGTTGGTTAAATTCGTTATTAAATAAAGCAGCAGTGATTGTATCACCGTCTGCAAACGAACTTTGTCTAGTGTAACTTGCCATTATTTATTCTCCGTGTTTTTTATTTTTAGGAATTATTAGTTATGTATGTGTTTCCTGTAGCAATCGCATCTGTATAGCTAGACTTATCTGATGAGTCTCCTGCGACATCTGGGTCTGTGTAAGCCAAGATAAGTTCAAGATGGTCTACATTTCTTTGAACCATGTCGTTAATTTCTTCTTGAGTTACGCCTGAAAGCCAAAAATTTGAACTATTGCCATCTGTGTTAATGCCATTAATAACTGTTACGCTATCGGTTGCTCTGGCTAATACTTCTGTTACTGTGTGCATTTTTTATACTCCTATTTGTGATTTTAATTCTTCAACTTCTGCTGAAAGTTCCTGCACTGCTTTTATTAAAGGTATAACAAACATTTCTCTTGAAACTTGTTGAGTTCCATCAGGAAGTTCATCCCAACCCTCAAAGCTATCTACACCTGCGTTGTCTAGTGCTTGTTTTACTTCTTGTGCAATTAAACCATGATGGACTTTATCATCACAAGGCTCTGTAATGTCTGCGTTGTAAGATACCCATTCTTTAGGAAACTCGCTTGGTGCTTTAAATTTATATTGAGTTGTTCTTAAATCATTAATAAAATCTAAACCAAGACTATCATCAACAATATCTTTTTTCTTTCTTTCGTCAGATGTTTGTGTCCATGTAGCGTTAGAAGTAAAGTCATTATAAACATACCCACCATTGCTACCTAAATGTACTCTGTTATTAGCTGTTCCAGTTACGTTATAACCTATAACAATTCTGTTCTCTGCGGTTGTTGAGCCTGTAGTGGTTATATAACCCATAACAGTATTTCCATTTCCAGTCGTAACTCCACCTGATGCCCAACCTACAGCAGTGTTAGCAGCCCCTGTGGTTACTGCACCATTAGCTTCATACCCACAACCAGTATTTCTACCTAACCCTGAAGTGGCATCATTTAAAGCGTTATAACCAACGCCTGTGTTTCCATCTTGTGTGGTGTTGTTGAGTAAAGCACCATAACCAATTCCAACATTGTTACCTCCTGTGGTGTTTAATTGTAGTGCATAAGCTCCCAGTGCTGCGTTATTTGTACCTGAAGTATTTGAGTATAAAGAGACAGTACCTACCGCAGTATTATTATTAGCTGTGTTTGCTCTTAAAGCAACACGACCAACCGCAGTATTTCCAATTCCTGCAGTTTGCGTAAATAGAGCTTCAATTCCTACTGCTACATTTTCTCCACCTGTGGTGTTAGATTCTAAAGAGCCTTGACCTACTGCTGTATTACTACCACCTGTAGTATTCGATAAAAGTGCAGCACTACCTACTGCTGTATTAGCAGAGGCAGTTGTATTAGCACTTAATGAACTTTTACCTAAAGCAGTATTACTAACTCCAGTTGTGTTTGCATCAAGTGCTAATGCACCTAATGCTACATTTCCAGAGCCTGTGGTGTTTGCTGCTAAAGATTCATAACCAACTGCTGTGTTATTAGATGCTGTTGTGTTTGCAGTTAGGGCTGCACTACCTATAGCAGTATTATAATTGCCACTTAAAGAACCATCGTCTAAAGCTGTATCACCTAAAGCTACATTGCCTGTACCAACAGCTAAGTTGCCTAATAATCCACCTGTTACTTTTGTTATTGCCATCTTTGTTTATCTCCTGCCTGAAGGTATAAAGTCTACGTAAAGACCATTAATTGTGTACGGAGGTTTTGTATCCTCACTTATAAATGTAAAATTGTTACTGTGTCCACTACCATAAAGAGGTATTCGTGTCAAAGGACTTTCAGCTCCACCAAATACGTTGGTAGCAAATATCGCTTCACCAAATAACGATGGAGGATTTATAACACCTAAATCAAATAAATCTGGTGGCTGTGGTATATCTGTACTACCAAAGTCAAATCTAACTTGGACATCTGGTTCTACAACACCTTCAGCACTTGAAGAGACTTTGAGGTAGTGTAAAGTTTTTAAAGTTCCTAAGTCTCCATAGTCATAATCGGGTGTAGCATATCTTGCTAAAATAGCAGTACCATCAAAAGTATTACCTGAATCGTGTATATACACATAACCTGTAGTAGACCCGTGATAATGCTCTTCAACTCCAATCTCATTAAAGCCTGTTCCTATTTCTGTTACTTCTATTCCTCTTATCTCTGCCCATTGAAATCCATCGGGTCTTAGTGTTCCTATGATACCACGTTGCTGACTTTCTTGTAGAGTAGTATCAGTATAAAATAATCTATATTGAGACTTGTCTCTATGTACCATGCTACTAATCGTGTAGCTGTTTATATCGTTTGCAAGGTCTGTAATTAAAGGTTGTATCTGTTTTGATACAGTTCCTAACTCAACGTCTCCAATTCTTGCAGTACCAGCAACAGTTCTTAATCCGTCTGGTGCTAAAAAGATAAGGTCACCACCTATCTCTTGAATACTATAACCACTTAAACATCCAATGTTTTCAGCAACTGAAACAATTGCAACTGTTTGAGAGTTATCAATGTTTATAAGTTTGTGAATACTATTTTCACAAAACACAAACAAGTCTTCACGGAATCCTTTAATACCTACAATTTTATCTGTGATAGTAATAGAGCCTGAACCAACACCACTAAAGTCTTCAGGGCTATTATGTACACTATAGTAAACTGTAGTTTCGTTGCCTTCAACCCCAGCAGCAATTAAATGATGGTCGTGTGCTGTAATATATTGTACTGGAGTATTAGCTCCGTTAGGTTGTATTTCGTCTGTAAAAAATGTTCTAGTATTTAAAGCTCCAGTACCTTCCATTCTAAAAACAAAAATGTCTTTAGTAGAATTATCGGCTATCATTACTTGCCCATAATCTTCACCCGCAGCTTCAAACATTGCAAAGGTACATTGTCCTTGTCCAGTTCTTACTGAAGCTGCTTTACCTGTAAAGGTAGCATAAGTATCACCACCACCAGCAGATAGTTTATTTATTTGTAACCATGTGATTCCATCTTGGCTAAAATAAATATTGTTGTTAATAGCAGCAATAACTCCATCAGCATAAGGTATCACCCCATGTATTGTTCCTGTACTACCACTAGGAATCGTTGCACTATCACCACCAAATTTTTCAAATCCGTTGATACGTCTATAACCACCTTCAATAGAGACTTCAAAGTTTCTAAGTTCTCGAGCTGCTCCCGGTGTTTTAAGTAAGTCTATAGAGTTAGCAGACTTGATTAAACCACCTGCACATGCAACGGTATAAGGTTGTGATGCTGCCATAAATTAAAAGTATCTTCTATCGTCTGTCATTGCACGAGGAGTCGGATTAATCAAATTAGATTTCATATTCCTCATTGCCTTCTTGTAATCATCCATCGCAAAAGCTGCTTGTTGTGGTGATTCTTTAAACTGCCAAATATAATATCTTGTTTTAGCAGTGATAACATTTGTGTATTGTTCTGGGAAGACCACTGTGTCTCCGTGTGCTACAAGCTTTGTAGGCTTTTCAAACGCATAAAAGTGAACGTTGTATGCTTTATCAGGTATTGGACTTAAGCCAAACTTTCTTGCATCAGGTGATTTAATAACAAACTTGGGTTCACCATAAGCTTGTGTATTTGCATCGTCTGCATTTTCACTGTCTCTATAATATCTTTTCCAATCAGCTAAGTTTAAAAACTTTAAACCTTTAGAGACAAAAGGAGCTGTTTCACCACTAACGTTAATTGTGGTTAAATAAAAATCATCCCAGTCTATCGAAGCGTAATCATCTGCAACACTTGAGCTACTAGCTTTTAGTTCGTACCATCTAGTACCTGCTACTGTAGCTACGGTCACGTTTCCATAGAATGGGTCAGTTGCACCACTTTCACCTGCTGTGAAAAATGGTAACTGTGGTTCTTCATTTGCTATATCGAATATAGACTTGTTGATGGCATCCTTAACAAACTGTTGAAGTCCTACAGCGTTTGCAAAGTTTGCAGAAGTCAAAGGTATCTCGTTGAGTTCTCTTAGTACTTCGTTAGTTAAATCTAAGTATGTTGTTGCCATTTATAATTCTCTTAACAGGGTTTAGCTTTAGGCATATCACCTTTCATAGGTTTACCGCCATGCTTATATATAGCTCGTTTAACTTTACCACCACCCATCATTTTCTTTTTAGCCATGCCACCGTAACCATAGTCACCTCTAGCATATTCGTTTCCAGTTGGTTTTTTTTCCATAATAAATTCCTTTTAAAAAGTGGAGGAGTCCGAAGACTCCCCCGAGTTTCAACAATTAGTCGATTAAGTAGAAAGCACCTACTATCGCTTCTGGTC
>Ga0222714_10004466_pt1 | contig 13676 bp, 11 predicted proteins | sample C33_3DmetaG_FD_165048 | JGI IMG/M metagenome (GOLD analysis project Ga0222714, IMG submission 165048) | Estuarine water microbial communities from San Francisco Bay, California, United States - C33_3D | ecosystem: Environmental > Aquatic > Marine > Unclassified | place: USA: California... | reverse complement strand
GATGAACAACGTGGAGATTACATTAAAACTCGCCTCATTGAAAAATATGAGATTTCAGAAACCCAAATAACTATCATTGCAGAGAATGCAGAGAAGCCTAATGAGGCAGAAATGTCTGATGATCCGGAATCTGAAGATAGGGAATTGAGGTTAGCGTATAACCGAAGGGTTGAATTTGAATTAACTGACAAATAAATTTTAATGGGTTGCATTGAAAAGGGGCTATTAGCCCCTTTTATTTTATAAAATTTTTTAATTCACGATGTAATCTTTGGGTGGGAAGCCCCATTACATTCGTGTATGAGCCGACAATACTACTAATACCAACTAGTCCTATCCACTCTTGAATTCCGTAAGATCCAGCCTTGTCTAGTGGTAAATAATTAATAATATAGTACTCAAGATCTTCTGCGGCAAGTTCATCAAAAGTCACTCTTGTTAATTCATCGAAAACTAGATGTTTCTCTTGGAAGTTAATTCCCACGGCTGTGATTACTTCATGGGTCTTTCCTGATAATAGGGTTAATATCTCTAATGCTTCCCCTGCCGATTTTGGTTTTCCTATTGGTCGTCCATCTAGAAAAACTAAAGTATCTGCACAAATTATTAGTTCATCTTCAGATTTGGTAGTTCCTAAAGCCTTAAGTTTCTGATGCGCTATATCCTTTGGAATATCTCGATATGGGAGCTTAACGTTAACGTATTCATCAAATTCAATGGTTCGAACTTCAAAAGCAAAGCCAAGTTGCGATAATAGTTCCTTTCTGCGTGGGGAATTTGATCCAAGGATTATTTTCATAGCAAATAGAGCGCAATTACACCAAAAAATAAACTTAGTTTAAGTACTCGAGCCATTAGTTTTTCATTGAAATCGAATAATTGAAGAGGCAAAATACTTAAGCTAATACAAACAGAAATAGTGAAAAAAATAGAAAAGTATGATTCCGTTGGAAAAGCATCAAAAAAATAACCTAGAAGGGAAATAGGGCTCAATATTAAAATAATAACCGTGGAAAACCACCGAGCCTTTTTTCTTCCATAAACTATTGGAATTGAACGAACGTTTCGCAAGGCATCACCTTCTACATCCTGAATGTCTTTGATAATTTCTCTAGAAAAGTTAATAAGGAATGCAAAAACGGAAAACAATAAAATGGGTCCTATATTATTGGGCCTGATACCCAAATCATAAATAGGTTTTAATGCGATGATTGGGGTAATTCCAACTAGGAATGCAATACTAATATTAGACCAAATTAACCGGCGTTTTAAATTCACAGAATAAGTCCATAGCCAAGAGGTAGTGAAAAAATGAATAAATACGTAAAACCAACTTTTAAATCGCCAACTTAAGTACAATGAAATGAACAGTGCTATGGCATTAAAAACCCAGTGGATGATGATTGCCCAACGTCGCTTTATAGTTTTTCCCAGTACGATTTTATTAGGTTTATTGATTCGATCTGAGCGAATATCAAAATAATCATTAATCGCATTCCCAGAGCCTGCGACCAATAGGGTAAATACAACTAATAAATAAAATTCAATTGGGGGGTAATGGTTCGATGTTTGAGATACCCATACACCACCCATGGTAAGGGCTATAAGTAATAGATTGATGCTTCTAATTAACCGAAAAAAATTCATGGTTTAATGATTTTATATATAGTTCTTCGGTTTGTTTGGTGAGCCTTTTCTTGATCAGATTCTGAGCTGAGCAAAATGATTTCTGAATCGCTGATAATAGGGTCAGTTTCTCCATATCCAACAAAAGTGAGCCGATTTGGGGCAATATGTTCCTTTTGAATTAAATGGTTATATACAGCTTTCGCCCTATCTGTTGATAGTTTTAAGTTGTCCTCGGCATTACCACGGGTATCGGTGTGTCCTCCCAATTCAATATGAATGCTTGGGTTTGTCCGAAGAAAACTTGCTAAATTATTGAGTTCGATATAGGATTCTTGACGTAAGGTTGAGCTGTTTAAATCAAAATATATGTTTTTTAAAACATTTTCAGTACTACTATTCAAAGGATTCATGGGAATATCTAGGTGATAAGCTGTTTGATTTTCAATAAATGTTAAATCAAAGCCTAATGAAGTCATCGCGTATCCGTCATACGTGACTTCAATTACATATTGCCGATTTGAGGGCAGAGGAACGGTGAAAGTACCATTATCAGCATCAGCATCACTAATAATTATAGTTTCTCCGGAAGCAATGTCTTTCAAGGAGAAATGCCCAGGAATAGGATTATTACTTTGCGTATCAAAAACCCGTCCATCAAAATAAAATGTAGAGGTTGGTCGAAATTCTTTTGGAAGTTCAAAATAATAGATATCCAGATCACCAAATCCTCCTGCTCGATCAGAAGCAAAAAATGCCAAGTTACCTTCCGCTGAAACAATTAATGAATTTTCATCAAACTTTGTATTAATCGGGTATCCCAAATTCTTAGGTTTAGACCAATTGCCCTGTTCATCCATTTGGCTTACAAATATGTCCGATCCGCCCATTCCGGCATGTCCCCTTGATGCAAAGTATAATGTTTTTCCATCTGGATGAATACAAACAGATTCTTCAGCAAATGGAGTATTAATCACATCGGATAGGCGCTCAGCAGCACCCCACTTTCCATCTTCCGATAATCTACTCACATAAATATCACTATTGCGTTGATCTGCACCTTTGCCCCTGAGGCCTCTCACAAAATACAACGTTTTTCCATCCGCAGCCAAAGAAGGTTGAGTTTCCCAATGATATGAATTAACATCTCCAGGTAGATTAACTGGATTTGACCATCGAGAACCAATTTTTTGAGTAAAAAATAAATCACAGCTACCATTTCCTTTACGGTGTTCTCCATACGTACCAGTTTCATCAATACATGCCACGAAAATCAAACTTCTACCATCGGCAGAAATCGTTGGCGCACCCTCGTTGTGTTCTGTATTCACATTTGCAGGCATTGGCGTTGCGATATCCCAATTATCTTCACGATTCTGTGAGATGAAAAAATCTTCTTGGATAGATCCTCCAAAGGGTAATGCACGCGTAAACATTAATTCTTTTCCATTCACAGTAAGTGTTGGATAATATTCCGCAAATTGTGTATTAACCCCTGGGCCTGCATTGATTGGATTAAAAGACTTAGGGTGCTTTAACGCATCAATTGCGAAAATTGCGTTGTCATATATTGAATAAGCAGAATTTATATATTCCTCATTTGCATTCGGGTGATTGATAAATGTTTTGATGTTAGCAAGGGCCTTGTCATAAGTTCCTTGGTCAAGATATAAATCTGCTAACCGATAAAAAGTCATTCCGGTTCTCGAATGATTCGGGGATACTCGAAGTGCATTTTCAAAGTCCATAATGGCGCTTATTTTGTCACGTAAATTAATGTGATATTCACCTCGAAGTACGTATGCCTCCCAAAAATTTGGATCCTTTTTAATGGCTTTATCTACTAGCTCAAGTCCAGCCTTGAAATCTGGCATTCGTGTTTGGGGATCTAATTGTTGTGTAGGAATAAACTGTGCTTGCTTAAAAAGTTTAGTTGCTTTTTTACTCGAACTACTAAATTGAGCTATCGATAACGAGTTAATAATAACACATGTAATAACAAGTAGGCTAAAGCGTTTAATTCGATTCATCAAGGAATATTTAGAAATTTATGGGTTTGTAACGATAACCTCCAACGGGGGTTACGCGTAATGTAAGCAATGATTAATTCTTGGAGTTCGTCCTTTTTACTCCATTCCGGTTGAAGATAAAGTAAACATTGGTTATTCACCTGTTTGGCATGTTCTTCTGCCCAAATTAGGTCTGAAGGATGGTAAATAACCACTTTTAACTCATTAGCTAAGTCATAAGCCTCCGGATGCGGTTTTTTGAATTTCTTAGGGGAAAAGGTATACCAATCCACGTTACCAATCAATTCATAACATCCAGAGGTTTCAATGGAGATAAATTTTTTTTCCTTGTGAAGCATGTTAGTTAATTCCCTTAAGTCATGCATGGCAGGTTCCCCGCCGGTTAACACAATGTATTCGTATTCTTTGGTGAGGGACTGAATTTCTTCAAGGGATATGGATTTTCCTGCATGTAGATCCCAACTTTCCTTTACATCACACCAAACACAGCCCACATCGCATCCTGAAAGGCGAATAAAGTATGCCGCTCGACCTGTAAAGTACCCTTCACCTTGTAAGGTCCCAAAATGTTCCATCACTTGATAGGATCTTTGCTCCATACCAACAAATTTAATCTTACTTTATCATGTTTGGTCAAAATGGGTTGCATTTAATCTATCTTTTTATATTTGTTTAAATTAATTGAACATCGTATGAAAAAGATATCTTTATTATTAAGTGTATTCGTAGCGTTGGCCTATTCGGCTCAAACCCAGATTGGAAATAGTGATTTAGAACTATGGGAGAATGTTGGAGCACCAACCGAAGAACCGGTAAATTGGAATAGTTTTAAAACTGGCTCAGGTAGTTTTGCTTCATTTGCGAATAAACAAATAGAACGTTCTAGTGATGTACGAGTCGGCGCCTCAGGGATGTATTGTGCCCGAATTTGGTCAACGAGTGTGTTAGGTATTGTTGCTAATGGAACCATGACTTGCGGACGAATTAACATGGGAAGTACAACTCCAGCTAACGCAGCTAATTATAATTATTCTTCCACATCGGATGCAAATTTTTCTGAAGAATGTGTTGATTCTCCAGATTCAATAGTGTTTTGGGTAAAATACACGCAAGCTGGAGCAGGTAATCAAACTGCTCGAATTCACGCCATTTTACATGATGCCTTTGACGTGCACGACCCCATTGATGCGAATTCTCAGCCTCATGTTATTGCTGATGCCGCATTGGATTATGCTCCAACAGGTGGTAATTGGGAGCGTAAGTCAATCCCGTTTACTTATACAGCTAATCCGGGATTGATACCGGGATATATATTAGTTACATTCGCAACCAATTCAACACCAGGAGGAGGTGCAGCAAATGATGAAGTACTTATCGATGATATTTCACTCATTTATAATGGCGGTGTTGGCATTAATGAAACTTCAATTGAATCATTTCATATAAATTATTCGAATGAAGAATTGAACTTGTTTGGACAAACTCATGGCGCATTAACAGTATATTCCATGAGTGGGGCAGAAATATTCAGTGGTGTTACTTCCGGTAAAACTAGCTTGATGCTAGGTAGCGGTATCTACGTGGCTCATCTAATGGATGTCAATGGCAATGCTTTCATTACAAAATTCTCTGTTAACTAAGAAAATTGAAGTACTTATTGATTGTTTTTGGGTTTGCATCAACCCTAGTTGTTCACAGTCAGTCCATTATAAAAGGTATTGTGCAAGGGGAGGACCAGGTACCTCTAGAAGGGGCAACCATTATATTTAGGAAAGACATCACTATTGGTGCTCAAACTGACGCCAATGGGTTTTATGAGTTGTCGCTTCCCTCTGGCGCAGTGAAATTGGTTTTTCGTTATTCGGGCATGCGAAACGATACGTTGACGTTAAACGTAGCACCTAATGAAGTAGTCGAAGTAAATGTTACTATGAAGCCTTACAGTATTAAGAAAGACCAAGTAACGGTTTCAGTTGGTAAATTTGATAAACCCCTTGAAGAACAAACTGTAACCATGGTGGTGATGAAACCATCGCTTATTGAAAATAAAAATACTCGCAGTATAGAAACTGCATTGGATCAAACACCAGGATTAAATATTTTGGATGGTGAACCTCAAATACGAGGCGGAAGTGGTTTTACGTTTGGCGTGGGTGCAAAAGTTGCAGTACTTGTTGATGATATGCCTATGCTTTCTGGGGATGCAGGGCGTCCAGAGTGGGGCTTTGTCCCAGTAGAAAACATTAGTCAAATAGAAATTATTAAAGGTGCAGCGAGTGTACTTTCTGGTAGTTCAGCGCTTTCTGGTTCCATTCATATTCGTACTGCATATCCAACCTCCAAACCACTAAATAAAGTGAATATTTATTCTGGGATTTATTCGGCTCCAGCCATTCCTGGTGCTAAGTGGTGGACTGATTTTCCATTAATTTCTGGCGCTAATTTTATTCATGCCAAAGCTTATAACCACTGGGATGTTGTGGTTGGAGGTAACCTGAATTATGATCATGGTTACATTGGTGCACCTAAGCCTGGACAATACGTTATTGATACGATTTCCAATTTTACAGATCGTCAAATGGCCATGAAACGAGCTCGTTTGAATTTTAACTTTCGTTATCGCTCAAAGAAGATTACCGGGTTAAGTTATGGCGTAAATGGGAATGTCATGCTATCCCAGGGTAATATGTCTTTTGCATGGTTAGATGACACTTCTGGAATATATCGCGCTTATCCAGGTGCAGTATTTTTGCAGAATCAGACTATTTTTAATGTAGATCCATTCATTCAGTTAATTACCAATACGCAAGGAAATCATTATCTGAGAACGCGTCTGTTGCATAGTGACAATCAAATGACTGCCAATCAAGATAATCGAGCAACAACCTACTATGCTGATTATATGTTTAAGCGTACTTACAAACAATTAAATGGACTAGATTTTATTGGTGGAATGACTAGTTCTTATGTGAATTCTTTCGCAAACATGTATGTTGGAAGTGGAAGCCCCAACAACCGGTTACTAAATTTATCGGCATATACTCAAATGGAGAAATCCTTTAAAAAAGTATTAAATGTTTCTGCAGGAGCTCGTTTTGAATATTTTCAATTAAATGATACAGTGACTGCCATGAAACCAATTTTCAGGTGCGGTGCAAGTTTAAAGATTTATCAAGAAACCTATCTTCGTGCTTCGTTCGGAGAAGGATACCGTTTTCCAACAATAACCGAACGATTTATTAAAACGGGTGTAGGTAATTTTGGGGTTTTTCCAAATCCTAGCCTGTTACCAGAAAGTAGCTGGAATAGTGAAATAGGGATTAAGCAAGGATTAAAGCTTGGAGGAGTATATGCTTATTTCGATGCAGCATTTTTCTTGCAAGAATATCAGAATACAATTGAGTACATGTTTGGTATTTGGGATGTGGCTAATGCACCAGGCTCGTTCGCTGGGTTTAAATTTTTGAATACTGGAAGGTCCCGCGTAGTGGGGATTGATTTATCGATGGCAGGAAAAAGCAACCTCACTAAGAACATGGAATTATCTTTTTTGACAGGGTATAATTACATTGTGCCTAAAACACTAAATCCTGATTATATATATGCAGTTGATGATATTAATCGGAAATATAGTTACAATACAACATCAATGGATTCCGCTAGCCGGATTCTCAAATACCGTTTTCTACATAATATCAAGTTTGATGCGGAATTAACTTTTAAATCAAAATTTTCCCTTGGATTAAGTATGAAGTATTTTAGTAAAATCGTTAATATGGATGCTATTATTAAAGATTTCGAAGAAACTACCGCCGCTTCAGGAGGTGACAAGCAAAACATTCGATACATGGATTATTTTAATGCACATCGATTTGGAAATATAGTTTTTGACTCAAGAATTTCATACAGCGTAAATGAACATCATAAAATCGCCTTCATAGGTTCAAATATCTTAAATAGGAGTTACTCACTTCGTCCTCTTAAAATAGAGCCTCCTAGAACAATCATGTTTCAATATACATGGAAGATAAGTTAACTATTCTATTGCGATTATAAATATTACCTGTATCTTTGCACTCAAATTTTTTTATTAACCGAGGTTTAGCACCTCAAATTATAAACATTCATGGCAACAAGAATACGACTACAAAGACACGGAAAAAAAGGAAAAGCATTTTTTCATATTGTGGCAGCAGACAGCCGAGCAAAAAGAGACGGTAAATTCATCGAAAAATTAGGGACTTATAACCCAGTTTCTAACCCAGCAGTAATTGATATCAATTTTGATCGTACGTTACATTGGGTATCAGTAGGTGCCGAAATGAGTGATACTGCTCGTGCTATTCTTTCCTACAAAGGAGTATTATATAAAAGTCACCTTTTAAAAGGAGTTGAAAAAGGGGCATTCTCATTAGAGGAGGCTGAAAAAAGATTCAATGTTTGGCAATTAGAAAAAGAGAATAAAATCCAAGCTAAAAAGGATGGATTATCTAAAGCTACCGACAGTAAGAAAGCAGAACGATTAAAAGCTGAAATGGAAAAGAATGCCGCGAAAGCAGCAGCAATAGAAGCTAAATTAAATCCGGTTATTGACGAAATTCAAGAGGCTCCAGCAGTCGAAGAAGCTACGGCAGTGGAAGAGGCTCCAGCAGTCGAAGAAGCTACGGCAGTGGAAGAAGCTACGGCTGTGGAAGAAGCTCCAGTAGCCGAAGAAGCTCCAGTAGCCGAAGAAGTTCCAGTAGCGGAAGAAGCTCCAGTAGCGGAAGAAGCTCCATTAGCGGAAGAAGCTCCATTAGCGGAAGAAGCTCCAGCAGCGGAAGAAGCTCCATCAGCGGAAGAAGCTCCAGCAGCGGAAGAAGCTCCAGCAGTAGAGGACAATACAGAATCGGCAGAATAACTTAAACCCCATTGGAGGGATTTATAGAAATTGGTCATATTGCGAAACTTCACGGATTTAAAGGTGAAGTTTCCTTATTTCTAGACGTTTCTAATTCAGAAAATTATCAGGATTTATCTGTCGTTTTTTTTAATATCGATGGAATGCCTACTCCTTTTCACATTACACGTATTAAGTCAATGAATAAGGGATTTCTTGTCTTAACGATTGAAGGCATTTCTACTGAGGCGGAAGCTAAATCTCTGTTAAGAAAAGCTGTATTTCTTCCAGATATGATTTTGGAAGAATTAGATGAGCGCACTTTCTATGATCATGAGGTTGTTGGATATACAGTAATTGATACGGTGCGAGGAAATATTGGAACTATTGTTCGAATCATTGATCATGCCTCGAATCCTTTGCTTCAAATCGATTGTTTTGGGCATGAGATTTTAATTCCTTTGAATATAGATTTGAATAAAACTGTTAATCGCAAAGATAAAACACTAACCATTACTGCTCCGGAGGGATTACTTGACATCTATCTGAATTAATTTAGTAATCCTAAACAGATTTTCATTCGAATTACATGTTTTGCGGCTTCAATTACTTGTGCTTTGAAATGCTCGTCTTTTAAGTAACGCGCAAGCAATTCTTGATGTGTTGTAACCGCGTCAACTGGCATTAATACAATGTGACACCCTGCTTCAATAGCTTTGCAAGCACTTTGTGGGACATTAACCACGCCACCCATATTCATTGCATCTGTAACAATTAACCCTTTGAAATCAAGTTCGGTTTTAAGTAAATCTGTCACAATTGATTTTGAGCATGTAGAGGGAAGGCCATCTGTTTGATATTTTTTATTATTGATTACTGCAATGTGCGCGACCATTATGGAAAGAACACCTTGTTTTATTAATTCTGGATAATTACTAATTTCCTTTAATTCCCCATCAATGGTTTGTAAGGAGGAGTGAGTATCGCCGCTTACCAAACCATGACCCGGGAAGTGTTTTGCCGTGGCAATGATGTTCTTTTTTTGTGTTTCTTGAATGAAGGTAATTGACCAAGGGATAAGTTGCTCCTTTTTTGAGCCAAATCCTCGGTAACCAACCGTAGCATTACCTGCCACGTCCACGACCGGAGCAAAATTATAATTGATACCAATCTCATTTAAATCTGTTGAAATCTGTTGTGCATTTTGAATTACTTCCTCTATGGAATTGATTTCTGCCGCTTTTTTAACGGGTGTAGACCCAAATATTTTACGATTAACTAAACTAGGTTCAGCATCCGCACTATATAAAAAGGGTAAATTTCCTATTACTTTATTCGTTTTTTCAAAGGAATTTATCATCGAGGTAAATTCATCTTTTGTACCATTTAACATCAATACACCTCCAATAATTCGGTGATTTATATGATTTTGAATCGTTGCCCGAGTTTGACCATATTTTCCAACCGCAGGCATGATTAGTTGCGCGATGATCGCTGTATCGTCTAGTTGGCTAATTACATCGTTTACGGCCTCATCTAATTCTGAATTCGAAACTAAAAAATCAGTTAATTTGAAAGTCGTATGGGCATCTATTTTAGGAACGTTTAGTTTTTCTTTGGTTTCTGCCTTTTGTGAGCATGCCATTAAGACTATAAAAGATGATAACAGTAGAAAAGTAAATTTTAGATTCATTTCTTTTATTTTCTCAAAAATACACAGCATTTATTTGATTAAAGGCAAATAGTAAGTTTCTTATTAACAACTTTTCTTGAACAGCAATTAGAATTTATTAAGGAATATAATTTCTTTTTTCATAGTTAAAATTCAATCATTTTGTAATTTTAAATTGACTACTGATAAAAAAATCCATGAAACTCCATTTCTGTTATTTATTATTCTTCGTTTGCTCCTTCTTTTCAGCACAAGGGTTATACGATAAATTTACTATGCAAACTATTGAGGTATTTTTTGCTCAAAATAATTGGGATGCATTATTAGACAACCTAGCCCAAACTACAGAGGATTACTTAATTGCTGATTCAGTTCGAATAAATGGGATTGTTTTTGATTCTGTAGGTGTAAAGTACAAGGGAAATAGTTCTTACAACGCGAATAACAATAAGAATCCATTGCATATCAATTTAGATTGGATCCATGGCAATCAAGATTACCAAGGTTTTACATCATTGAAACTCCAAAATCTATATAAGGACCCTTCAATGATAAGAGAAGTGCTTTCGTATGCAATCCTTGAAAACTATATGGACTGTCCAAAATCAAATTTTGTCAATGTATACATCAATGGCGCATTAAGAGGTTTGTATTCAAGTGCTGAAAGCATTAATAACAAATTTAATACCGATCATTACTACGACCATCAAGGATCCTTTTTTAAATGTAATCCAATTGGTGGTGCTGGCCCATTTGGTGGTAGCTCACCAGATTTAAAGTATTTAGGAATGGATTCATCGCTATATAACAGCGGTTATGAGTTAAAATCAACTTTAGGATGGACTAATTTGGTAGATCTGATTAATACACTGAATAATAATTTCGCTGCAATTGAGGATAAACTAGATTTAGATCGTGCTATTTGGATGCTGGCATTTAACAATGTCCTTGTGAATCTTGATTCTTACAATGGTTCCTTTCGTCAAAATTATTACTTGTACAAGGATATCAATAATCGTTTTGTACCAACGGTTTGGGATTTAAATATGAGTTTTAATGGATTTCCGGGAGGTACTGGTACAAGCGCAGGCGGTCCGACATTAGATCCTATGTCGAATATCAATTCGAATAATCACCCACTTATAAAAAAAATATTAGCAAATCCCATGTACAACCGTATGTATATGGCACATGTACGAACAATACTTCAAGAGGTATTTGAATCGGGTTGGTACCTAACTCAGGCAAATGCCTTTCGAAATTTAATTGACGCTTCTGTACAAGCAGACCCGTATAAATTTTATACGTATACTCAATATCAAAACAGTTTAACCACGGCTGTCACTGGCGGTGGTGGGCCAGGTGGAGGGAGTTCGATTCCAGGAATTCAAACCCTTATGAACGGAAGAATAAATTATTTTAGTACGAATCAATTTTATACCTTATTAGCTCCAGAGATAAACAGTTTTGCTGCCTCAAATCCAACTCCTTCATTTAATGAAACATTTTTTATTACCGCTGACGTTACTAATGAAACAAATGTTTATTTAGGATACCGTACCTCGCATCAACTTCGGTTTACGCGAATACCAATGTTTGATGATGGCAGTCATGGTGACGGCGCACCGGGAGATCATATATACGGTGCCTCTGTTACCGCAAGCGGTACAATATTCGAATACTATATTTATGCGGATAACGCTAATGCAGGATTGTTTAGCCCACAGCGTGCTGAGCACGAATTTCATTCTTTGGATTTGAATATCCCCGCCCCAATAATTGGGCAAGTACAAATCAATGAAGCGATGTCAGATAATGACTTAACTCATGATGATCCATATGGAGAGTCGAACGATTGGGTAGAATTGTATAATACAACTGCTAATGCATTAGACGTAAGTGGATTATACTTGAGCGATGACGTTTCCCTTCCGCAAAAATGGATAATTCCTGCTAACACAGTAATCTTACCAAATGATTATTTGATCATTTGGACAGATAACGACACGTTTCAAACCACTGGGTTGCACACTAATTTTAAATTAGGAGCTTCAGGTGATTATGTTCAAATTTCCGATGGAATAGCACCAATGGATCAAGTAACACTTCCGGCATTGTTAACGGATCAATCCTATGCACGATGTCCCCAAAATGGAGTTTTATTTGATTTTGCTGAACCTACTTTTGATGCAATGAATAATTGTTTTACAAGTATTGAATCATTGTCAATGGAACCGATTTTATTTCCGAATCCAACCAGTGATAAGGTCAATATAAATATTCAAAGGCCTGCTCAAATTAAGGTAATGGATATAAAAGGAAGTGAAGTATTTAACAATAGCAACGTCATGGGGCTTCTAGAGCTTTCAACTACATCTTGGAATAATGGACTTTATATGGTGGTAATTCACTTTAATCAAGGCGAAACGCAAAGCTTCAAATTGATTAAACAATAAATTACTCTTGTGATAAATGGTTTTGAATCATCTGAACCACCAAATGCCGTTGATGAATTTCTCGGAGATAGAATTGGTTTATTTTCTTAGATATAAATTTACGTTTGCTATATCCAAAGGTAATAAACCCAAGTGCCTTACGTATAAAGTTTAATTTAGGGAAATAATCTAGATCTAACCGATTGATGGATGTTAGTTCGTTATTAATGGTTGGGCTCAAATCCATTTTAATTGCTTGTTGACGTATACCTTCAATAAGGATATCATAACGCTCTAATTTGACGCGCTCAAAGTCATTGGTTTTTATAAATCGTGTATATTGAAATTCAGCATCAGTAAATGCATGAAATAATTCTTCGATTGTCATATTTGCATGTGGAACGCAAATGTAATAAAAGGATTAGAATAGGACATGTTTTACAGTCCAATTCTCTATTTTTGCGCTTTATGAAAACAAAATCAACTCGAAGAAATAAAGTCAATGTTGTAACGCTTGGTTGTTCAAAGAATACTTTTGATTCTGAAATCATGATGGCTCAATTAAAGGCAAATCGTTTTGATGTTGGTCATGAGCGGAATGAGGAATCGGAAATTGTAATTATCAATACCTGTGGATTTATTGAAAATGCAAAACAAGAATCGATAGATACGATTTTGCAATATGTTGACGCCAAACATAAAGGTTTGGTCGACAAGGTTTATGTGACTGGTTGTTTATCTGAGCGCTATCGAGGTGATTTAGAGAAGGAGATTCCGGAAGTTGATGCGTATTTTGGTACACGAGAGTTACCTCGCTTATTAAAAACACTCAAAGCAGATTATAAATATGAATTGGTTGGTGAACGATTGCTCACTACTCCCAATCATTACGCTTATTTTAAAATAGCTGAAGGCTGCGACCGTCCATGTTCTTTTTGTGCCATACCGCTGATGCGCGGAAAACATGTATCAACCTCCATGGATCAATTGATTACCAATGCGACCCAACTAGCAAATCAGGGAGTGAAAGAACTATT
>Ga0222714_10004462_pt1 | contig 13684 bp, 16 predicted proteins | sample C33_3DmetaG_FD_165048 | JGI IMG/M metagenome (GOLD analysis project Ga0222714, IMG submission 165048) | Estuarine water microbial communities from San Francisco Bay, California, United States - C33_3D | ecosystem: Environmental > Aquatic > Marine > Unclassified | place: USA: California... | reverse complement strand
CATCGACCGCCTGCCGGTCGATGTGCGCGCCGCAGACGTGGGCTTGGTGTCGCTCATCGCAGTGGCGCTCGGTATGCTCTCTACCCTCTATCCCGCCTGGCGGGCAGCCCGCACGGAACCGGCAGAGGTCCTGCGTCACGATGTCTGAGTACGAGGCTACCTTGAAAGACCTTCCCGTGCTGGCGTGCACCGATCTCGGCAAGTCGTTCCGACAGGGGCCGGTGACCCTGACCGTGCTGGCGGGACTGCAGCTTTCGGTGCAGGCCGGTGAAACCGTGGCCATCTTGGGCGCCTCCGGTTCCGGCAAGACTACCCTTCTTCAGTTGATGGGGGCGCTGGACGTGCCGACCACCGGCGAGGTCCTGATCGGCGGCGAGAATCCGGCGCTGCTCGGCGAGGCGGCGCGCGGCTGGCTGCGCAATCGCCAACTCGGCTTCGTGTATCAGTTTCATCACCTGTTACCGGAGTTCACGGCACTCGAGAACGTAGCCATGCCGCTGCTCATACGCCACGAGGATCGCCGGGCAGCCTTCGAGTCGGCCCGCGCAGTGCTCGACAGGGTGGGCCTCGGGGCACGCCTTGGGCATCGACCCTCGGAACTGTCGGGAGGTGAGCGGCAGCGGGCTGCGGTGGCTCGGGCGCTGGTCACGCGCCCGCCGCTGGTGCTGGCCGACGAGCCCACCGGTAACCTCGATTCGGCCAACGCGAATCAGGTGCTGGAGCTGATGCTGGAACTTAACCGCGAGTGGGGCTCGAGCCTGGTCATCGTCACCCATGACGGGGTGCTGGCCGAGCGTTTGCAGCGCCGGCTGGTCCTCGAGGACGGAAAACTGCGCGAACTGAGCGGCTGAACGGCTCCCACCGTCCAGCGGCGCGGGTCACGATCAGTGGGTGAGATGGCCTGTCCTTGCCCTGCTGGTCGGAATTTCCGCCAGTTACTGGCTGCGTGCCCTGCCCGGGGTCGGCTTGCTCGCGCTGCTGGCAGGGCTGTCCGTGCTGTGCCTGACGGTTCGCTGGCGTTTGGTCGGCAGCGCGATACTTGGCTTCCTGCTGGCCTGCCTGCACGGCCACTTTGCGCTAGACGGCGAACCGCCCTGCACTGAACAACGGCAGCGACTGGAGACCAGCGGCAGGATCGTTTCCGTCCCGGAGCAGCGCCCGGGCAAGTTGGACTTCGATTTCCAGACCCTCGGGAGCGGACCCTCACTCAAGCTGCGGGTGGCCTGGTACGAGGCAAGCGAGGCGCCAGCGGTTGGCGAGCGCTGGCGACTACCGCTGCGCCTGCGCTGCCGCCGGGCGCACCTCAATCCGGGGGTGTTCGACCGGGAGCTCGACCTGCTGCGCCGCGGCTACGCGGCCACGGCCTATGTGGCGCCCCGCGACGGACAGCCCCGCCGGGAGGCCGCCGCCGATGGCTGGCCGATCCAGCGGATGCGTGAGGTGGTCGGTGCCGCCATCACCGAGGCCGTGGAGGCACCAGACTCAGCCGCCGTGTTGCAGGGCTTGGCGGTCGGCCTGCGGGGCGACATTCCGCGCGACCTGCGGGAGGCCTTCATCAAGACGGGAGTGGCTCACCTGATCGCCATTTCCGGCCTGCATGTCACGGCCTTTGCCGTGGTGGTCGCATGGTCACTCAAGTTGGCCTTCCGTGCCGTCGGTTCCGCGCGCTGGGCTTCGGCCTGGCCGGCTTGCCGGACCGTGCTGGTGGTGATGGCGACCTGGGCTTATTCGCTGCTTGCAGGCGCCTCCCTGCCCACGCTCAGGACCGCCATCGCGGTCAGTATGGTGGCGCTCGTTTACCTCGGCCGTCGGCAGGTCTCGGCCGCTGACCTGGTGGGGGCCTGCGCACTGGCTATCATCCTGCCTGCACCGCTGGAGATGGGCTCCGCCGCCTTCTGGTTGTCGTTTGTCGCAGTACTGATCCTGGTGTTTGCCTGGTCGAGTGCCGGGCTGTGGGGATTCCTCAAGCTGCAGGCGAGCCTCTCGCTCGCCCTCATTCCGGTCTCGGTGGCCGTATTCGGCGGCTATTCGCGGGTCGGGCCACTGGTCAACCTGGCGGCCATCCCGGTGTTTTCCTTCCTGCTGTTGCCGCTGCTGCTGCTGGCGCTCGCGCTGATGCCCGTGTGGCCCGCAGCGGCCCAAGCTCTCTGGGCGATGCTCGGCCGATGGCTGGAGCCGGCGTGGGGTCCGTTGTCGGCCATTGCTGCGCATCCGCTGGCGATGAGCTGGCTGGCGGCACCGCCGCCGTGGCTGGCCGGCTTGTCGATGCTTGGCGTGCTGATGGCCGTCGTGGTGCCCCTGCCGGCCACTCGCTGGCTGGCCCTGGCGCTGCTCATGACCGTGCTGCTGCAGACGCCGGTGCGGCCGGGGCAGGGGGAATTCCGGCTGCGGGTGCTCGATGTCGGACATGGACTGGCCGCGGTTCTTGAAACTTCCCGACGGGTCATGGTGTTCGACGTGGGACCTGCATGGGAGGGAGGATCTGCAGCCGCCTATTCGCTGATTCCCTACCTGCGTAGCCAGGGCATACGACGCCTTGATCTGGCCGTCATCAGCCATGCCGACCGCGATCATGCAGGGGGGCTCGACGACCTGGTGCGCAGCCTGGCCGTTGGCTGGATTCTCGGTCCCGAGGAGGTCGGGGTCGACGAAGCCTGCGTGGCCGGCCGGCGCTGGCACTGGTCGGGTGTGGAATTCGAGGTGTTACATCCGGCGGCCGACGCTGCCCTGGACGGCAACGACGCCTCCTGTGCCATAAGAGTGACAAGCGCCGGATGCAGTGTCCTGCTGCTGGCCGATCCCGAGCGTCGAGGGGAGGCGGCCCTGCTGCGACAGCTTCCGCGGGCCGACCTGGTGCTGGTGCCCCACCACGGTAGCGCGACCTCATCGGGCGCAGCCCTGGTGGCTGCGGTGGGAGCGCGCTGGGCGCTTGTTTCCAGTGGTTTCGATGACCGCTGGGGGCTGCCGAAGCCGGAGGTCGTGGCACGCTGGCGGGCCGCGGGCGCCGAGGTGCTCGATACGGGCCGCGACGGGGCGCTGCTGTTCGAAGCGCGGCGGGGACGCTGCGGTGCCGGCCCCCGCGGCTGGCGCGTGGCAGGCGGACGCTGGTGGAACCGGCAATGATGTACGCGACTCCGCCAGCGGTTATCATCCTGCTCCATGTGGGAGATCATTCGGGCCGGCGGCCCACTCATGTGGCCCATCCTGCTCTGTTCGGTGGTAGCCGTGGCAATCGTGGTCGAGCGCCTGTGGACCCTCAGTCCGCGGCGGGTCAACCCGGCCGAGCTCACTGACAAGATCTGGAAGCTGGTCCAGACCCGCACTCTCACCGATCGCCATGTCGAGGCGCTGGAGCAGAACTCGCCGCTGGGGCGGGTGCTCGCCTCCGGGCTGGCCAATCGCGATCGCGGCCGCGACATCATGAAGGAAGTCATTGAGGACACCGGGCGCCACGTCGTTCACGAGCTGGAACGTTTCCTCGACGCACTGGGCACCATTGCAGCCGTCACGCCGCTGCTCGGACTGCTCGGGACGGTCACCGGCATGATCTCGGCCTTCGAGGCCATCACGGTCGAGGGCGTGGGTGATCCGCAGGTGTTGTCCGGGGGAATTGGCGAGGCACTGATTACGACGGCGACCGGGCTGATCGTGGCCATTCCCGCCCTGATCGCCCATCGTTACCTGCGTGGCAGGGTGGACCGGCTGGTCATCGACATGGAAAAGGAGGCCATGAAACTGGTACAGGCCTATGATCGGCTGCAGGCGAGTGGGGCCGGCAAGCCATGAAGCTGGACCCCCGGCGGCGTGAGTCGCCGGACCTGAACCTGACGCCGCTGATTGACGTCGTCCTTTTGCTGGTCATTTTTTTCATGGTCTCGACCACTTTCGTTGATGAGTCGCGCCTGCGGGTGGAGCTGCCCAGTGCCAGCCAGCGCCCGCTGGCTGCCGCTGAGGAGCCGGTGGTGGTCACCGTGACCGCCGAGGGCGCCTACCGGGTCAACGAACAACCGCTGGTGGATGCACTGCCTCAGACCTTGGAGCGTGCCCTTGAGAAAGTAGGCCAGGGCACTCGGGATCAGCCGGTCGTCATCCGCGCGGATGGCCGTGCCTCGCATCAAGCGGTGGTCACGGCCATGGACGCGGTCGCGAGAACCGGCTTCAATCGGGTCAACATAGCGACGGTCAGTGAAAAAGAATAAGCGGGATCCGAACCTGCCGCCCCTCAACCTGGACGGGCTGGCTATCTATCGCCGTTTGCTCGGCTATGCGCGTCCGCACCTCGGGGTGTTCTCGGTGGGCGTGCTCGGCATGGCGATGTTCGCGGCGGTCGACACCGGCTTTGCGTGGCTGGTTAAGGAATTCCTCGACGGCGCCTTCGTCGAGCGTGATCCGGCGGTGTTGTCGCTGGTCCCCGTTGGCATCCTGGTGTTGTTCCTGGTCCGTGGGGTGGGCGACTACCTGGCCGTTTACGCGCCCGGCTGGGTGGGCCGCCAGGTCATCAAGCGCCTGCGTGGGGAAATTTTCGCCGCCTACCTGCACCTGCCGGCTGCCTACTACGACGCCCACGGCGTGGCGCCGCTGCTTTCGCGCCTGACCTATAACGTCGAGTTGGTCTCAGAGGCAGCAACCAACGCGGTCACCACCATGATCCGTGACAGCCTTACCATCATCGGGCTGCTGGGCTGGCTGCTCTACATGAACTGGCGGCTGTCGGTGTTCGCGCTGGCGGTCGCGCCGTTCATCGTCGGGCTGATCCGTACCACCAGTCGCCTGTTCCGCCGCTACAGTCACCGCATCCAGGCCTCCATGGGCGACGTCACGCGGGTAGCCAAGGAGGCCCTGGAAGGCCAGCGCATGGTGAAGGTCTTCAACGCCCAGGCGCGTGAGGCGCGCCTGTTCGAGGCCGTGAACGAGCACAATCGCCATAGCCACATGCGCCTGGTGACGGTAAAAGCGGTCTCCAATCCGGTGGTCCAGATGATCGCGGCCCTGGGTCTGGCTGCGGTGCTGTACGCGGCCATCAGACAGGTGCTGGCCGGCCAGCTTTCCATCGGCGAGTTCAGTTCCTTCCTGGCGGCCTTGCTGCTATTGACTGCACCCCTCAGGCGACTGGTCAGCGTGGTGGGCCCGCTGCAGCAGGGAATTGCGGCGGGTCAGAGCGTGTTCGAGATCCTCGACGCGCCACGCGAACCCGTGGGTGGGGAACGCAGGCTGACGCGGGCCGAAGGTCGGGTCGAGTTTCGCGAGGTGTCCTTTCGGTATACAGAAGCCAGCGACGGTGCACTCGATGGCGTGAGTTTCTCGGCCAGTCCAGGTCAGGTGGTGGCCATCGTCGGGCGCTCCGGGAGCGGCAAGTCGACCCTCGTTGGCATGCTTCCGAGGTTCTACGACGTGACCGGCGGCGAGGTATTGCTGGACGGCGTGGATGTGCGTGACTACGCGTTGGCCGACCTGCGCGCGCAGGTCAGCCTGGTCAGCCAGGAGGTAGCGCTGGTTGACGACTCCATCCGCAATAACATTGCCTACAGCGCTCCCGCAGCTACCCCGGAACAAGTCGAGCGGGCTGCGCGCATGGCACACGTGCTGGAGTTCGCCAATGCGTTGCCACAGGGCCTCGATACGCGCGTGGGCGAGCGCGGCTCGCTGCTTTCTGGGGGGCAGCGCCAGCGCGTGGCGATCGCCCGGGCCTTGCTCAAGGATGCGCCGGTCCTGATCCTGGATGAGGCGACCTCGGCGCTCGATTCTGAATCGGAGCGTGTCATCCAGTCCGCGTTGGACGATCTGGTCCGCGACCGGACCACGCTGGTGATCGCCCACCGCCTGTCGACCATCGAAAGGGCTGACCTGATCCTGGTGATGGACGAGGGAGGGGTGGTCGAGCGTGGCACCCATGCACAGCTGCTCCAGCAGGGCGGTGTTTATGCGGCACTCCACCGCATGCAATTCAGCGTCTGAGCGACTGGTTCGTCGCTGGTACGAGGCAGGCCGACCGTCAGCCTGGCTGTTGCCGGCGTCCTGGCTGTTCGGGGTGGTGGTGCGGCTGCGTCGCCTTGCTTTCCAGGCTGGTTTGGTCAGGATGCAGCGAAGCGTGCGGCCCGTGATCGTGATCGGCAACCTGACAGTCGGCGGCTCTGGCAAGACGCCGCTGGTGATATGGCTGGCTCAGCAGTTGCAGCAGCGCGGGCTGCAGCCCGCAGTGATCAGCCGCGGTTATGGTCGCAGGGTCACGGGGGCCAGGCGCCTGGGCCCTGAGGACACTGCCGAGACGGTAGGGGATGAGCCCCTGCTCGTGGCCCGCAGGACGGGAGTGCCAGTGGCAGTGGGCGAGCGGCGGATCGACGCGGCCCGCCTGGTCGAGGGCGACTGTGACCTGATCCTTGCTGATGACGGACTGCAGCATTACGGACTGCATCGTGATGCAGAGATCGTGGTGATGGATGGTCGTCGGGGCCTGGGCAACGCGCATCTGCTACCGGCGGGGCCCCTGCGTGAACCGCCGGAACGGCTGGCAGAGGTGGATGCCCTGGTTTGCACTGGCGCCCTGCCGTCCGCTGGGGGCGGAATCCTGATGTCACTGCAGTCGCTGCGCTGGGTGCCGCTGGCCGGGGGTGAACCACTGGCCCCGGAGGCGATGGCCGGCCGGCCGGCCCACGTGCTGGCGGGTATAGGCCACCCGGAGCGTTTCTTCGAGCACCTGCGCTCACTGGGTGTGGAGGTTATTCCGCTGCCCCTGCCGGACCACGGCGTGCCCACGGCTGGCGAGGTGAATTTCAATGACCAACTTCCGATCCTGATGACGGAAAAAGATGCCGTAAAATATCCCCACCCAGTCGACGGACGGCACTGGTACCTTGAGGTGCAGGCGGTGATCGATCACGAGGGCGCCGAGCAGTTGCTGGGCGTCGTCAACCGGGTCATGGAGAACGCGAGTGTCGGGAGGTAACTTGGACAAGAAACTGTTGGATATCCTTGCGTGCCCGATCTGCAAGGGTCCGCTGCTCTACCTGACGGATCCCGAGCGCCTGGTCTGTCGAGCGGATCGCTTGGCTTATCCTGTACGTGAGGGGATTCCCGTGATGCTTCAGGAAGAGGCGAGCGAACTGTCCGCCGATGATCCGGTGCTGGCGCGCTGAGGCGTGTTCAAGGTCGTCATCCCTGCTCGGTATGCGTCGTCTCGCCTTCCCGGCAAGCCGTTGGCGGACATCATGGGGCGGCCGATGATCCTGCACGTCTACCAGCGAGCGCTGGAGGCGGGTGCTGGCGAGGTGATAGTCGCAACAGACGACGAGCGTATTCGCGAGGCTTGCGTAGCCCTCGATGCACAAGTGGAGATGACTTCGCCGGCACATTCCACCGGTTCGGACCGCATCGCGGAAGTGGCAGCGCGCCGCGGTTGGGCTGGAAATACAGTGGTGGTCAACCTGCAGGGTGATGAACCCCTGCTGCCCCCGGTGCTGGTCGGGCAGGTAGCGGGGCTGCTGGCGGCAGATCCGGGCGCCGACCTGGCTACCTTGTGTACGGCCATCACCACCCAGGAAGAGTTCCGGAACCCGGCAGTGGTCAAGGTGGTGCGCCGGGCTGATGGTCGGGCCTTGTTGTTCAGTCGTGCGCCCGTTCCCCTGGACCGCGATGGTGATCGTGGCCTGACGGATACCTGGCGCCACATTGGCCTCTACGCGTACCGGGTCGCAGCGCTGTTGCGCCTGGCTTCCCTACCGCCCTGTGAAATGGAACTTCGCGAGCGCCTGGAGCAACTTCGGGCCTTGCACCACGGCATGGGGATTGCGGTGGCGGAGGCCATGGCAGCGCCCGGCCCTGGGGTGGACACGACCGAGGACCTTGAGCGGGTCAGGTCGTTGGTCGGAAGCCGGTGAGCTGCGGCTCAGTGTTCCCGGTGCGCTGCGAAGGACAGTCGGTCCAGAACGCCGAGCAGCAGCGCCGACAGCACGAAGGTCATGTGCAGGATCACGTACCACATGATCTTGTCGTTGGCGATCTGCTGCGCGTCCATGAACACCCGCAGCAGGTGGATACTGGAAATGGCGACAATCGATGCTGCAACCTTCAGCTTGAGGGTGCCTGCATCGAGCTTGCCCAGCCAGCCGAGCGATTCGCCGTTCTTGACGTCGATGCGCGAGACGAAATTCTCGTAGCCCGAGAACATCACCATCACGATCAGGCTGCCCACCAGCACGATGTCGATCATGGCGAGCACGGTCAGCACCAGTTGTGCCTCGGTCGAGATCAGCGCGTGGGTGAGCACGTGCCAGGCCTCCTGGAAGAACTTGAATCCCAGCGCCATCAGCGCCAGCGACAAACCCAGGTACAGCGGCGCCAGCAGCCAGCGGCAGGCGAACAGCAGGCGTTCGATGAAGCTTTCCATCGGCTGATTGTATCGCCATTGTCTGGCGACTGCTGATCGGTGTTCGGCTGGCGCGTTCATGGCTACGGCGACATGAGGCTCGAGCAGCTGCCCGAGCCTTGTCCGCGACCGGGCTGGGCGGTGGTGCGGGTCTGCGTAGTGCAGCCGAGCATCACCGAGACACTGCTGTTCGACGGCGCGAAGACCTACCTGCACGAGCAGGTAGCAAGCTTGCTGGCTCAGGGTCCGCAGCCGCTGTTTGGTCATGAATTTTCCGGAGTGGTTACCGCCCTCGGCGAGGGCGTAGACCGGTTGGCGGTGGGAGATCGGGTGGCGGCGCGTGGTTCACACCCCGCAGGCATCGTGGGCTTCGACATGCCCGGCGCTTTTGCCGAGTACATCGAGGTGCCTGCCACGCTGCTCGGGCGTTTGCCAGCCAGCGTGTCCTTCAGCGAGGGTGCGGTGGTCCAGGCGCTGACCGACGCGGTAGCAGCCGTTGATGCTGCGGGCGACCTTGCTGGCCGTTCAGTGGTGGTCATCGGCCAGGGCGCGATGGGTCTGAGTTGCCTGCAGGCAGCGCGCGCCGCTGGATCCGCGCGGGTCATCGCGATCGCCCGCCGTGCGCAGTCACTGTCGCTCGCTCGGCAACTCGGTGCCGACCTCTGCTTCGACGCCAGCCGGTGTGATCCGGTGGCAGCGGTGCGAGAGGCCACAACCGGCCTTGGCGCTGACGTGGTGTTCGAGACCGCCGGTGGGCCGCCTGAGCAGGGCCTGGCCGGGGATACCACGCTGGAGCAGGCGGCGCGGATGGTATGCGATGCGGGCACGGTGGTCGGCGTGGCCTTCCATGGTGAAGGCACCTTCCTGCCCTATCGGCTGTTTCGTTTTCGCGGCATTCGTTACCTGTTTCCCAGCCTGATGAGCGAGGCCATTTTCCAGCGGACGCTCGCCTGGCTCGGTGACGGGCGCCTCGACGTGCGGCCGATGGTGACCCACGTATTGCCGGGTCTGGAGCGGGTGCCCGAAGCCTTCCGGCTCACTGCCCGCAAGTCCGAGCATGGCCTCGTCAATCCCGCGCAGGTGCTAGTCTGGAACCCGGGAGGATGACCATGAACGCAACCGAACTTGCCCGTCACCTGTTGCAGGCCACCTATTACGATTCGATTGATCGTGGTGACATGACCTCGGCCGTGCTGGCGCTGCATCCTGACATCGACTGGTCACATGTGCAGGTCTGGGAGCACCATGACTACCGCCGGCGTGCCGAGCCTACCCGGCTGAAAGGTCGACAGGCCGTATACGGCCTGCTGGCAGAGCGGGTGGCGAGACTGGCCGAGGCAGGCATTCGGCACCGCATCAGGCAGTTGGTGTGCGATGGCTGCCAGGGGGCTTTCCTGGCAGCGGTCGAGGGCCCCGAGCGTGAAATACCGTTTTTTGGCTGGTTCGAGTTGCGAGACCAACTGGTGAGTCGCTACGTATTGCGTCCGGTGGAGTAGGTCATGAGGATCCTGTTCGTCTGCATGGGCAACAGTTCGATACTTTTATAAAACAATGAGTTAGGTATTCTGGATACTGCCAGGATACAAAAATAGGCCAACATTTGGCGACTTCGTGCCGGCCGAATATCTGCCTGAACAGTCCAGATTCCCGCCCCTATAGTGCGCCCAGGACCGGCGATCATCGGGGCCATATCCAAGCCCCGCTCACGCCGCAAGACCGCGCCAAGTAGCACCCAGCGGGACACCGTAGGGTTCCTGCTTGACTGCATGACTTCGCCCTGGGTCCAATGCCGTTGTCCAGACCGCAAGTCGGCACCAGGCAGCCGCCATCGGCATCACCCCATCGGGGGCCACTGGCCCAGACCCGTGGAGTAGTCCGGTACCGGGGGCCGTATCTGCTTCTCACCCGGCCCGCCACATCGCCTGCACCGTGGCCGCAATCGCGTCACTGCCATAGCTCCCCGACCAGACCGGACCATTTCTCCCAAGTCTAGGCTGGCCCAGCGACGGCAGGACGGGCAATAGACTCCGATCCTGTGCCGGAATTTATGTAGCCCGCCAATGGTACTGAGATCGTCCACGGCCAAAGCGTAGCGCCAGCCAGGGCCATGCGGTGAGCCACCAAAAGAGAGGACGACACGCGGACGGCCAGCGGCACCGGGGAGGTGCCACGCACAGCCTGCCACTCCAGCGCCCGCCCTGGGCCGTGAGAATGTCCCGTATTGGGCTGGAAACCAGTCTGTGACCGTTTACGATGGTTGCGTCATAGGGAGATGGCTATGCGCGTCATTGCCTTGCTAATTGGGCTGTTAGTCGCACTTCCGGCAAGCGCGGATGGTTGGTTGTGCGTTTCGGATGGGATGTCCGGATTCACGTTCAACAAGACAACAGGGCATTGGGTGCCGGCGATATTTGAGACGGAGAAGAAGCTCGTAATGCGCCCGATAAAGAATGGCCAAGATATCCCGATGCAGCCAGATGCCGCCTACCAAGTTTACGCGGTTGTCGAATTGGGCGAAGACGCAGCCCTATCAACGTGTCCTAATTTCAACAAAGGCGGCGTCCTCTGGTGCCAAGGAATACCAGAGCTTGTATTTCGCCTCGACAAGTTGGAGTTCTACGCGGTCTTTGATGACGCTTGGCTCCTAGTTAAGGGGGATGAAAGGCCATCCGGTGACGTCGCAATGGTCGTTGGCCGATGCCCATTTCTCTAACCTTTAACTATGGCGATTGATATCGCACCCGGAATTGTTCTTGCCGTGCTGGTCCTGGCTGGGGGGATTCTCGCCCTCATATTCGGCCTAGCCATCATCGTAGAACTATGGTGGCTGATCGTCCTACTTCCCATAGCTGTAGGCGTCTATTTGTTGATCGATACCCCCATCCTGAAGGGCCATGGCTCCCGCGGACGGCTCGGTCGACTTGGACGGGACCCCGTCCCGGTCTTCGGCCTCCTGGCACCGAGCCCGACTCTCTCCTGTACTGAAAATCCGCGTGTCGTTGGTTCGATTCCGACCCTGGCCACCACTTCCGATGTTTCCTAACCAATTGATTCTAATATTACTTTCTACGCGATAGGGTGGCCATCGGGCGTCGATGGTGGCGACTTGCAGTATGCTCATCAAACGGCGCGGATCGTTGTCCCATCTCACATCCAGTCAATACACCCTAGGCCTTATTGAGACGTTGTCGCCCACGCGCGCGGATCCGGTGCAAGTTCTCCCCCGTCACGTCAGAGGAGCATCGCAATGGAGATGAGGCAACTACGCCATTTCCTGGCACTGATGGAGACGAAGAGTTACTGGCGTGCCGCGGAGGAGTGTGGGCTGACGCCGCAGGCGCTCAGCAAGAGTATCCGACGTTTCGAGGACTCGCTCGGCGTGCGGCTGTTTGATCGTGATACGCGGTCAGTCAGGCCGACATTGTTTGCTGAACAGATCGTTACTTATGCGAGGAACATCGACGCCGAGGCGCGCAGTTTACGCCGAGCCCTTGATGCGCTACTCGACACGGGCACCAACCAGCTGGTAATCGGAGCTGGTGCCGCGGTCGCGACGAAGCTCATTGCGGATGCCGTACTCGCGGTACGTCGGCACAATTCTAATATCGCCGTCGACGTCATCGAGGGAACCTTCGAGGACCTCATCCCTCGGCTACTGCAGGGCAAGATTGACGTGGTCGTAAGCATCATGACCGTCGATGTCGTCGATCGCCTTATCGACCATCGAGTGCTACGGGTTGAGAAGTATCGCGCGTACACGCGGGCTGGCCACCCTCTTGCCGGGCTGGAGAAGGTGCCGCTGGCGCGCCTTTTGGAGTTCCCATGGATTGCGGGAGACGATGAAGACCAAGTGGAAGCAGAGGTGGCAGCGAGCTTCAGGGCGATTGATCTCAACCCGCCGGAGCCCACCTTCAAGACCAACTCGGTATCTTTCGCCCTGGGGCTCCTCCTGCAGAGCGATGCGCTCTTGATCCTGCCGCAGGAAATCCTGCGCCGTGAGACGGCGGCAGGGCTCGTCGTTCCGATCGATACCGATGCGGATGACTGGACACGACCGACGGTGGTGTTCTTTCGTAAGAACAGCACTCGATCCCCAGACTCACTGCAGTTCTTGCGCGAGTTGAAGCGGATCGTCGAGGCGGGAACGCCATAGCGTGGAACCCGCCGTTGGTAACTCATGGTTGCCGAAAAATACAAGAAGTTGATAGCACCAGCGCTACAGCCGCTTGGATACTGCCCAGGGCTCGTGTAACGGCGAACCAGCTTCCCCCTGTGTCGGTGACCCGGCGCCCTGAGGTGCGGGTAGGAAGGAAATGAATGAACGAAATCGGCCGTAAGCATTACTCCGGCACCGTCGTGTCAATTGGCGACGAGGTTGGACTGAGGGGAATCGAGCGGTTCTCGGTGGCCGTGGCGCCGGACGGCAGCCGGACGCTGCATGCCACATGCGAAATCATGGATCGGCGCGTATCGAAAGACGTGGTCTATTCGGTCGACAAGGATTTCAGGCCGATCGACGCTTTCGTGCGCCTGATCAAGGACGGGCAATTCGTGGGTTCCGGTTGGTTCAACTTCGACGGCGCGGGCGCTGATTTCGAGGGAGTCAACCAGGTTCTTGGACGCGTCTCTCAGCGAATCAACCGGCCCAACTCCTTTCCGAGTTTCGGGCCGCATCCGCTCGCTTGCGACGTCTGGCATCTCGCCCAATACGTACACGGCTCCCCGCAGAAGGTGCAGTTCCTCGACTCCGCGCTAAGCTCCGTGGAACACGACGGGTGCTCCGGGCCGATGCTGCACCCGGTGCGATTCGGAATCGAGTTCATCGGGCCGGAGAGGATCACCGTGGCAGCCGGCACGTTTGAGACCCACCGCTACCGCTTTCACCTCGAGGGCACCGTGCCGCAGCCGCATCCACCGGAGGAACTCTGGTGCGTCCCCGATGATTTTATCATCGTGCAGATCCGGGTCGGTGGCTACATGGCAACGACTTACCAGCTCTCGGAGCTGTTCCGATAGGGTGCGAGACCGATGACTACCTATCAACTGCTCGTCGTGGCGCACGTCCTGCTCTTTGCTTACTGGCTTGGCGCGGACTGGGGCGTCTATGTCAACTCCCACTACGTCGCCGATCCTAAGCTGTCACTCGACGAGCGCCGCCGCTTCCTGGTGGCCGCCTTCCGTATCGACCTGTTGCCGCGCATCTCGTTTACGTTGTTGCTGCCGGTCGGCCTGCAGCTCGCCACGGCCTACGGCCGCGTGCCCTGGTCGCCGGCCTTCATGGCGGTGGTGTGGATTGCAGCAGTCCCGTGGCTCGTCATCAAC
>Ga0222714_10004461_pt1 | contig 13684 bp, 10 predicted proteins | sample C33_3DmetaG_FD_165048 | JGI IMG/M metagenome (GOLD analysis project Ga0222714, IMG submission 165048) | Estuarine water microbial communities from San Francisco Bay, California, United States - C33_3D | ecosystem: Environmental > Aquatic > Marine > Unclassified | place: USA: California... | reverse complement strand
ACCCAGCCTAAATGGGTGCTCAGGCCGGGACTTGAACCCGGACACCTTGCGGCACATGCACCTCAAGCATGCGTGTCTGCCATTCCACCACCTGAGCAATAAAGGAAGGTGCACGCTGGAAGTCCTGACGATGGGCGCAAGTAAAAAGCGATTGTGCCGATGCTTGCCAAGCGGACATCTTTCTAAACGCTCATTCCCCCAATGTCCTCCGACTCGGCCGAAAACAACCCTCCTCAGGAAAAGTCCTTCGAACTGGACCTCTCTTCCCTTGGTTTCGGGCCCTCCTGGGTCAGCGGACCCTCCGAAAAGGTCAGCTCCGGCAACGGCGGCCCGCGCCGTGACGGCGATCGCCCGCGTTTCCGCGACGGCCCCGGTGGCGAACGCCGCGGTCCTCCCCGCGACGGACAGAGCCGCGGCCCGCGCCGCGACGGCCCCGGCGGCCCCCGCCGTGACGACCGCGGTCCCCGCCGCGACGACCGTGGCGCGCGCCGCGACGACCGCGGTCCTTCCCGCTACGACGACGCCCCGCCCTTCCGCCCGGTCGTGGCCACCGCCTTCTTCCCCGACGACGCGAAGTTCGAACTGCTCGGCGGCGCGATGAAGAAGAGCAAGATGACCTACGAGCTTTTCGAAGTCGCCCGGCTGATCCTCGACAAGGAAGACCGTCTCTCGATCGTCATCCGCCACCTCGAAGCCGAACAGCGCCCCGACGCCCTGCTCGCCGTTTCCGTGCCTGACGGCCACCCCTTCCTCACCGAGGCCGAAGCCGTCTCGCACGTGATGTCCCGCCACCTCGACAAGTTCTTCGACGTCGTCGAAGTCGAGGTCGAAGCCCCCAAGGGAGCCTTCCTGATGGTCGCGAAGTGCCCGCAGACGGGCAAGTTCCTCGGCGCGCCGACGCACCACAGCTACCAGCGCAACCTGCGCGAACACCACGCCCGCCACTGTCCCAACGTGCCGTTCGACGCCTTCAAGGGCCGTCTCGAGATGGTCCGTGAACAGGAGCAGATCGACGCCTGGCTGAAGTCGATGTCCGTCCGCAGCGAATACGCCCCGAAGGACCGCAAGGAAGGCGAACCGGAACGCCTCGAATCCCTCGACGCCGCCCGCGGCTTCCTCCAGGCCTTCCGCAAGGACCTCGTGGCGAAGACCCACCCGTGGGTGCGCTTCGCCGGCCGCCTGCTCGAAGAGATGAATCCCGGCCCGCTCCGCGATTCCGTCCGCTACGCCCTCGAACAGCAGCGCGCCTTCCCGCTCGACACCGCCAACGGCATCCGCGGCCGCCTGCGCAAGGAAGGGTTCCACCTCTACAAGAAGGGCTCCAAGGGCATCACCTACGCCTGCTCCGTCCGCCGTCGCTGCCGCGACCCGAAGTCGACCTTCAGCGACCCGATGGCCAGGATCTTCGACTCGCTCGACCGCAAGCCGGCCCAGCAGGCCAAGGACCTCGTCCTCGCCCTCGCCGGCGAGAACGCCGAGGACGCCGCGAAGTCCCAGGTGCTCACCGACCTCTCGTTCCTCATCGGCGAAGGCTACATCGCCAACCTCCCCGACGGCCGCCTCTTCGCCCAGCCCATCCTGAGCAGCCAGGCCCAGGCCAAGGAAGAAGCCGCCAACGACGAGGCCGCGGAAGAAACGAAGTAAGCGCGAAGGCGCCGAGCGCCTTCGTCAAGGTAGGGGCAGCACCGCGTGCTGCCCTTATTGTTTTCTTAGGCCGCCGGGTGGTGAACGCACTAGGGCAGCACGCGGTGCTGCCCCTACCCGATGCATCGCCTATCCCTGCCCCGACCCCTACCCCTTTGATTTATTTCCAATTCGCCGCGATCCACGGCGTGGGCAGCACGCGGCGATACCACTTGCCGCTGCGGCCGACGAGCGCGTCGGGCGGATTCGGCAGGCCGTGGAAGACGACGATCTTGGCGCCGTCGGGGATCTCCGGCGTCTGCCACAGGGAGAACGGGAAATATTTCACGCAGTGCTTCTTGAAGCTGCGGCACCAGGCCTCAGGCCAGTAGCTGACCTTGCCCTGCGCGCTGAGGTGCGCGGTCAGGTATTCCTGCTCGTTGCGGTGACGCTTGCGCACGGCCTCGAGGTTCGCCCGGAAATATTCGAGGACGTCGGGATAGGCGCCGGCGCGCCAGCGATACACCGACGAGTTTCCGGTGTAGTGGCCTTTCTGCCAGTCGCGGATGATGAGGAAGTCCCCCGGATGATCGAAGAAGCCGTCCATGTTGCCGACGATGACGATGTCGATGTCGAGGAAGAGGACGTCGCCCTTGAGCTCAGGGCCGCCGGGCGCGGTCAGCGCAGGCGAGAACGAGACGAGCTTGGTCCAACCGCGCTCCGGGGCGCCGGCCGGCAGCTCGAGGCTGGGGATCGGAAAGGTCTCGATGCCGGCGTTGAGTCCGGCCTTGTCGTCCGTCAGGCAGACGAAGCGATGCGGGATCGTCAGGTGGCGGCTCACCATGGAGTGCAGCCGGTTGACGTATTCCGGGCCGTACTTCTTGCCCCACTTCATGCAGAGGATGGTCGCCATGCTGCCGCCAGCGTGGGGATTCCCCGCCCGGCCTCCAGCCTGTTTCCTATGACAGGCAACCCGGATCGACCCCTTGCGCCGCGCCGTTCCCCAGGCATAATGGGTCCCACATGAGCGACGAATACGACGACGTGGACAACGACGAGGACTTCCGTGACGACGAGTATGGCGAAGGTGGCATTCCCGCCGACCTGGAGGCCGACATCGAGGAACGGATCAATCAGACGGCCGAAGACCGCCTGCATGACCTCCATGCCGACTCCGGCCCCCGCTCCGGCGGGTGCCTCCTCATCCTCGCCCTGCCCCTCCTGGGCCTGTGGCTCCTGAGGTAGGGGCAGCAACTTAACGATCAAAGGGAAACCGGAGACCGGATGATTGGCTGGGGTCATTATGTCCTCAGCTAACATCCCGGTCTCCGGTCTCCCCTTGGGCGAGTCTATCCGGCCAACTGGCCCTCCGATCAACGGTTCAACTCACTTGAGCGATCGCAGATACGCCACCAGGTCGACGAGCTCCTTATCGGACAGCATGCCGTCCAAGCCGGCGGGCATGAGGCTCGTGGTGAGCTGGGTCGAGGAGGCGATCGTCTCGTTCGTGAGGAGGCGGCTCTGACCGGAGGCTTCCTTGACGGTCACGCCCTCCGCGGAGCGCGCCTGGATCAGGCCGAGCACGCTGGTGCCGTCCGTGAGCTGGAAGGAGTTCAGGTCGTAATCGCGGGCGATGTTGTAGCTCGGGAAGAGGATGCTCTCGACGAGTTCGCGTTCGGCGCGGATGCCGCCGATCTTGCTGAGGTTCGGCCCGATCTCGTTGCCCTTGGCGCCGATCTTGTGGCAGGCGATGCACGCACCCTTGCCGGACTCGTAGACGGAGCGGCCGGCGGCGGGGTCGCCCTCCTTGACGGCCTTCAGCGCCAACGGGCCGAGGCGCTCGCGCTTGGCGTCGTTGGCCGCGAGCGCGGCGTCGAACGAGGGCTCGAGGATCTCGTAGACCTCGCGCGGCAGGAAGCCGAAGGCCTTGCGCACGAGGTCCTGGCGGAACGTGCCCAGCATGGTGGACTTGCTCAAGGCTTGGGCGATCTTCCGGCCGGTGTCCTTGGAGATGCGCTTGTAGTTCTGCGGCACCGCCAAGGCGACGAGGAGCTCGTTCTGCTCGAGCGGACCGGCGTTCGGCAGCAACGCGAGATAGGCATCCCACTGCGCGGGGGTGAGCCGGGTGTTGGCGAGACGGGCGGCGGCGTCCATGCGCAGGCCGGGGTTGGCCGGATCGACGAACAGGTCCGTGAGGAGCTTGAAGGCGGCGTCGCTGAGGTCATCGCCGCTGCCCGACAGCGCGAGGAGCGCCTTGAGCCGGAGCGAAGCAGGCTTCGTGGCGTCGGCGGCGAGGGCGTTGAGCGCGGCGTCGAAGCGCTTGTCCTTCACATGCGCGAGCGCGTCCAAGAGCAGCGGCGAGGCGCCCTGGGCGAGCTGGGCTTCCAGCGCGGCGAGCCATTCCTTGGCGTTCACCTTGCCGGCCTGGGCCGCGATGGCCCGCAGGGCGGCCTGACGGACGGCGACCTTCTGGTGGCTGAGCATCCGGGCGATGCCCTTCGCGACGCCGGGCTGACCCGCGAGCGCGGTGGCGAACTTGCCCATGGCGGCGACCTGGGCGGCCGAAGGCGCCGGCTGCGCCAGCCACCGGGCGAAGAGCGGAGCGACGACCTCGTCGGCGCCGGCGGCCTTGCTCAGCGCGAGGTAGGCGTTCTTGGCCAACGCGGCGTCGACGGAGTCGGCCTGGCTGACGGCGAACTTCAGGACGTCGGCGTAATCGGATTCCTTGGCGCGCGTCTGGGAGACGATGCGCAGGAGACGGGCCTGCGCGACGGGGCCCTTGACGGTCGCGAGATCGGCGGCGGTGAAGCCGGCGAGGCGCATGCCCGCGGTGAGGATGGCGTGCTCGAGCACGAGGTCCGCTTCGCGCGTCAGGAGGCCGCGGATCGCCTCGGTGACGGCCGGCGACTTGGCTTCGCGGAAGGTCAGCCCTTCGAGGCCGCGACGCACGATCGCTTGGTCAGGCGACGATAGCTGGGAGAGGAGTTCGGCGTCGGTCTTCACCGGCGCGGGCGCGTAAGGGCGGTGGGCCTTGGCGACGGCCTCATGCGCGGTCTTCCCTTCCGCCGTACGGCGCACGCGGTAGATGGCGCCCGGGACGTTCGCCACGCCCTGCAGGCTCGACGGGCAGTGCGAATACCAAGTGCCGGTGTCGACGACCAGCAACGAGCCGTCCGGGGCCTCGATGACGTCGGAGAGGTGCGCGCCCTTGCGGTCGAGGGTGAAGAACTCGTGCTCGGTCGCCTGATAGGTGGAGCCCTCCGGCTTGAGTTCGAAACGGACGATCTTCTGGGAGTTATAGAACGCGACGAGGAGGTTCAGGTTGTCGGGTCCGGACGAAAGCGGGTGGTCGGCGGGGGCGATACGGTCGCCGTTCTTCCAGAAAGCACAGCCGCTGGGGACGACGTGGCCGAGTTCCTTGAGGATCGGCATGCGCTCGTGGGTGCGCGGGAGGTCGGCGATGATGCGCAGGAAATCAGGGCGTTCATAGACGCCGCCGAGCTGCCACTGCATGAGGGTGTCGACGCGCGGGCTGCCGAAATAGAGGTCGACGGTGCCCACGACCTCGCCGGTCGGGGTGAAGTCGATGCTGGCCGGATTATCGGCGCAGCCCAGGGCATGCCAGCGGATGTCGGTACCGTCGGTCTTCATCGACCAGACGCCGCTGTTGAGGCCGGCGTGCACGAGCGTGCCGTCCTTCTGCTTGACGGTGTGTCCCTTGCGGCCGTGCGTCCAATAAAGGCGTCCGTCGGGGTGCAGGCGCGGACCATGGCAGTCGGCGCCGTTCGCGGTCCAGGCGAAACCGTCCACGACGAGCTCGCGCTTCTCGGCCACGCCGTCGTCGTCCGCGTCGGTGAACTTCCAGATGCCGGGAGGCGAGGCGACGAAGAGGCTGCCGTCGGCCCAGCAACCGCCCTTGGGCACGGCGAGCTTATCCGCGAAGACGGTGCTGCGTTCGAACACGCCGTCGCCGTCCCGGTCCTCGAGCATGAGGACGCGGTTCGGGAGGACGGCTTCGAACTTCTTCGGGCTCCAATTTACGCCAGCGGAGTCGCCTACGAAGAGGCGGCCACGGTCATCGACGCATCCCATGGTGGGATTGGCTACCATTGGAGAGGTGGCGGCGACGACCATTTCAAAACCCACGGGGAGCTTGTGCTTCAGCCCGCCCTGCGGCAGCTGATCCTTCGTCAGTTCGAGGAACTGCGGACGGTAAGCGTAGGCGGGGAATTCCTCGCCGTCGCCATGGCCGGCCGGCTTGGCGGCGCCCCACTTCTCCTTGAAACCTCCGAGCGGGTAGAGCTCGAAGCGGCGGACGAACATCTCGGCGGCTTCGACCTGCAGGAGGATGCGGCCTTGGCTCGGCTTGCACTCGAAGGCTTCGTTCACCTTCACGCCGTTGACGAAGTACTGGAGCGTGTCGCCCTTGGCGATCACCTCGAAACGCGTCCACTGGCCCATCGGCGACTCGACGTCGTCCTTGCCGCGGAAGCCGAGGGTGTCCTTCCAATCCGCGTCGCGCTTCTGCCAGTTGAGGCGTCCGGTCTTCATGGTCTCGCGCGGGGCGCCCGGGGTCCAGACCTTCTCCTTGTCGCGGTCGCGACCGACCTCGGCGCTGAGCGAGGTCTCGAGGACGGTGCCGTCGGCGAGCTTGGGCGAGAGGACGAGGATGTCGCCCACGCCGCCTTCGATGATCTGGGCTTCGATGCTGGCCATCCAGCTGCCACCCACGGCGCCCTGCGGCCCATAGCAGTGCACCAGGATACCGTTGTCGCGCGTGGCCTTGGCGCGCTTGCCCCAGGTCTTGTCACCCCACTTGAACTCGATGACGAGGTGGTAGTCCTTGAAGCTGTCGAGGGTCGTGATGCCGCCGTAGCCGTTGCCGCTGACGTGGAAGAGGCCGTCCGGCTCGAACTTGAAGACGTTCTTGGGATCGTCGACGATATCGGCCTTGGGGTTGAGATGCATCTCGGCCTTTCCTTCGCGGAAGAGGTCGAGGACGTTCACTTTCTTGGTGACGGCCTGCGCGACGGGTTCCGGCGGCAGGACGATCTTGGCGACCGGCTCCTTGCTCTGCGCGGAAAGTCCGGCGACGGACAGCAGCGCGAACACGAAGGCGGCGAGGGGGTGGGTTCTCATGGGGTGAAAGACGATGAGGGGTGAAGCGACCGTGATGTTCCCGCACCGACGCCACTCTTCAAACCTTTCGCATCTATTGAGCGGAATAGGTCATTATCATGGCGGGAAAAGGCATGAACATCGGAAGCATCCCGCGTCCAAACGGCACACGTAGGCCAAGCGGGCGTTCATAGGCCTTCGAGTTCTTAAGGTTCGACCCGACGACGGAGTTCGCTTGGATGGGGAAGATGCCCAAAAGCGCCATGAAGCCACTGATCGGCGGCACCTTCATCATGTTGCTGCTGCTGGTCGCCGTGCTGGGCGCAAGAGGCCTGATCGCGGCATGGGAAAGCGAGCAGGAGGCGAAGGAACAAAGCCGGAGGCTCATGGAGGAGCGTGCGGCGGCGGGCGAGAGGGCGAAGAAGCAGGAGGCGGAGCGCATGCGGCGCCCGGCTTATGATGTCAGCCTAAACGCCGCGCAGCTTCAACGTGATGCGGAGGCCGGTGACGCCTACGCCCAAGCCGCTTACGCCACGGTGCTGCGCGACTGCCTCGAGAACAACTACCAGCTGCGCCCGGAATACGGGCCCGTCGGACGTCTGCTGATCGGCCCGGACTTCGACCACATCTGCGCGACCCACCGGTTCGTGGGACAAGACTCACTCCGGTCCTTCTGCTCGGACTACCCGAAGTGGTTCCGGCGGTCGGCGCTGCAAGGCAACGCGTATGGGATGCAAGGGCTAAGCAAGTCGAGCCTGATGCCACCTTCAGCCTCGGGCTCGCTCAAGCCGGACTACGCAGAATACCTGAAATGGGCGATGCTCACGAACGTCCACGCCGATGAAACCGAAGCCGCGCTACCACCGCGGTTCGCGGTGCTGGGAAGAATCCGTCGCCCGGACATATCGAGCATGAAAAAGGAACTGGTGAGGCTGGTCAGTGAGTCGGAGCTAAGGGGGATCGAACGCCAGGCGCGGGAATTCAAGCCCGTGCCATCAGCGCGCTGAAGACATGACCTCGTTCCTTCACGCCCTGCCCTTCCTGTTCGCCCTCGCAGCCGTCGGCGCCGAACCGAGGAAGGTGCTGCTCATCGGGCAGCAGCCGGACCACCCCTACCGCACGCACACCTATATGGACGACTGCGAGCTGCTCGCCCGATGCCTGCGGCAGACGGAAGGCGTGACGGCCATGGTCTCGCGCGGATGGCCTGCCGATGAGTCCGCCCTGAAGGGCGTCTCCGCCGTGGTCGTGCACACGAAGCTGGGCGGGGATCTCCTGTTCTCCAAGGAGCGGCGCGCAGCCATGTCGCGGATGCTCGCCGAAGGGGTGGGACTGACGGCCATACACTGGGGAACGGGTTCCGCCGATCCCGAGGCATCGGGACTTTGGCTGAACGCGATGGGCGGCTGGTTCAACGCCCAGAAAGGCGGCTTCTCCCGCTACAAGGTCGAGACCGCGAAGGTCCGTGACGTCTGCGAAGGCCATCCCGTTGGCCGAGGCTGGAGCGACTTCAGCTGCCGCGACGAATGGTACTACCGGCTGAGATTCCTGCCCGCGGCGAAAGCATCCGCCCGCGTCACGGTCGCCGGGGAGGATCATCCCGTAGCCTGGACTTTCGAACGTCCCGACGGCGGACGTTCCTTCGGCTTCGTGGGCGCGCACTTCCATGACAACTTCGCCGAAGAGCCCTTCCGCCGGCTCATCGTCAACGGCATCCTGTGGACGCTGAAGGCCGAAGTCCCGGAAGGCGGCGCCCCCGTGCGGATCACGTCCGCCGACCTCGAGCTGAGCGGCGAGTTCAGCGAAGTCCGACGGAAGAAGTGAACGCGCCCGGACGCCCGCGCTGCGCCCCCTCGGCCAAGAGGAAGAGGCTCAGCCTGGCCTTGGTCCTGCCCAAGAGTCTCCGACGGGCCTCGGGCGAGGGCCACGCCATGCACGGAGTGATGACTCTGTTCGGAACCCAGGGCAGATGAAAGGCCGAACGCAGACTAAGCACCGCGTACCTGGGGGCCTTTCCCTCGGCTATCTGCCGGCGTGCTCCTTCACCGCCCACTTCTTGAACTCGCCCTGGGCCTGACCGCCTTTGCCCGGGAAGCCCTGATGCTGGACCATCCAGATGAGCACGAGGCCATCCTTGGTCCGCACTTCCATGCCGGTGGCCTGCGCGCCGCCGTGACCGAAGAAATCAGGACCGACCGCGAAGCCGAGGCCGTAGCTTTCCTTGAGTTCCTTGGGGGTCTGCCTTGAGGAAAGTTCCTTGAGCGACGACGCGCTGAGATAACGCCTCCCGTCGAGTTCGCCGCCGTTGAGCAGCATGCGGCAGAAGATCGCGACATCCTTGGCCGTGGAGAACAGGCCGCCGGCCGGCATCGGGAAGCGGTGCGCGCGATCGGTGAGGTCGGGCTTGAGCTGATTCAGGCCTCCAGGCACGAGGCTCTTCTTCGCGGCGTCAGGCTTGTAGGTCTTGGCGAGTCGCGCGACCTGCGCGGCGTCCGGCCAGAACGTCGTGTCCTTCATGCCCAAAGGCCGGAACAGGCGCTGGTCCATGAAATCTTCGTAAGCCATGCCGCTGACGACCTCGAGCACGCGGGCGGCGGTGTTGATGCCCGCGTTGGAATATTGGTAATGCGCCCCGGGCTGGGTGACGAGCGGTGCCTTGGCGTAAGTCTTCACGGCCTCCGCCAGAGGAAGCCCATCGAGCGTAGGCTGCTCTTCGGCCGACTTGAAAGGCAGGCCGCTGACATGGGAAAGCAGGTCACGGATCGTGATCGACCGGACACGTGCGACCGGCGCGCCTTTGCCGGCGGCGACCTTCTGGTCCTTGAACTCCGGCAGGTATTTCTCGACCGGGTCATCCAGCGAAAGCTTTCCTTCGTCGACCAGCATCATGACCGCGGCGGCCGTGATGCCTTTCGACTGCGAGGCGATCCAGAATACCGCATCGGCCTTCATGGGCTTCTTCGCCTCGATGTCCGCGAAGCCGGCCGTGGTCACGCCCAGGACCTTTTCCTTGTTCGCGACGAGCGCGACGGCTCCGGCGAGCTCACCTCGCTCGACGAAGGGAGCAAGGACGGCTTCGGAGGCGAACCCGAAGGCCGAAAGCAATAGACCGAGGAGAAAGGCGGGGGTGCGCATGGCCTGAGTCTCCCGCCCCGCCCTCTCCTGGCAAACCAAAGCCCTGTGTGCCAAACGACGGAGATTAAGGCCCCGTCACGCCCGGTATTGGGAATCCGCTAAACACCATATCGGAACTCTATCCTCGAAACCCAATCCTCGCCGTCTTATCCCTCACCCATGGCGGCCAACCCGTTCAAGCCACTGATCGTCGGCACGTTCATCATGCTCGCGGTGACCACGGGGGTGATCATCGTCGACCTCGTCCTTGACGCCAAAGCCGAGCAGGAACGACGTCATGCGGAGAACCAGAAACGCTACGCCGAAGAGAGCGCGCGTCGGCAGCGTGAATTTGAACAACGGGAAGCCGAAGCCAGGCAACGCCGAGAAAAGCAGACCGAAGAACGTCGCCTGGCCGCAGAGGCCTCGGCCAAGGCCGAGAAAGAAAGGCGCGAGGCGGCCGAGGCGGCCGCCAAGGCCGAGCAGGTGAAGCGCCAGCCCATCGACCTTACCGCCGCGTTCACCAAGAAGCTGAACCAAGCCCAGGCGGGCGATCCTAACGCCCAATATGTCATCGGTTTCATCTACTACCTGGGCATGGACAGGATCGTCGGCATGCGGGACAACCGGCTCACGGTCTACAACCGCACGGTTGTCACGATGCTGATCGGCGAAGAACTGACGATCAAACCTCTCGTCTCCCTGCCGACCTTCAAACGGAACGACGAGGTGGCGGCGAAATGGTTCGAGCGAGCCGCCCTGCAAGGTCACCGGGGCGCTCAGACGCACTTGGGCATGTCTAACGCCGGTCGCGGCAAATACGCTCAGGCATACCTTTGGATGCTCATCTCCGACGGCCCTGCCCTTTCCGACGAAATCGACCTTCCCCTGCCTCCGGTCGCAGTGCGCAATTCGATGAAGGATAACTTTCGCAAGAAACTGACGCCGGAGCAGGTCGCCGAAGCCGAGAAAAAGGCCAAGGAGTTCAAGGCTAAGAAGGAAGAAGGCTGAGCCGGAGGCGACTACCTCCGTCTGCCCCTTCCCTGCCCATACTCCATACTCGATACTCTATACTCTCCCGCCCGGCTTCAACCCCACCACGGCCGCCTTCAGCTCCTGCGTCCGCTGCTTCACGTCGCCCGCGGGATCCATCGGCGCGCCGATGACGATCGTGACGCCCCTTCGGTAGAACGGCCAGAGGCAGAACAAGATCATGTTCTGCACGGTGATTGAGAACGGCGTCACCCAGCGGCCAGGGTAATTGCCGTAGTGGAAATACACCGGGACCATCGGTACGCCGGCCTGCTGGGCGATACGGACCGCGCCGGTCTTGAAAGGAAGTACGGCATCGCCCAAGGCCTCGACCAGCCCGGTCGGGCAGATCGCCACCGTCTGCCCCTGCTTCAGCAAGGCCACGGCATCGTCGATTGAGACCTGCACGAAACCCCAACGCAGGGCGTACTTCTTCAGGAACGGAAAAGAGAAGACCAGCGGGTGCACCAACAGCCTGGCCGATGAACGGATCATCCCGAACAGGAAGACGTCGCGGTAGCTGTTATGGTTTCCGCATAGCAGCACCGGCCCCTCCGGCAGCTTGCCCACGACCTTCACCGCCCCCACCAACATCCGCACCAACGAGATCGCCGGCCGGGGCGAATGAATCAAATTTTCGCCCAAAGACATTCGGACAACTTAGCACACGAAAGTGTCTTAGCAACTAGTCATCAATCGCCTCGCCATGATACTCAGCTAACCAACGTCGGCGGGCCTCCGGATCGGTCTTAAACGACTCGTCCAAAGCCAGACTTTCACGATATTCCTGAGCCTTGGCGGCCATAGTCCATTCGGCCTTAACTCCCATGGAATCGAGCGCAGCACGAACGTCTGAGACGGTCAGCCTAAAGAATTCTTTCCTCAAATTAACCTTATTGATTCGGGCAATAGCCATTTCGTTGTGCAGCCTATTCTCAAGGCCGGGTGCGTCATCACTAGGTATCAGGGCATGAATATCAAATTCGAACGGTACGCTGGCATCACCAAGCTCCCAAACTCTGTCCAGAGGATCAAGCCTACGGGTCATACCGATCTTGAGCACGCCTTCACCAAAGGAACCATGGTTACTGATGATATAGACATGACCACGCTTAGTCTGTTGTGCCATCGACAGCGCTCTCTTGTTCTTATCTTCGGCCTCCTTTATCCGCTGCTCCAACTCTTGGCGCGTGGCCTCAAACTTGGCACGCTCTTCGGCGGACGCCTGATCACGCTGGGCTATGAGCTTTTTCATCTGATCACGAATAGCCTCTTCCTGTGCCTTTCTTTCATCCTCATCCTTGGCGGCAGCCTCTCGCATCTCACGCTCCATAACCTTCAAGCGTCTCTCGTATTCAAATTGACGCTCCTTCTCCCTCTGAAGCTCCTCAGCCTGCGCCTTAAGCAAGGCCCTGCGCGTAATCTCTTCCTGCTTCTCAGCTTCCCGGCGTGCTTTTTCGATTTCACGCTCAACCTTCTCTTGTTCACGTAACTGCGCAACCTTCTCGCGCTGCTCCTCACGTTCGCGCTGTCTGAGTTCATAGGCAAGACAGCCCCACTTAGCCTCCTCGACTCGGTTATTGATGTAATCCGCCGTGATTTCAGCACGCATGCACCGATATGCATAGTCATTCAATGATTCGGCTATGTCTCTGATCTCTTGTATCACCTTACCGACGTTCTCCTGGCCTTTAACCTTATCCAGGGCGAGATCCACCTGGCTGTCAAAAGCCTCCAGCATGAGCCTGATCGCGTCTTTTTGATATTCGAGGTTCCCCCAAGTGCATACGACAGCCCTGCGCTCCTTGACCATGGCACGTGAGGTATCGCGGGCTTGCTTCAGTTTCTGACCTGCTTCGGCCCAGCCAACATGATCGGCGAGAGAATCAAGGAGTTCATGCACGGGAAGGATATACTTATCCTGCCAGCCTTCCACCCGGTTACGCTCAGCAACGACAAGGCTTTGAAGCTTAGCGAGCTCATCAGTCTTCCCCTTTAATTCATGATCGATCTTTGCAGAACGAGCATCGATTTCAGCTAGCGCCTTTTCCTCTCTTTGCCTCAGTTCAATGAGTTTACGATGCAGATCTCGCTCAACCTCATCCCTTCGTTTGGCGATTTCTGTGACCAACGCCTGCTCACGATTCTTTGCATCGGCCAACTTAACCTCGGCCTCATGCTTAAGCCTCCCAATCAGTGCTTCCGACTCCTTCCTCATCATAAGGATTTCTTCATTTGCCTTGGCAATTAATTGGGGAGCCTGCTGCTGATGGGCTTTTAATTCCGAATCTAACCTAACGGATTCCGCCTTCGCCTCCGCTCCTTTTGAGTACAAGACAGCCGCAACAATCGCGGCACCAACAAACAAGATAGCTAAAACTACGATGGTGGTCTCCATTGCCAGATTAATCCGACAAATAGTTTATCAGACAATCTAAGACTTAACTTAGTAACTAATTAATAACTTTATCTCAGGCTCTTCCGTGATGCCTATTGCTTCGTCTTTACTTTGCGGAATTGAAACTGGCGGAGAGGGAGGGATTCGAACCCCCGGAGCCTTGCGGCTCGGCTGATTTCAAGTCAGCTGCAATCGACCACTCTGCCACCTCTCCGTATGTTCGATTCAACGGCGGCTGGGGTCTTCCCTCAAGCGGATTCGGTGCCTTCCCCTTGGGCGTTCTCCTGATTTCCCAATAAGCCGTGATTCGGCGTGGATGCGCGCATGAGCACCTGCGTCCGCGTCGAGGAGATCGACGGCCCCTACGGCCCCTTCGCCATCGGCGAACGCGCCATCCAA
>Ga0222714_10004460_pt1 | contig 13685 bp, 9 predicted proteins | sample C33_3DmetaG_FD_165048 | JGI IMG/M metagenome (GOLD analysis project Ga0222714, IMG submission 165048) | Estuarine water microbial communities from San Francisco Bay, California, United States - C33_3D | ecosystem: Environmental > Aquatic > Marine > Unclassified | place: USA: California... | reverse complement strand
ATTCAACTCGGTCATCTACTGGATTTTTCTGCCCATCGTATGGGCCTTCTACTTCCTGTTGCCTCACAAAGGTCGCTGGGTGTTCTTGCTCTTGGCCTCTTATGTGTTTTACGGGTTTTGGAAGGTCGAGTTTGCGGGGCTCATGGCCCTGACTTCCCTCATCGATTGGGCCTTGGTTTGGGCCATGGTGAGAACCCCCAAAATCGGGTTGAAAAAGCTCTGTGTAGCCTTGGCCTTGCTGACTAACATTGGTCTCTTGTTCCTGTTCAAGTACTTTGATTTTGCCTTGGGTGAAACCGAGTTGGCCCGCTCCATGTACCACTCGCCCTGGACCGCTTGGATCATTGAATTGGGCAAGTTTACCGTTCCAGCAGGCATATCGTTTTACACCTTTCAGAGCATCTCTTACGTCATCGACGTTTACAAAGGAGAGGAGCAGGCTGAGCCCAGTTTGCCGCGCTTCATGCTCTTTGTAGCCTTTTTCCCGCAGCTCGTGGCGGGCCCCATTGAGCGATTTGGCCGTTTGCACAAGCAGCTGTTTGCCAAGCTCGAGCCCCGTTGGGAAGACATTCGCGACGGCCTTCGCTTGCTCTTGTATGGCTTGTTTTTGAAAGTGGCGGTGGCTGATAATTTGGCCTCGGTAGTCGATCAGTACTATGCGGCTCCCACTCATTTTGACGCTTGGTCCTCTTGGGTGGCGACCTTCTTTTTTACCTTTCAGGTCTACACCGATTTCTTCGGGTATTCCCTGTTGGCGCAGGGCTCCGCTTTGCTCTTTGGCATTCGCTTGATGGACAACTTTCAAAAGCCCTTTTTGGCCAAGAGCATTCCCGAATTCTGGCACCGTTGGCACATTTCTTTGAGCACCTGGTTTCGCGATTATCTGTTCATTCCCGTTGGTGGAAATCAGCGTGGGCCCTGGGTTTTGGCCTTTGCCGTCTTGTTGGTGTTCTTCACCAGCGGATTGTGGCATGGTGCCAATTCAACGATGATTGTCTTCGGATTGGCCCAAGGGGTATTGTACCTCTTTGACCGATTTGTGTTCAAGCTCGTGGCCATAGAATCATGGATCTGGGATCGCGTTCGTCAGATCAAAACTGGTTTCTTTTTCATGATGACGCTGGTCTATTTCCGTTCGGGATCCATGCAGCAGGCCCAAGAAGTTTTCGATGGCCTTAGGGGCCATTTGAGTGGTCAGCGCTATTCAGCCGATTTGGACTTGGCGGCTCAGGTTCAAGCCGAAAAGCAGGGAGAGATTTTACTTCGCCACCTAGACATTGACCCACACATACCCCTGTTTTTGTTCCTGTTCCTTTTGATGGATCACGGGTTGTTCAAGCAGCGATTTGACGCTTGGGCTGAGACCAAATCCAAGGCCCTTCGTTGGTCTATCTATGCCTTTATGCTCGCGGCCATTTTGGTTTGGGGCGGAGCTGTCAATCACCCCTTTGTCTATTTTCAATTCTGATGCGCATGCCTGTCTGGATATCAAAATTGGCTTTAAGGTTTGGCGCATTTGCCCTGTTTGCCCTGCTGTTGAATGCCTTGTATACCCAATTCTTGTTCGAAGGCGACCTGCAGCGTTATTCACCGGTCAAGTCACACATCGATTCGGCCTTTGCCGAGGCCGATATTGTGTATTTGGGGGAGAGCAGCAACACCAGCTTCAACCCTTGGACCGATACCTTGACCGAGTCAATTGCCGATTTCATGCAGCTGCATTTGGATGCCCAACTCTCAGGCGGTGCCCAATTGAAAGGCGCTCCTGGGTCTCGCATTCGGGCTGTTACCCATGCCAGTTACCACCCGGGTTTGTTCCGTCAAATGCTGAATTTGAGAGGAGAGCGCAAACCATTGATTGTGGTCACCGTCAACTTGAGAACCTGTGGGCCGAGCGCGGAATTCAGTGGGAATGAGGCTTCGAACCAGCAAGAAGCGCTGTTTTACAGCACGCGACCTGCCCTTCTGACCCGAGCCTATTTGAGCCTGCATCATTACGACAACCGTTCGGCCGCTGAGATGGAGCGCCTCAAACGCCAGTATTGGAGAACCCGCGAGCTGAATCAAGAGAACTGCCAAGCTCCCTTTCCCACCACCCGAGACTGGCTGGACAACTTGGCCGCCTCTCACTATGAACTGGACCCCAAGGTGCGCAACATGGCCGATGCCTATGTTAAGGAATTTGCCTTTTTGTTGGATGAAAACAGCGCTCGAATCAAGGATCTAAAAGCCATTGTTGAGGAATGCGAACAAGCGGGTTTGCCCTTGCTGTTCCATCTTCTACCGCCCAACTACGCCCATGCGGAAGCCTTGTTTGGCGGTCCCAGGGATCCGGGCAATCTGGTGCAATACATTGATCGAAATCGAGAATTCTTGCTTGAGCAATTTGAGAATTGGGGGGTGCGCTGCATCGACAATTCGCAGCTGGGTAGAGGGGTCGAAAATCAAAGCCATCATTACACTGATCAGTGGTACCCCACCGAACATTATGACGCGGGTATTCGTCAGGCTATCGGTCAATCTTTGGCCTTAGCATTGGTAGAAAAGGGTTCTGATTCTCTGTATATGAGACCGGCAGCCCGCAACCGACCCAATTCCAACATTCCCATGCCCTTGGCTGACACCCTGTTGAATCAATGGCGTTCGGCTCGAGGTTTGGGCTTGTCTAGTCTAGCCCCTATGAGGGTCTTGGAATTGAAAGAAGTGGCCTCGGCGTCTGGATTGGAGTTTTGGAACGGACATTATTGGCTGGTGGGGGACAATGCTCCTTACTTGTTTGAATTCGATACAGCTTGGCGTTTTTTGGCGCGATACCCTTTGCATTCGAAGTCGGAAATGCCCGATAGCCTGTATCCGGGCAAAAGCAAACCCGATTGGGAGTCACTGGGCATTCGTGATGGACAGCTTTGGATACTGGGATCAGGGTCCAAACCTGACAAACGGGATCATTTTCTGATTTGGAACCAGGGTGCCGTCCAAATCAAAGGCTCATTGACCCATGTTTACCAAGAGTTGTTCGGAGAGTTCGAAAAGCGCAAGATCACCAACAACGAAGGCTTGGTGTTTGGTTCAGGCTGCGTGCTCTTGGCTAATCGCGAGAACAACCAAATCACCATCATGCAAGAGGCTCAATGGGATGCTGTATTGGCGGGTAAGCCCCTTCAACGGGCCCAAGCAATTGAAGTTCATTTGCCTTCCTTGCAAGGCCAAGAAGCCAGTTTGTCGGGTTTGTACATAGATGAGCAAGAGCGATTGTGGTTTACAGCGTCTGTCGAGCTTCGGGAAGAATCAACCTGGGATGGAAGCATTGCCGGTTCCTTCTTGGGCTTCTTGGAACCCCAAGTTTGGAAGCAAGCCTTGCCCAAAACCGAAGATCCAAAGGGTCTTTTGCACGAACTTGAAGTGAGCCCGACCCAAGTATGGTTGGCTCAAGGTCAACCTTGGAAGATGGAGTCGATTGTCGTGATCGGCCACCGCGCGTTTTGCGTCACCGATTCGGATGGAGGCCCTTCCGAAATGCTGGAATTTCTGATTCCCTAGCCGTTAAAAGTTCAGCCGCATGGACAACAAGAAATGCCGTCTAGCTTGGGGAAAGACAAAAACTTCTTGAATGACATCAGCAGAGCCATAGGTATAGCCCCAGCTGTATCCGTTGCTCGCGTAGCGGGTATTGAACAGGTTGATGATTTGCAGGTCAAACACTGGAGAGAAGGAACCCTTACCCAAGGCAAGCGGTTTGCGGGCTGTATAAGTAGCCTGTAATTCGGCGTAGTTGTATGGGTCCAGACTGCGGCTGAGCTCTCCACTGTTATCCAAATATTGGCGCCCTACCCAGCGGTTGCGAAGCTGGAAGGTCCAAGCTGCTTGTTGGTATTGACCACCGGCCATGGCCAAGAAGGCAGGGGAATAGGATATGGGCGTATGGGTTACTTGGGTGACGTGTTCTTCCCAGGTGGCGTAATCCAACCATACGATATCCATAGCGGCAATGCGGTTGTCGCTCAAGGTGAGGTTGCCCATTGCTGATAATTGATGCTGAGAACTGCGGTGCAAAAGCGCCTGTGATTCCAATTCCAAGCCAATGCGTTGAGAGCGATCAACATTGGTGCGCAAGGGGGTGCCGACATCGTTCACCCGGCCAGTCAAAACCAACTGGTCTTTGTAGAGCATAGCAAAGGCGTTCGCACTGAATTGAAAGCCTGATCGCAGCCATCGCCATCCCAATTCCAGATCGTCCAAGCGCTCGGGTCGCACGGCACTGGTACTGCCTCCATCGGTGTAATCGCTGCGTGCGGGTTCGCGGTGGGAACGACTCAATGACGCATACAATTGGTGGTGAGGACCTTGCTTTTCCCAGGCAATCTTGGGGTTGAAGAACTGGAATTGGTGTTGGAAATCAATGTCCAGTAAGTCATTGTCAGTGCCTAATCCTTGGTGAGCCACCATGCGTTGCTGAAGATCCAAACTCAGGTGTTGAAAAGGAGTAAGCTTGTGTCTGATTTTCACAAAAGCCGAAGCGTCAAACTTGTCACCTGTTGACTGGTAATAACGCAGGGCAGAAGCCAAGTCTGCCGTGCTGATAGCCGTGATGTCACCGTAGTGCTGCCCCTTGTACTGGCTGGCAAACAAACCCGCTTGAATTTGGGTCTTGACAAAGTCTCCTTGATAAGCCAAGTTGAACCCGAAAAGGTGATTTTGCAACCATCTTTGACGGGTGATGTCGCCAATCCACAGGGAGCTATCGACCGCCTGACCAACCCCATAGTCTTGCAAATTTCCCTGGGGTTTGAACTGCTCGAAGTAACCGGCTCCGTAGGTGTGAAACAAGGTAGAACTCAAGCGCTGATGGGCCGCGAGCGGTATGCTGCTGTACAGATGCGTGTGGTACTGGCCGTAATTATCGGTCTCGTTGGGATAGAGGTAGTAGTTGTATTGCTCGGACTTGCTATTGAACAAGTTGGCCGAGTCTTGGCTGTTTCGATAGGTGTAGCCCAGGTTGCGCTCGTAGTGATCGCGCAGGTCAGAAGAACTGCCCTTGTACTTTTCGATGGGAACTCCCCACCAGGCTTGGTAGGTCTTCTCTTTGCCTCCAAAATGGAGCAACTTGATGGGAATTTGCTTCTCCTTGCCGGCCAGGTAGGAGGCAGAGGCCCAATAACTCTGAAGCTCACTCGATGCACGGTCGATGAAACCATTCGAGTTGATGTTGGACAAGCGGATGTCAAAACTCCATCGCTCGCGAAGCAATCCGCTGCTGTGGCTGAGGCTGAATTTTTGGGTGCCGAATGAGCCGTAGCTCAAGTGCAACAAACTTTTGGCCTTTACCGAACTTTCGGTTTGGATGTTGACAGTGGCGCCAAAGGCTCCGGTTCCGTTCGTTGAAGAACCCACCCCTCGCTGTACTTGAACACTGGCCGCTGACTGGCTCAAATCAGGCATATTGACCCAGAAAACTCCTTGGCTCTCGGCGTCGTTGATGGGCACCCCATTGACGGTAACATTGGTGCGGGTAGCATCGCTTCCGCGCACTCGAATTCCGGTGTACCCCACTCCATTTCCCGCATCAGAGGTAATGAGCAAACTGGGTTGCCATTGAAGCAAGACGGGCAAATCACGCCCGGTTCCCTGAGCCAACAGATTAGCTCGGTCTACCTGGGTTTCGGCATAAGCGCGGCTCAATCCGCGGGTGCTCTGCACGAGGACGGCTTCAAGGGAAGCGCTGTCAGAGGTTGTTTGAGCTAAGCCTGAAGAGGCGGCAAATAAGGCGAGGGTAAAGACGGTCAATCTCATGGGTGTACTGGTTGCATTCGGTGTACCAGACCCCAGAGGGTTTGAGCATTTCCCTGCGCAGGCATTATCCTGATCAGGTCGCGGGTATGTTCTCAGCACTCTGAAACGAGGCACCCCGAATGTGTTCACAATATTAATCGAAAAAAATGCAATCGTGGGCAATGCCTTTTTGATTCGCCACGGCTATGGCCGACTTTTGTTTGAGTGAATCGCCTGAAATCGATCGTTTGTATCGGCCTGATGAGCCTGGTGTCATCAAGCTTTGCTCAGTCGAGCCAAGCCCCGGCCTATGCCAATGTATTGGCCAAGCGCCCTTCAGATTTGCGCCCATTTTTGAGTCTTCACAACCAGAGCTATTCGAATGGTTCAGAATGGCTGTTGAAGGATCTCAAGTTGAACATTGAGGTTCAATTTTCTCAACAGCGTTTGCGCGCTTCAGGGGAATACAGCTTTCAGCAACTCGCCCCCAGCAATTGGTTGGTATTGGATGTGCAAGACATGCAAGTGTTGAGGGCCATTGACATGGAAACTCAGCGCCCACTGGCCTTTGCCATCATTGAAAATCCCTATGGTTCTCGAGGCCTAAAATCAGGTGTGCACTCGCACGCTTTGGTCATTCAAACAGATGGCATCCAAGATCATCTGCAGCTTCGATTGGAATGGATGACTGAACCCCAATCGTCGGCTTTGCAATGGTTGGAACCCAGCCAGACCCACGACAAACAATCTCCCTTTTTGTTCTCCCAATCTCAAGCCATTTTGGCTAGAAGTTGGGTGCCTTTGCAGGATTGTCCTTCGGTTCGCTTCACCTATCAAGCAGAGGTAACTGTGCCCTCCAATATGGAAGTTGTGATGAGTGCCGTTCCCGTGCACAAATCAATGGCTGACTCCTCGCATGTGCGTGTACTGTTTGAGCAGAAACGCCCGGTTCCCAGTTATTTGTTGGCCCTTTCGGTGGGTGAGTTCGAATACAGAGCCTTGAGCGAAAAATGCGGCATTTATGCAGAACCAGGCCTGATCAAAAAGGCGGTGTGGGAATTTGCTGATCTTCCCGCCATGATTGATTCTGCTGAGGCCTTGTACGGTCCCTATGCCTGGGGCCGCTACGATGTTTTGGTGCTTCCTCCGAGCTTTCCCTTTGGTGGAATGGAGAATCCTTGCGTCACTTTTGCTACGCCTACCATCATTGCGGGTGATCGCAGTTTGACGAGTTTGTTGGCCCACGAGTTGGCCCATTCCTGGAGCGGCAATTTGGTGACCAACCATACCTGGGATGATTTCTGGCTCAACGAAGGATTTACGGTGTATTTCGAAAGCCGCATCATGGAAAAGGTGTACGGCAAGCAGTACGCCGATATGCTTACCGTATTGGGATGGTCAGATTTGCAGGGCACTTTGAACGAATTGAAAGATGTGCCAGGAGACACGCATTTGCATTTGGAATTGGGAACCCGTGATCCCGATGATGGATTGACTGACATCGCTTACGAAAAAGGCCGCTTCTTTTTGATGCTGATTGAACAGCGAGTGGGTCGTGAGGCTTTCGATCGCTTCTTGAAGCAATACTTCGAGACTAACGCATTTGGAACTATGAGTTCCGAGCGATTCATTCAATTGTTGAACCGCGATTTGCTGAGCCAAAACCCCGATTGGGATATGGATCAGGAAATTGAATCGTGGATTTATGGAGAAGGGGTGCCTCAACCTTGGCCGCTGTTTTCATCAACCGAATTGAGTCGTGTCGCCTTGATGGCCCAGGCTTACAACCGCACCCGTTCTTTGTCGGAAATCAACACCGATGGTTTTACCACCCACCATTGGCTGTGTCTGCTACGCAATTTGGAATTGCAGGATTCAGCTGAAATGGCGGCCTTGGATCGAGCCTATGGGTTTACCCAAAAAGAGAACGCCGAGATCGCCTGTTTGTGGTTTGTGCACGCCGCCCATTGCCACTACCGAGTGGCCTACCCGGCTATGGAGAGTTTTCTCTTGCAGGTGGGTCGCCGAAAATTCCTGATGCCGGTGTACGAAGCCATGGTAGCGGGGGGTATAGAGTCAAAAGAGGAAGGATTCGCCATGTATTTGCGGGCTCGTCCTGGCTATCATTCCGTGAGTCGACAGAGTTTGGATGAGCTATTTGCTCTGGAAACCGTTGAAGAAGACCCACTGCCCTTTAATATGCCCAATCCTCATTCAGTGCCTGTCATAGAACCCCCTCGCGAAAGCCGTTTGCCCGATTCCCAAGGTGGCGATGGTTCTGGCAATGGAACGACCCGTGATGGCGGTACGCTGCGGGAAGTGCCGGTATCTCCCTCAGGTCTAGATCCAGATGGGGGAAGACCCTGATGCCGAACTGGGCCGAACCGGGGTTTGAGCCCTTGAAGGGCATGCCTTTTCAGGCCTATGTACAACGCGATGATTTGATTCACCCTGTAGTGTCGGGAAACAAATCCCGCAAGCTATTGGGCTGGTTGCGCTTGGCCGAAGAACAGGGGGCTAAACGCCTGCTCAGCATGGGCGGTGCCTATTCGAACCATGTGATTGCTCTGGCTTCGGCTGCCGGTGATTATGGGTTTGAATCGGCCTGTTATGTACGGGGAGATGAGCCCATGTCCAACCTCTTTCTGGACTATGCTCAGAGTCAAGGCATGGAGTTGATACCCCTGTCTCGTGCTGATTTTCGAGACCTTCGAAGCCGCGGGCCCTTGGCCTTGGAAGAGGGTGATCTGTTCATCCCTGAAGGAGGTTTTGGCGAGCCCGCTTGGAAAGGCTTCCAAAGGCTGGTAGAGTCATGGCCCGAAGACTTGGACCTCATTGTGCACGCTTCGGCTACTGCTACAACTGCCATCGGTCTTGGATTGGCGCTTTCTTCCCTGGGTCGAAGCACCCGGGTTATGGCGGTTGCCGTTTTGAAGAATGCCGATGAGCAACGAACGGCTTTGGATCAATTAGGACTGAATCAAGTGGAGGTTTGGGACCAGGCCCACTGGGGTGGATATGCCAAAACACCTGAAGCTTTGTTGGCCTACTGGAAAGAAGCCGAACAGCGAACGGAATTGGTGCTCGATCCGGTTTATACGGCCAAGGCGCTGTATGCTATGGAGCAAGCTATGCTAACGGGAAGTATAGGAGGAAAGGTGATGTTCTATCACTCCGGCGGATGCTGGGGTGGCCAATCAGAACGGTTTCGGTCTTATTGAACCGAACCTGTCACGATGAGCTGGGTGCCGGAGCCATCGGCAAATTCTACCCGAATGAATTTCTTGAAAAATCCGGGATGACCTTGGGTTTCGTACACGGCCTTAACCCAACCTTGCTCTCCTGGAGCGATAGGTGTTTTGGTGTAGTCGGCTACGGTGCATGAGCAACTGGGTGCCGCTTCCGTTATGGTGATGGGTTCCGTGCCGGTGTTGGTAAAGGAAAAGGTAAACTCAGCCGCTGGACCGGTGGGCAGTATTCCGAATTCTTTTACGCGTGTGACCCATTCGGCTTGCAAATTCATGGTCGCGCTGTCGGGCATTTCGATGGTGGGGGCGGGAATGAGATCATAGTTCTCGTCGACGAGTTCTTCTGCTATGGCTTTCTCTTCAAAATCGAATGATTCAACACGGGGTTCGTAATTGGCGATTGTCTCTTCTTCAACAACCATGTCTTCGGCTATCCATTCTGTGGCTTCCTCAACGGCAACAGCTTCTTCCATGCTCATCATTTCTGCTTCAGTGGCCATGGCGTCGATTTCGACTTCGCGGGCTTTGCTTTGTTTATGTGAAAAAAGGGCCATGATCAATAGGCCAAAGAGATGGAGTGCTTGCATGTTATTGGTTGTTAATTCGGAGGTATCGGGCTTGGTACAATTGGGGTCGCTGACCTTGTTTGATGATGGGGCGAATGATGCTGCAGTGCCCTTCTATGATCAGTTGGTAGGAGCCGGTGGCCAAATCAACCATGGCTGTCTTTGTAAAAGGACCTGGTGGGGTGTTTTTTGAAAAATAGTACAGGGTGATGGAGTCGTTTTGACCCGGGGCTACGCCGTCTTCTGGGTACTGAGCTGCCGTGCATTGGCAATCGGGGGCCACCTGAGCAATGTACAGCATTTCCATGCTGGTGTTTTTGAAGTAAAAGGTGGCTTCTACGGTGTCACCTTGGTTGACATCAATATGCAAACTCTGATGGCTCAAGGGGCGACTTTGCGACCACAAATTTGAGCTGAATCCCAACAGTAACAGGAATATGATTCGTTGCATGCGAAAAAAGGCCCGTCGCCGGGCCTTTTGATTTAGTTATTGATGATCAGAGATTTGGGCTTTTCAGGTTCCCGGATGACATTTCCTGAAATGTTCAGGGTTACGTCACCCCCATTGGAGAAGATGAAAACACTCTTATTGAAGGAGCCAGGACGTCCATTTGAATCGTACTTGACGACAATTTTCGAACTAGCGCCGGGTGCGATGGGTTCGCGTGGCCATGAGGGAGTTGTGCATCCGCAGGAGGCTTGAACGTTCTTCAAAACCAAGGGCTCGGTGCCTGTGTTCTGAAACGTGAATTCGTGCGTAGCAATTTGACCTTCGATGACGGTGCCAAATGCATGAGTGGTGTTCTCGAACTTGATGACTGCATTGCTGCTAACAGCCTCTTGTGCCTGGGATACCCCGAAAAGGGACAGGGCAGAAATCAGAAACAAAAACTTCTTCATGGTGGGCTTTGTTACAAATCGCTACCGGCTGAGTTTCCTTCAGTGGTGACGTTTCCGTGAATAGACAACACAACAGGTTTGTCAGGGAAAGCGTCGAAGGTAACGGTGATGGTCTTGTCGAATTGACCGGGGCGGCCTTCCGTACCATAGCTAGCTTTGATCTCTCCAGTTTCGCCAGGCATAATGGGAGTGCTGGTGTAACTAGGAGTGGTGCAACCGCAAGATGGTTTGGCTTGCGTGATGACAACCGGTACAGATGAAGTGTTGGTGAAAGCAAATGTTGTTTCAGCTTTTGGGCCCATTTTGATGGTACCGAAGTCGTGAGACTTGGTGGTCCACTTGATGGGTTCAGTAGCTTGTTGAGCCATAGCAGTAGCAAAGAAGGCCACTGTGGCAATTGCAAAAGTCAACAGTTTTTTCATAGTCTTATTCTTTCAATGTTACGCAGCGATTGGCAATTTCTGTGCCAAAGGCCTGTAATTTTTTCAATCTAGATCCTTACAACTTGCGTTTTACTTCTTCCTCTTTGTAAACCTCCAAGTAGTCGCCAACTTCTATGTCGTTGAATCGCTCGATCTGCAAACCGCATTCGTAGCCCTTCTTGACCTCTTTGACGTCGTCTTTGTAGCGCTTAAGTGAAGCTAGACTTCCGGTATGAATGACCACACCGTCGCGAATGACTCGAATCATAGAGCCGCGTTCCACGTGGCCATCGGTAACCATACAACCTGCAACACTTCCAACTTTGGAGATTTTGAATACTTCGCGAATTTCTACGTTACCAATGACTTTCTCGACCACTTCAGGACTCAAGAGACCTTCCATGGCGGCCTTGATTTCTTCAATGGCTTTATAGATGATCGAATAGGCGCGAATGTCGATTTCTTCGTTTTCAGCCAGCTGTTTGGCTTTGGCCGAGGGGCGAACGTTAAAGCCGACGATGATGGCATCAGAGGCAGAAGCCAACAGCACATCGCTTTCCGTAATTTGACCCACGCCGCGGTGAATGACATTGACAGCGATTTCTTCAGTGCTGAGTTTGAGCAGAGAATCGCTCAAGGCTTCAACCGAACCGTCTACGTCACCTTTGACGATCAACTTCAATTCTTTGAAGTTACCTACGCTCAAGCGACGGCCAATTTCATCCAAAGTGATGTGGCGCTGGGTGCGAATTCCTTGTTCGCGAACCAATTGCTGTCGCTTGTTGGCGACTTCTTTGGCTGTGCTTTCTTCGCTGAATTCTACCCAAATATCACCAGCCGTTGGGGTTTCAGAGAATCCCAACATTTTGACGGGTGTGCTCGGGGGAGCTTCTTTGATATTGGTTCCGCGCTCGTTGAACAGGGCGCGAACTTTGGCATAATAAGGTCCTGCCACCATGTGGTCGCCGACTCTCAGTGTTCCAGTTTGAACCAACATGGTACAAACAATACCGCGTCCGCGTTCTTGGGTCGCTTCGATAACGGTACCCTTGGCATTGCGATCGGGATTGGCTGTCAATTCCATCATTTCAGACTCAAGAAGTACTTTTTCTAGAAGCTTGTCGATGTTCAATCCTTTCTTGGCTGAAATCTCTTGGCACTGGAACTTGCCGCCCCAGTCTTCGACCAGAATATTCATGCTCGCCAACTGCTCGCGAATGCGATCGGGGTTAGCGCCGTCTTTGTCAATTTTATTGATAGCGAATACCATGGGAACACCTGCTGCTTGAGCATGTGCGATGGCTTCGCGCGTTTGGGGCATTACGGAGTCGTCAGCAGCAATGACAATGATGGCAAGGTCAGTAACCTTGGCACCGCGAGCACGCATGGCCGTAAAGGCTTCGTGACCAGGGGTATCCAAGAAGGTGATTTTGCGTTTGTCCTGTAAGGTGACCTCATAGGCTCCAATGTGCTGGGTGATTCCTCCTGCTTCACCGGCAATGACGTTCTCTTTTCGTACATAGTCCAACAGTGAGGTCTTACCGTGGTCAACGTGACCCATAACGGTTACTATGGGAGCACGAGGCTTGAGATCTTTTGGATCGTCGTCTTCTTCTTCAATCGCGATGATTTGTGATTCAGCATCGACGAATTCAATTTCGTAGCCGTACTCGTCAGCCACAATTTGAATGGTTTCAGCATCCAAACGCTGGTTAATGGATACCATCAAACCCAAGGTGAAACACGCAGATATAATCGCCGTTACCGGCTGGTTCATCAACTGAGCCAAGTCATTGGCTGTCACAAACTCGGTGACCTTCAAGATCTTGCTTTCGGCTTCTTGGCGCTCTTGACGTTCACGGCGCTGTTGGTTGCGATCTTCCTTGTTGCGCTGTTTGATTTTATGTTTTTGACCGCGTGTTTTTCCCGCTGAGCCCATACGGCCCATGGTGTTTTGCACGTTTCGGTTGACCGATTTCTGGGTGACCTCAGTTTTGGCAGGTCCAGCTTGACCGGGCTTAGGTGCCTCTTGTTGTCGCTGTTCGCGTATTCGATCTTGAACGGCCACTTTTTCGCCTTCAACTGTTTTGCGCTTGCGTTTGCGCTTCTCGCGCAATTCGTCGCGGGCTTCGTCGGCTAAGGTTTTTACTCCTGAACGTTCCGACGTTGGAAGAGCAATTTTACCTAAAACTTTGGGACCGCTGAGCTTTTCGAATTTGGTTTCAACCTTTTCGTCAGCTTCTTCTTCTTCTTCTGGCTGGTTAGCTGCAGTAGGTTCAGGTGCCACGGGAGCAGGTTTTTCTGCCTCAACAACAGTTGCGGGTTCTGGAGCTGCTGGTTCTGGAGAAGGACTGGGTTCAGGTTTGGCTTCAACAACCGGTTCAGCTGTCTTTTTCTTTCCTCCCTTGCTAGGGATTTCGATTTTGCCCAACACTTTAGGACCTGATACCACAGCGGGCTCAGTGGCCACTTTGGGTTCGGGGGCGGGCTCTTCTTTGGGCTTCTCTGCTTCGACAGCAGGAGTAACGGGTGCAACAGGTTCAGGACTAACCGGACGAGGAGATTTTACACTCTTCAGTTGGTTGGCCTCTTCGCGGGCTGCTTTATCAGCTGAAAACTCTTCCACAAGCGCCCGGTACATCTCATTTGAGATTTTGGTAGTAGGACGAGGCTCAACTTGAAAACCGGAGTTGTTCAAGAATTCGGCCAAGACCTGTGCGCTGCGATTGAGTTCGCTGGCTACTTTAGCTAAACGGTATTCCGCCATATTCTATTCAAAA
>Ga0222714_10004458_pt1 | contig 13686 bp, 15 predicted proteins | sample C33_3DmetaG_FD_165048 | JGI IMG/M metagenome (GOLD analysis project Ga0222714, IMG submission 165048) | Estuarine water microbial communities from San Francisco Bay, California, United States - C33_3D | ecosystem: Environmental > Aquatic > Marine > Unclassified | place: USA: California... | reverse complement strand
CGCAAACAGTTCATTACTTGCTTTCTCAGCATTTGGTACAGAAATATTTTAATTGGAATTGACAAATGGCTCTGAATAGAATCTCCATCAGTAGAATATCGCTTAAACGAATGACTGTGCCTGGCACTGGTGCGGGTGGCGGCGGGGGTGGGGGATCCACGCCCGGTTCCCAAGGCGTTAGAATTTTTACAAGTTCCGACACATGGACTGTACCATCAGGAGTAACAAGTGTTGAATATCTCGTCGTTGCTGGCGGTGGTGGTGGTGGAAATAATGGTGGTGGTGGTGGGGGTGCTGGTGGCCTTATGGCTGGAATTTCTCTTCCAGTAGCGGGAGACACATCTTATTCAATAACGGTTGGTGGTGGTGGTGCTGGTGGTGTTCCAAATACAGGAAATGGTTCATCTGGATCAAATTCCACTTTTTCATCTATAACTGCCACTGGTGGTGGTGGTGGTGGGGGATTTTATTCTAGTGGACAAAATGGTGGTTCTGGTGGTGGTGGTGCTGCCAGTGAAACTCCAAGAGTAAGTAATACCAACGGGGGCAGTGGTACTCCAGGTCAAGGAAATTCTGGTGCTGGAGGTACGTTTAATAATCCTGCTTATTCTGGTGGTGGTGGTGGTGGTGCAAACACTGCTGGTGTAGCTGGCGGCGGCGGCGGTGGTGGCAATGGTGGGGGAGGTTACTATTCAACTATAACAGGTTCAAATACGGCATATGCGGGTGGTGGTGGTGGTGGCACACAGGGTACACCTCTTACAAGAGGTAGTGGTGGTGCGGGTGGTGGTGGTGACGGTGATCTTGGTCCAGATGTCGGAACAAATGGTGAATCTGGAAAAGGTGGTGGCGGTGGTGGTGGTAGCAACAGTCGATTCCCATTCACCTCACAAAGTGGGGGGTCGGGAGTAGTTGTTATTAAATGGACCTTTAGTGATTCTGGAAATCAAGTTTTCACTTTTGCCAATACTGGACAATTTACAGTTCCCGATGGTGTTACAACAATCGATTATCTGTTAGTTGCTGGTGGTGGTGGTGGCGGAGCATTTTATGGTGGTGGAGGTGGTGCTGGTGGTGCGTTACAAGGCACCGCATTTCCGGTTGGACCAAATCAAATTTATACAGTTCAAATTGGCGCTGGTGGTGGTGGTTCTTCAGTTTTTTTTCCATCACCATCTCCAGCAGCAGGAAGTAATGGAACAAATACAGTTCTTTCTGCTGGTGTTACTGCTAATGCTAACACTCTTGTTGCCATTGGTGGTGGTGGTGGTGGAACATATACTAATACACCTGCTCGTTCTGGGGGTTCTGGTGGTGGTGCTGGTGCTTATCCTGGAGGAGCATCCGGCGCTCTTGGCACACCTAATCAAGGAAATCGTGGTGGTGACTCCGTGTTTTCTGCTGGTCAGTATGGGTCTGCTGGTGGTGGTGGCGGCGCCAGTGCTAATGGGGCAAATGGAACAAGTGGTGGTGCTGGTAACGGTGGCGCAGGAGTCTATGCTACACTATCGGGAGCCAATGTAGCTTATGCTGGCGGTGGTGGTGGTGGAAATGGCCCCTCACCACTTTCAGCAGGTATTGGTGGAGTTGGTGGTGGTGGCGCTGGTTCTACACTTTCTACAGGAACAAGTGGTTGTAACAACAAAGGTGGTGGTGGTGGCGGTGGTGGTTATTGTGCTAGTGGAAAAGGTGGTGGTAATGGTGGGTCAGGTTTTGCTGTTGTAAAAATTTCGTCAACACAAAGACAAACTGCTGTTTTTTCTAATAGTACAACGTGGACTGTTCCAACGGGTGTAACGACAATCGATTATCTTGTTGTTGCTGGTGGTGGTGGTGGTGGAAGAAACTTTTACAGTTGTGGCACACATGGTCGTGGTGCTGGTGGTGGCGGTGCTGGAGGTTACAGAACCGCAGTAAGTCTTCCCGTAACACCTGGTGCTAATTTAACTGTTGTTGTTGGTGCCGGCGGTGGTGGTGCTAACACAGATACACTTACTGGAGTTTTAGGCTCCAACGGTTCAAATTCTGGTTTTTACTCAACATCACCATTTCCAGCCGTTTGGACAACTGGTGGTGGGGGTGGTGGGGGTCATACTTCTACTACACAAGTAGCCGGAACTTATGGTGGTGGTTCTGGTGGTGGTGGCACAAATGGCGCTAATGGTGGTCAAGGTAATCTTGGAGCATATACCCCAGCAGAGGGAACTGGTGGTGGGGCGGGGGGAAGTAATCAACCTTATCCGGGTGGTGGTGGCGGTGGTGCTACCGCAAATGGTAATAATGGTTCTCCTGTCACTGTTGGTGGTGGTGGTGGTGCTGGTGCTTATTCAACAATTACCGGAGCAAATACTGCACGTGCTGGTGGTGGTGGGGGTAGTGGTGGTGCTAGTAATGCTGGTGGTGCGGGTGGTGTAGGTGGTGGTGGAGATGGTGCTGCTAATGGAATTGTAGCTGGTAGTGGAACACAAACTACTGGCAGTGGTGGTGGTGGCGGTAATAATGCTCGTTCAGGTTCTGGTGGATCAGGTGTTGTTATTTTTAAATGGTAATTTGTATCATATAAATATTTTTATTTAATTAAAGGTGATTGAATGAATAACGAAGATATTTCTTATGCTCAGTATTTGGTAGGCAGCAACAACAAACTTGTGTGTGGTATTGATACAGCAATTAAAGCACTCAGACCACACGCTCGTTATGATATGTCAGCGTCAGGTGGACACTTTGATTTTACACGCTGGGAAGATGACACAGGTTCAAAGCCACCAACAAGAGATGAAATATTTAAAGAATTAGAATATCAGAATAAGTTTATTGAATACTGGCAGCACTTTATTGATCGTGCTGCGAACTATCCTGATATTGTAAACATAGTAAATAATTTATGGGAAGCAATTGATTCTGGTGCTATTCCAGGAAAAGGAACAAAGTTTTATGATTCAATTAAAGAAATCAATGACAAGTTTCCTAAACCTGAAGGTGAACCACCAGTAAGACCGACATACGAATAATAGGAAATTAAATGTCATATATTGGCAATCAAGTAACTTCGGTACCGCATGTAATCGACACATTTAGTGGTGATAACAGCACGACTTCATTCGGTCCGTTAGTTCGGGCACCAGCAGGAGTTGCTGCGATTGCCGTTTTTATTTCGGGTTCATATAAAACACCCGGCGCTGATTACACACTCAACGGTGACATTATTAATTTCACTGCTGCGCCAGCATCGGGCACAAACAATATTATCATTCATCATCTAGGAAATGGTACATCAACACAAGTGCCTTCTGATGGTTCGGTAACTCCGAATAAATTTTCATCATCATCAAACAATAAAATCTTTAGTTCAGGATTTGTAGGATCACTTATTTTTGGAGCATAATAAATGGCTGCACCTAATATCGTAAACGTAACCTCTATCATACCTCACACTGTGACGCTGACACCAGCGAACACAGCACGACAAGGATTGGTTGCTGCACCTGCGACGGGTGCCACACACAAAGTTAATAGTGTCATCATAACAAATCTTGATGCCACTACAGCATATGATTGCACTCTTGAACTACGTCTTGCTGATGGCACAACGTATCGTTCAATCGCAAATACCGTTTCAGTTCTTCCTAAATCAACATTAGTGTTAGTTGATAAAAGCATGTCGTTTTATTTGGTAGACACTACGGTTACTGATGAAGCAAGTATGTTGTGGGCTCAGAGCAGTTCGGCAAGTAACTTAACGTTTACTTGCTCATACGAAACAATTAGTTAAACGGAAAAGACATGTCAACTCGTTATTTGGATTTTAGAGCCGTTGGTTTTAAAAATGTTCCAGCATCAGGAACAAAGACATCTGCTTATACACTAGGTCTTGCTGACGTAGGTAAATATGTACAAGTAAGTACAAGTGGTTCTGTTATTATTCCAGATGGAGTTTTTTCTGAAGGTGATGTTGTTAGTATATTCAATAATACATCAGCAGGTATCACAATTACGTGTTCAATTACAACTGCTTATATTTCAGGTACAGATTCCGATAAAGCAACAATGACGTTAGCGACACGTGGAATGGCTACTGTGTTGTTTATTTCTGGCACTGTTTGTGTAGTGGCAGGTAACGTTACCTAATGGCGCTCGTACTTAAAAACAGAGTCAAGTCCACTACCACTACAACAGGTACTGGTACGATTACGCTAGGCGCTGCTGCGACAGGCTATCAGGATTTCTCTGTCATTGGTAACGGCAACGAAACCTACTACGTCATTAAAGGCACGACAGAGTGGGAAGTAGGCAAGGGAACATATACGGCTTCAGGTACAACGCTATCAAGAGACATTGTATTTGATTCTTCCAACGATGGAACAAAAGTAGACTTTACGGCAGGTGAAAAAGATGTAATGTGCGTTTACCCCTCTGCCGCAATGACGCCAGGAGTTCCGCATTGTGATGACAGTGAAATTGGCACTGATTTATCTGGTTGGATACCATTTCAAGCAGCATTGAATAATGGTATAGTAGGTGGAACTGCGTTCAACAACAATGGTACGAATGGGCTGGTAAGCACATTTAGTTTGGTGGATAACGTAAGCAGTTATGGTGGTGGGGTGTTGGCTCCAAACGGCGATATACATTTTATTTCTAGTTATGGCGCCAGAAGAGGTCAAAAAATTAATTATATTAGCGGAGTTGTATCTACATACTCACTAATTTATACAGCGAATGATGGGTCGTACTCTGGTGGCGTATTGGCCCCTAATGGGGATATACATTTCATTCCCGGCCCCGCCCCCGTTGGTCAAAAAATAAATGCGTCTGGTGTTGTATCAACATACTCTTTGGTTTACACAACCACAAGCGCTTATTCTGGCGGTGTAATTTCTCCAAGTGGAGAAGTAATTTTTATTCCATCGTCTGCTGACAGAGGTCAAAAAATATCAACGGCTGGCACAGTTTCTACATTTTCCCTAGTCTATACAGCAACGTCTGCATATAGTGGTGGGGTGCTTGCTCAAAATGGAGATATTCATTTTGTTCCTTTAAGCGGCAACCGTGGTCAGAAAATATCGGCAGCGGGAGTGGTGTCAACTTATTCTTTGGTTTATACAACCACTCTTGCTTATCAAGGCGGAGTTTTAGCCCCAAATGGCGACATTCATTTTGTTCCAAGAAGCGCTGCTGTTGGACAAAAAATTTCTGCCGCTGGAGTTGTATCGACGTATTCTTTGGTTTATACGCTTACAAACGCTTACATAGGTGGCGTATTAGCACCTAATGGGGATGTACACTTTATTCCGTTATCTGCTGACAGAGGGCAAAAGATTTCTACAGCTGGCGTTGTGTCTACTTACAGCCTACTTGATCCCCCAGTTGGCAGTCCGGGTGGGACTCAGTATATAGGTGGGACTCTTGCCCCAGACGGAGCAATTTATTTTGTGCCATACAGCTCAACACGAGGCCAAAAAATCTCCACCAACCCCGGCGCACCGCTTGGCCCCGGCATTTGCCTTAGTCCATTCTTAAATAAGTTCTAGATAAAAAAGTAAAATCATGGCGTTTGTTACTAGAGACAGAGTAAAAGTTACTACCACAACAACAGGTACGGGCACACTTACGCTTGGTGCTGCGGCAACAGGTTATCAAAGTTTTTCTGGTGTAGGTGATGGCAATCAAACTTACTACGCAATTACGGATGGTACGAGTTGGGAAGTGGGGGTGGGCACCTACACTGCTAGTGGAACAACATTGTCACGTGATGTAGTGTTTTCTTCATCAAACAATAATGCATTAGTGGACTGGGTTGCGGGTTCAAAAGATGTTTATATTCCACAACCCGCAATGAACGCACAAGGTTCAATACCAACATCCGATACGGGTGATATTACTTCTGATAGTTCGGCATTCAAGAATTTTCAAAGAAAATTGTTTCGAAGTATAAGTGGAGGAGTTACATTTAAAAATAATAATATAAATGGTATTATTAGCACATATAGTATACTTTCTTCGACCGCAGCCGCTTACAGTGGAGGTGTTTTAGCTTTCAATAGAGATATTCATTTTATTCCATCAGGCGCTAAAGTTGGACAAAAAGTTTCGGAAACAGGTGTTGTCTCCACTTATTCCTTGATGTACACGGCAGATGCTTATAATGGTGGTGTTTTAGCTCCTAATGGTGATATTCATTTTATACCAACAGGTGGTTCGAGAGGACAAAAAATAACTTTTGATGATATATCATCCACATATTCATTAGTTTACACTGGAGGTTCGTATTACGGTGGTGTTTTATCACCAAACGGAGACATACATTTTATTCCATCAAGTGCAAATAGGGGACAAAAAGTTTCTGTTTACGACGTTGTTTCAACATATTCACTAGTATATACGACTACCACTGCTTATTATGGTGGAATTCTTGCTCCTAATGGTGACATACATTTTATTCCTGGAAGTGCGGCGGTTGGACAAAAAGTATCATCAACCGGTATAGTATCAACTTATTCATTAGTTTATACTCTTGGAAATGCATATGCTGGCGGTGTTTTGGCACCTAATGGTGACATACACTTTATTCCTCTGGCCGCATCGGTAGGACAAAAAATATCCGCTAATGGTGTTGTCTCTACTTACTCATTGGTTTATACGACAAGTTTGGCTTATTTTGGTGGTGTTTTATCACCTAACGGAGACATTCATTTTGTTCCATACTCCGCTGCTGTTGGACAAAAAATATCTGTTACTGGGATTGTTTCAACATATTCATTGCTCTATACAGGATCTTTTTCACATATTGGTGGTGTTTTATCACCTAACGGAGAAATTTATTTTGTACCGTATTATGCAGATAGAGGACAAAAAATTGCCACTTGTCCCGCTATACCTTTTGAACAAGATACATGCCTTAGCCCATATTTGAATAAAGGTTTATAAGGAATACAAAATGAATTTTTCTTTACCTTTTTTTGCAGACAAAGTAAAAGTTACCAGCACATCCACTGGAACTGGTAATATTGCATTGGGTTCAGCAGTAGCAGGATTTCAAGATTTTTCTACAATTGCTGTAAATTCTCCTTGGGATATATCAACTGTTTCATTTGTCCAGTCTGTCAATGTGACATCACAAATGGTATCTAATAATCGAGTAGATACTACTTTACAAGGTATGTTTTTTAGAGATGATGGCGCAAAAATGTATACTGTTGGCGGTAGCTCTGTGGCAGGCCGATCAATATATGAATTTAATTTATCGTTGCCATGGAATATTTCAACTGCATCAAACGTTCAATCTTTTAATATAGCAACACAAACTCCAACAATTACTACTCCTCGTAATGTTGTTTTTAAAGATGACGGCACAAAGATGTTCCTTTTAGATTCTGGTACCGTAGATTCTGTTCATGAATATACTCTATCAACAGCATGGGACATCTCAACTGCATCAAATACTGGTTCTCTTTCCATAACGTCTAGAGAAAATGCCCCATATGCGATGTTTTTTAAACCCGATGGCACAAAGATGTATGTTGCTGGAACAAGTTCTCAAGCAATAAATGAATTTAATCTTTCCGTTGCATGGCAGATTTCATCTGCAACTTATTCTCAAAGATATGTTACATCCACACAATCTGGTCTTAGCGATCCTGCAAGATTATTTTTTAAATCTGATGGCACGAAGATGTATGTGGGCAAAACGGACGGAGAAATTTGGCAATATTCTTTATCCACAGCTTGGGACGTTAGCACATCAAATTTGGAAAAAAGATTTTCTTACACTCGATTAAGTACCGACGGTGGCGCTACAGGTCTTTTTTTTGGACTTAATGGTACGAAGATGTACGTTTGTGGAACTATATTGTATACAATGTTTGAATTTGATTTAGGATTAACTAGAACTCATTATTGTATCACGAATGGCACTGATTGGGAAATGGGAATGGGTTCTTGTTCTTATTCTGGAACTTATTTACGTAGAGATACTGTTTATGAATCTTCAAATAACAATTCTTTAGTTAATTGGGGTGGTGGCAATAAAGAAGTGTTTGTTACTTTTCCAGTCGAAGCAACAGAAGGAACAGTGCCTGAATCTGAAACCGGTCAAATAGGAACTGATTTAGTCGCATGGCGAAATTTGAAAAAAGAATTAGAGCGAACAGCATTAAACGGACAACTGTTTAATAACAAGAATTCACATTTCGGAATTATTTACACTTATGTCAATCCAGAACCATTAGTTGCCGATGCTTATGTTGGTGGTGTTTTAGCTCCTAATGGTGATATTCATTTTGTTCCATCAAGTGCAAAAAAAGGTTTGAAAATAAATTGGAAAACAAAAAATGTCACAGTATACTCTTTGATTTGGACAACAAATAGCACTGCTTATGGTGGCGGTGTTTTGGCACCTAATGGTGACATACATTTTATTCCTCAAGCTGCTCCCGTCGGAACAAAAGTAACACAAGATGGGGTAGTTTCCACTTACTCATTAGTTTACACAACTGTAAATGCTTATAGTGGTGGAGTAGTGAATCCTAATGGAGAAATTCATTATATTCCCACAAACGCTCCTGTAGGTCAAAAAATATCTGTAAACGGTGTAGTATCCACATATTCATTAGTATATACAACAACTTCTGGTGCTTACAGTGGTGGTGTTTTAGCTCCTAATGGTGATATTCATTTTGTTCCATCAGATGCTAGAGTTGGACAAAAAATATCAGCCGCAGGCGTTGTTTCTACTTACTCATTGGTTTATACCAGAAGTAATGCATACGGTGGTGGAGTTTTAGCACCAAATGGAGATATTTATTTTGTGCCAAACACTGCTAGAGTTGGACAAAAAGTTTCTATTGATGGAGTTGTTTCAACCTATGCTTTAGCTAGAACTGCTACATCAACCTTGCATAGAGGTGGAATATTGTTACCAAACGGAGACATATTTTTTAACCAGGAAACGTTTGCAGCACATGTAAATTATATAAATGGTATTATAACTACTAGTTCTCTTCCTTTTAACATTTCCAGATCTGGAGTTCTTGCTCCAGATGGAGATGTATACACCACGGTTACTGAATCTGGTACAGGTTATAAGAGACCTGCTAAATATCCAACGGGTGTGCAAAGAGGACCCGGATTTTGTTTGTCGCCATTTTTTAATAAATCATATTGACATGAAAGTGAAAAAATTATGTATAATCGAGATAAAATTATTGCAACAATGCAAGAGATTTATGATGAATCAAAAACAATCAAGCCCTATGTTGTCATTGCACAACCAAGAAGAAATTTAGATGAAACAGCCGCACAAAATTTTGATGGTTATGAAGGTCTTCACGTAGACTTGATGGGTTTCTCTCATGGTTTTTGCAACATTGGTGGTGAAAAAGTAGATGTTGCACGAAACTATCTTATTGAACAAGCATTGGAATCTGGTGCCAAGTATTTACTTTTTATTGGCGAAGATACTGTTGTACCATATGATGCGTTCAAAAAACTTATGCGTACATCTGAACAATATCCTGATGCGGTAATTACGGGTGTATATTATATCAAATGTTCTGATGCAATGATTATGGTTCGTGAAGGCGACTGGATTACTATTCCAGATGTTGCACCAGGACAAATCATTGAAGCATGGCAAACAGGTATGGATATTATGTTGATACCCATTGACATTCTTCGGCAAATGAAAGAAGAAGCACCTGATATACCATTCTGTTGTATTGGTAACAATATCAATGATGAGATTCCTTTTATTGGTGAAGATAACTTCTTTGTTCATCGGCTACATAAACGTGGAACTAAATTGTTAGTGAATACTGATGTTCAGTGCTTACATATGGATTTGGCAACTGGTATGTACACAGCACATCCATCTGTTGATCTGAAAAACTATTATACAAATATCAAGCCAACACGACCATTGACATTAGATGATAAAGAGTTCATTGATCGTCGTTGGGCTGATCGTTTACCAGAGGGTTCTGGTCCTTCTGCTGGATATAAAGCGACTATTCAAAAAATGATTGAAGATGGGCAATCAATCAAGTTCAATATGGGATGTGGTCGTGATAGACTAGAGGGTTATTTGGGTGTAGATAGACATGGTGATGCAGCCGACATCAAAATGGATATCATGGAACTAAATTTACCAGAAAATTGTGCCGATGAAATTCTTGCTAGTCATATAATCGAACATATACCACAACATCGTGCCCCAGAAGTTCTAAATAATTGGTTAAAGACATTGAAGCCTAAAGGTAAACTGATTATGGAGTTGCCCGATTTAGAGGCTTTATGTAAAGATTATCTAGAACAAGAAGATGAAGAACAACATATGACAACAATTGCCATTTTTGGCGCAGACGTTGAAGAAGTGACTCCAGAAACACAAAAATATGGCGCATTGTCAACGCATCTTTGGGGTTATAGTCCCAAAACACTCACCAAATTGTGCCAGCACGTAGGATTTAAAAACATAAAAGTTCTGCCGCCAACCGGGCAGCATCCAGGTAAAAACTTTAGATTGGAGGCAACAAAATGAGCATTTCTTTGGAAGGAATTGCATCAAATATAGCAAATGAAGAAAGAAGCATTGCATATTTGAAAGTTGAACGTAATGGTCAAACATATGATTGGTCGTTGTTTATACCACCAAATGTAGGACTATCAGAATATATTGCAACAAAAGAAACATTCATTTATGCAGACATTGATGCAAAAGAAAGTGCATGGGCAGCACTCACACCAAAAACACGTGAGATTATAGATCCAATAACAAATGAAACAAAAACAGTTGATATTAATAAAAGTGAAATTGTTCGACCAGATAATCCCGATTATTATGCCAAACGCCGTTCTGAATATCCATCTTTAGCAGATCAATTGGATGCCATGTGGAAGGGTGATGAAGCCGCAGCAACAATGGCCGCAAAGATTCAAGAAATCAAAACAAAGTATCCAAAACCATGAGATTACAAAGAGAACATGCAAATAAGGTTGTAAATATAGAGAATTCTTCAGTGGTTGTTGTTCCCGCTGAAGAATTTTTAGAAGGAGATGTACTGATTTTATTCAACAACAGAGATGAAGCGGGTACAATTCAGTGTGAAGTTCCAAATAGTTATCGGTCAGGATATCCTAAAAAAGCAACAATGATTGAGTTTCCACCGAAGTGTATGGTAAATGCGGTATTCATTGATCCAAAGACAGTCGTATTTATGAGGGGAATGGCATGAGTGGAATTATATTAATAGTAATTGGCACTGCTGCCAGTGGAGGTGTAGCTATAGCTTCTGAAGGAACTTTTTCTGGTGCGCCACTTTCAGACGTTCCGTTTGGAGGATAACTCTATAATCGTATGAGCAAAAATGCAAGTCTTATTGTTCATCGTCTGCAAATACACTCCCTGTTATAATTACTGGTAATTCAAATGGATACAAATAGATTTTATAAATACAAAGTAACTTTTAACAAAGGGAGTTTTTAAATGGCACATTTTGCACAACTTGATGAAAACAATGTTGTAACTCAAGTCATTGTTGTGTCCAACAATGAATTACTTGACGCTAATGGCGTTGAGCGTGAAGAATTAGGTATTGGTTTCTGCCAAAGATTGTTTGGTGGTAATTGGAAACAAACATCATACAATCATAATTTCCGCAAACGTTATGCCGGTATCGGTTACACATACAACGCAGAACTTGATGCGTTTGTTCCACCTAAGCCACATGCTTCATGGGTACTCAACAATACCGAAGCAACTTGGGAAGCACCTGTTGCCATGCCAGCAGACGCAGGCATGGGTGAAGGACAAAAAATGTATACATGGGATGAAGAAACAACTTCATGGAAAGAAGTTGAAACACAACCTGCATAACATTGTTTTTCATTAATGAAAACCCCGCTTGTCGGGGTTTTTTATTAGCGGTACAAGATTGACTAAATACACAATTAGAAGGAGAAAGTCTTGGCTGCTTACGTAGAAATTACAATTGAGCAAGGTGCAAACCTCACATCAACTGTCACAGTGAATGATACACAAGGTGATGCTGTTAATCTCACAACATATTCTGCTTCTGCTCAATTACGCAAATCATATTATTCTTCATCAGCAAATACACTTACAGCAACAATTACTGGTAATGCTAATGGTCAAATCACTCTTTCAATGACCGCAGCAAATACATCAAATCTAACACCTGGTCGTTATGTTTATGACTTGATTATCACAAACTCAACTGATAATTCTGTGACACGTGTAGTAGAAGGCACTGCTGTTATACTTCCATCAGTTACGAGGTGAGTCATGCCAGATTTAGGTAAAGTTACGGTTTTTCAACCAAACAGAACAACACTTGTATCACCAAACTATAAGCCAAAACCAAACGTATCATTAGCAGAAATTAATGATGTGTCCACAGAAGGTGTACAAGATGGATACTCTTTAGTGTTTGACTCAGCAAATAATCGTTTTGAAACTAAAATTGCTACTACCGTTTTGGGTGCTATTGACGGTGGATTATTCTAAGAATTACAAATGTCAAATACATCAATTCAAATAAAGCGTTCATTAACGACAAACACACCAGCGTCACTGAACATTGGTGAGTTAGCGTATTCTTATAGCAGCAATAATTTCTTTATTGGTTCACCCACTGAAACAGGTGTTTTAATAATTGGTGGACACGATTCTTACGTTCGTGGCTTAGAGGCATATAGTCATTCAAACTCAGCATTCTTCACTGCGAATGCTGCGTCAATTCGTGCGAACAATTCACTGAATGCGAATGCTGGTGGCACAATTACTGGTGATGTTCTCATTCAAGGTAATTTGAATATCGTTGGTGGTTCGATTGGTGCTAACGTACCAATTGTATTGATTGGTGATAATATCATTACACTGAATACATCAATCAGTCAGTCGGGTACACCGACAATGAATGCTGGTATTGAAATTGATCGAGGCTCATTACCAAACGTTTATTTGTTATGGAATGAAACAAATGATAAATGGCAGTTCACAAATGATGGTACAAACTATGATGACTTGGGTGGTTCAGCAACAGCATCATATGCCAATTCATCATTCATAAAAGCCAATGCGGCATTTGATCATGCTAATGCTGCGTATCTTTCACAGAATGCTACAGGTCAATATGCGAACTCTGCTTTTGTACAAGCAAACGCCGCATTTAATCATTCGAACTCAGCATACGTTTTTGCGAATGCTAATTTTTATCATGCGAACTCTGGATTCGATCATGCTAACTCAGCGTTTCTTAAAGCCAACGCATCGTTTCTCAGTCAGAACTCTACAGGTGATTATGCTAATGCCGCATTTACTTTGGCAAATGGTGCATTCATTCATGCCAACTCTGGATTCATACAAGCAAACGCAGCATATCAATCACAAAATGCTACTGGCAATGTAGCCAATGCTGCTTTCGCAAATGCTAATGGTGCTTTTGCCGCTGCGAATGCTGCCTTTGCGAATGCTAATGGTGCTTTTGCTTCTGCTAATGCGGCATACATTGTTGCTAACTCTGGATTTATACAAGCGAATGCTTCATTCAATCATGCTAATGCTGCTTTTGCTTCGGCAAACAATGTAGCACCACAAGTACAGCCAGCATTCAACACTGCGAATGCGGCATTCATACATGCGAACTCTGGATTCATTCAAGCAAACTC
>Ga0222714_10004455_pt1 | contig 13691 bp, 15 predicted proteins | sample C33_3DmetaG_FD_165048 | JGI IMG/M metagenome (GOLD analysis project Ga0222714, IMG submission 165048) | Estuarine water microbial communities from San Francisco Bay, California, United States - C33_3D | ecosystem: Environmental > Aquatic > Marine > Unclassified | place: USA: California... | reverse complement strand
GACCTCGCGGCCCGCGCGGATGAACGTGGCAATATCTTCGAGGGTTACGTAATCGCTTGTCTCGGTGTTGTAGAGACGGCGGCTGGCGTAGCGCTTGATGAGAAGCGGTTTATCGGTCTCGGCCACGTGTCTCTCCCGAACTGTTGCGGCGATGCAGCAAGCCTATGCCGCGATTGCACGCCTGTGAAGAGGGTAATGCCAAAGCGGCGAATGGCCGCAAATAAAAAAGGCGGGCCGCATTGCAGCCCGCCTCAGACATCCGGTCTCAGGGAGAAAAGACCGGGGTATTGGATCAGTTGGTCGCGGCTTTCTTGGCAGCAGCGGAAACCTCGGCAGTCGCTTTGGTGGCGGCGGCAGTGACTTCCTCCGAGAGGTTCTTGCCAGCGCTGAGCAGAAGCTCGAGGGTCTCGGTCTGAACTTTCTTCGCAATCTCGGCAAAGGCAGCCATGTTTTCGGCAGCGACTTCGGCCGAAGTGGAGGCGAAGTCAGTCACCGACTTGGCATAGTCGGCCGGCTCGGCCTTGGCTTTCGAAACGGTCTGCAGCTTGCCGAGCGTGTCAGCGGTCCACTTGGCCGACAGGTCAGTCGACTTGCGGGCGGCGTCGATGGCGACGGCCGACATCTTCTCGGCGAGAGCCGACTGGCTCTTGAACATGTTTTCGACAACCTTGGTGTCGAACGGAAGCGCACCGAGGAAATCTTTGTAGGAGGCGGTGAAGTCTTGGGTCTTGGCCATTGGAGCAACCTTTCGGATCAAATCGCGGGAGGGAGGGCCCGCTGGAAATTTCATGATCCAAATATGCATGCTGCACCGCAGCATTTCAAGTCTTTTTTCTGCACCGCAGCAAAATTTTTGCCGCAGCGCAATATTATTCGGATTTCGCTGGAATCGCAGTCACATACGTCCCCGGCGCAGGTGCCAAAGAGGGGTGTTTCGCATCTCCGGGCTCCCGCGCAGAGACCATTTCTCCCGACTTTTTGTCGAGCCACTTCTCCCAGCGGGGCCACCAGCTGCCCTCGTGCTTGTCGCCTGTCGCCTGCCAATCCTCGGCCGACAGATCATATTCGGGGTTGGTCCAGTGGCCGTATTTGTTCTTCGACGGCGGGTTCACGATCCCCGCAATATGGCCCGATTCCGATAGGATGAAGGTCTTGTCCTTCGACCCCATCTGCTGAAACCCCGCAAAGGAGGCTTTCCAAGGGGCGATGTGGTCGGTTTCGCAGGCAATGGCGCAAACCGGAACGATCACATCCCTGATCTGAACAGTCTCGCCGCAGATCTCGAACCCGTCTTTCAAGAAACCGTTGGCTTGACACAGCCCACGCAGATATTCGACCGCCATCTTGGCCGGCAGGTTGGTCCCGTCGCCGTTCCAGTAGAGCAGATCGAAGGCGGGCGGCGTCTGGCCCATCATGTAGCTGCGGATCGCGGGCGCATAGATCAGGTCGCTCGAGCGCAGGAACGAGAAGGTGCGCGACATGAAATACTTGTCGAGAATGCCTTTCTCGGTCACTTCCTCCTCGATCCCGTCCACGAAATCGTCGCTCAGGAAAACGCCCACCTCACCCTGATCTTCAAAATTGGTCAGGGTTGTGAAGAAGGTTGCCGATCGAACCGACTTGTCCTTCCGCTTTTTCATCAGCGCCAGCGTCAGCGAGAGGGTCGTCCCGGCGATGCAATAGCCGACGGCGTTGACCTCCTTGGTGCCGCAGATGGCCTTGGCCTCGCGGATCGCGGCCAGATAGCCCTCTTCGACATAATCGGACATCCCCACATCGGCATAGCTTGGATCGGGATTGACCCAGCTCACCACGAACAGCGTATAGCCCTGATCGACGATCCACTTGATCAGCGAGTTCTGGGCCTTGAGATCGAGAATGTAGAACTTGTTGATCCACGGCGGAAAGATCACGATCGGGATCTCGTGCACCTGCTTGGTGCTGGGCCGGTATTGGATCAGCTCCATCATCCGGTTGCGATAGACCACCTCGCCCGGCGTGGTGCCAAGGTTTTCGCCAACTTTGAACGAATCCTTGTCGGCCAATGAAACAACCAGATCGCCATCGCTCGCCTCAAGATCGCGCACCAGGTTTTCAAGGCCGTCGACAAGGCTCTGCCCCTGGGTCTCGGCGGCCCGCTCAAGCGCCTCCGGGTTGGTGCCCAGGAAATTGGTCGGGCTGAACATGTCGACGATCTGCCGCGAAAAGAAATCGAGCCGCTTGCGGTCGGCCGCATCGAGCCCGTCGATGTCGGCCACCGTTTGATGCACGGCTTCGGCATTCATCAGGTATTGCTGCTTGAGAAAATTGAAATAGGGATTGCTGTCCCAGGCGGGATTGGCAAACCGCTTGTCCTTGGGGCCGGTATCGTCGGGGGCTTCGAACTTGCCCTCGGCCAGCTTCTGTTGGGCCTCAAGATAATGCTTGAGCGACTTGCCCCAATAGCCGACCTGATGTTCGAGGAGTTTGGCCGGATTTTGCATCATTTCGGCCAGATAGGCCGCGGCCGCCTTCATATAGAGATCCTGGCCCGGCCCTTCGAGCGAGCTGCGCGGCAGCTTCTTGCAGCCCATCGCGGCAACAAGACGTGCGTTCAATACTTCGAGCCTGGCAATGTTGGCTTCAAGCTTTTCGAGATTGTCCGAGTTATCTTCGTTCATATTCATTTCTCGAGTTGTAATATAATTTGCATCGGCCTAACTTTGCACTTGCAGCATTTCCTGTGCCGCACCCGCAAAGTCAATGTGGCAATCGCACCCCGTCGAGGAGCCTTCAGTTGAAGTATATGATGACCTACGACCTGATGGAAACCATGCGCAACACAAACCAGTGGCTTGGTGCGACAGCGCGGGCCTTTGCCGCTTATCCGATGATGGCGCCGGCAGCCAATCCATGGGTCGAATGGCTGGGTGCTTGGGGCGAGGTTACGGAGCGCAGTTTCGAGCGCATGGTCACCAAGCCCGACTGGGGCATCGGCGCGGTCACGACCGAGGATGGCAAGGATCATACCGTTCGCATTGAAACTGTTGTCCGCAAGCCGTTCGGCGATCTCATCCATTTCCTTGTGCCTGGTCGCAAGCCTCGCAAGCGGCGGGTGATGCTGGTTGCGCCGATGTCTGGCCACTACGCGACACTTCTGCGCAAGACCGTCATCAGCCTCCTGCCCGATTGCGATGTCTATGTCACCGATTGGCACAATGCCCGCGACATCCCGGTGAGCGAAGGCAAGTTCGACGTCGAGGACTATACCCTCTACCTCGTCGAATTCATGCGCCACCTTGGCCCCGATACCCATGTGATCGCCATTTGCCAGCCCGCGCCGCTGACCCTTGCCGCGACCGCCTATCTCGCCGAGGAGGATCCCGCAGCGCAGCCCCGTTCGCTGACCCTCATTGGCGGGCCGATCGACCCCGAGGCCAACCACACCGAGGTCACAGACTTTGGGCGCACCGTCACGATGGGTCAGCTCGAGCAGACGATGATCCAGCGGGTCGGCTTCAAGTTCGATGGCGTCGGCCGGATGGTCTATCCGGGGCTCCTGCAGCTTGCTTCTTTCGTGTCGATGAACGCGGCCACGCATAGCCGCGCTTTCTCGGACCAGATCTTCCGCGTCGCCAAGGGCGAGGCCTCGGATCACGACAAGCACAACACCTTCTATGACGAATATCTGGCCGTGATGGATATGACGGCCGAGTTCTATCTCTCGACCGTCGAGCGCGTGTTCAAGAACCGCGAGATCGCCCGCAACGTCTTTACCGTCGGCGGACGCCATGTCGATTTCTCGAAAATCACCACGGTCGCAGTGAAGACCGTCGAAGGCGAAGACGACGACATTTCCGCCCCTGGCCAGTGCAAGGCGGCGCTCGATCTTCTGACCGGCCTGCCGGACGCGAAAAAGGCATGGCACCTAGAGCCCGGCGCCGGTCACTACGGCATTTTCGCAGGGCGCAGCTGGCGCAACAATATCCGCCCCTTGGTCCTTGATTTCATCGACGCCAACTCGGGCGAGGCCAAACCGCAAAAACCGAAGATCGTCGCCGCCTAAAGCGGCGGCAGGTTCAGCCAGCTTCGCAGCGTCGTTGTCACAACGTCGGGCTGTTCAAGCGTGGGGACCATGCCGGCCCCTTCGATCAGCGCCAGATGCCCCTTCGGCATCAACTCGGCCAGAAATTCGTGCCGCCGCACCGGGATCGTCGGGTCCGACCCGCCGCAGACAATCAACGCCTGCACCATCGACTTGCGCAGCAACGCCTGCTGATCCTTGCGCTTTTGCATCAGTCGCTCTTGCCGCACATAGGTTTCAGCGCCAATCGCCCGACCCATCTCTGTCATCTGGACCACAATATCGGTCCGCCGGGGGGAAGGGTGGAAATTGGCCGGGCCGAATTCCTGTTTGACGATCTCGAAAAAGCGTCCGGACTTGGCCGCCACTATTCTCGGCTCGCGCGCGGCGGCCTCATTGGGGGTGTCGGACTGGGCCGACGTGTTGATCAAGGCGAGACGACCGATGCGCTCGGGCGCAAGGCGCAGAATCTCGATGGCGATCACGCCGCCAAGGCCCAAGCCGCAGAGCGAAACCTTGCTTGGCAGCGCCTCGAGAATCTCGGTCGCGACATCTTCGACAGCGTCGTGCTTGCCGGTGGGCAGGACCATGATCGGCAGGTGCCGAGAAAGGGCGGCGATCTGCGGTGCGAACACCCGCGCATCCGACAGAAGGCCGGGGAGAAGGACAAGCGGATCGCTCATGGTCGCGGCTCGGGGATGGACAACAGGATCTGCCTCGGAAAATCTGCAGGTCTTCGCCCGCCTCGCCGCACCATGCCCCAAACCGCCCGCGGCGAGAAGCCCTCAAGCGATCCGTTCAGACACATCGGCGATGCTTTGCGCGATCAAGGCGAGGCAATCGGGGGTCGAGAACCGGTGGTCGGCGTCTTTGACAATGGTCAGGCGGATATCGGGGCCGGCGGCGTGGGCGAGCAGCCGGTGCGCGAAGCCAAGGTCAACGTCGGTATCGTTGGTGCCATGAAGGAACCGCGCTGGCATGGGCAGTGGCAGGGGGCGGCGAAGAACAAGGCGCTCACGCCCCTCCTCGATCATCCGGCGCGAGAAGATGTAGGGTTCGCCATAGCCGGACGGCAGGGCTACGAAGCCGTTTTGAGCCAGCTCCACCTTCTGGGCATCGGAAAATTTGGCCCACAAATCATCTTCGGTGAAATCCGGCGCGGCGGCGATGGTGACGATACCGGCCACCTTTTCGGGGCGCTCACGGGCCAAGAGAAGGGTTTGCCAACCGCCCATCGATGACCCCACGAGGATCACCTTGTCTTCCAGCAGGTCGATCGCTGCGCTGGCATCCTCGAACCAGTCCCCGATCGCCCCTTCCTCGAAAGTGCCGCTGCTGAGGCCGTGGCCGGAATAGTCGAACCGCAAGAATGGGCGCCCCTTGCTCTTCGCCCAGTCCTCGAGAAAGATCGCCTTGGTGCCTTCCATGTCGGATTTGAGCCCGCCGAGAAATACCACCGGACCCCCCCGCCCCTCGGTCAGGTTATAAGCGATCTTCCGGCCCTGTGGCGTGGTGAGAGTCTCGGTCATTTCGGCTCCTGTGTCTTGCCCGCCACCTTCGCGCCGGGGGCGTTGGAAGGCAAGGCGCGGGGCTTGACGCTTGGGGCAAAAAACGGCACCTAGCCGCCACACATAACCCGCAACCGGGCGTTCCGTGGGCGCCAAACTGACGAGGAGCCAGGCCGATGAGCCAGATTTCCCTGACCTTTCCCGATGGTAATTCGCGTAGCTATGAGGCTGGCGTGACTCCTGCCGAGGTCGCCGCCTCGATCGCGACCTCGCTCGCCAAAAAGGCCATTTCCGCGCAGGTGAACGGCAAGCACTGGGATCTCCAGTGGCCGATCAGCGCAGACGCGACCATTGCGATCAATACGATGAAGGACGAGGCGCCCGCCCTGGAACTCGTACGCCACGACCTTGCGCATATCATGGCCCGCGCCGTGCAAGAGATCTGGCCCGATGTGAAGGTCACCATCGGCCCCGTCATCGACAACGGCTGGTATTACGATTTCGACCGAGCCGAGCCCTTCACCCCCGAAGACCTTGGCGCCATCGAGAAAAAGATGCGCGAGATCATCAACCGCCGCGACCCGGTGACCACCGAGGTCTGGGATCGCGCCCGCGCCATTAAGTTCTACGAGGCCAATAACGAGCCCTATAAGGTCGAGCTGATCGACGCGATCCCTGGTGACGAGCCGCTCAGGATGTATTGGCACGGCCATTGGCAGGATCTCTGCCGAGGCCCGCACCTGCAAAACACGGGCCAGGTTCCGGCCGATGCCTTCAAGCTGATGAGCGTGGCCGGCGCCTACTGGCGCGGCGATTCCAATCGCGCCCAACTTCAGCGCATCTATGGTGCAGCATTCCTCAACAAGGAAGACCTCAAGGCCTATCTCCACCGCCTCGAAGAGGCCGCCAAGCGCGATCACCGCAAGCTTGGCAAGGAGATGGAACTTTTCCACATGCAAGAAGAAGCGCCCGGTCAGGTCTTCTGGCATCCGAACGGCTGGACGATCTACACCCAGCTTCAAGACTATATGCGCCGCCAGCAGACGCGCGGCGGCTATGTCGAGGTGAACACGCCGCAGGTCGTCAATCGTCATCTTTGGGAAAAGTCGGGCCACTGGGCCAACTATCAGGAGAATATGTTCATCGTCGAAGTCGACGAGGAACACGCCCGCGAAAAGACGATCAATGCATTGAAACCGATGAACTGCCCCTGCCACGTGCAGGTGTTCAACGTCGGCCTCAAATCCTACCGCGACCTGCCGCTGCGCATGGCCGAGTTCGGCTCTTGCGCCCGCTACGAGCCCTCGGGCGCGCTGCACGGGATCATGCGGGTGCGCGGCTTTACGCAAGACGATGCGCATATCTTCTGCGAGGAAAGCCAGATCGAGAGCGAAACCAAACGGTTCATCGAGTTTCTGTCAAATATCTATCGCGATCTCGGCTTTGTGAGCTTCAAGGTCAAGTTCTCGACCCGGCCCGAAAAGCGCGCGGGAAGCGACGAGACCTGGGACCGCGCCGAGGGGGCGCTGGCCAATGCGACCACAGCGGCGGGCTATGCCTATGAGGTCAACCCCGGCGAGGGCGCCTTTTATGGGCCCAAGCTCGAGTTCGTCCTCACCGACGCCATCGGCCGGGATTGGCAGTGCGGCACCCTGCAGGTGGACTTTGTTCTGCCCGAGCGGCTTGACGCCAACTATATCGGCGCGGACGGCGCCAAGCACCGCCCGGTGATGCTTCACCGTGCGACGCTGGGTTCATTCGAGCGGTTCATCGGCATCTTGATCGAGGAACACGCCGGCAAGCTGCCCTTCTGGCTCGCGCCACGGCAGGTTGTCGTGGCCTCGATCGTGTCTGATGCCGACGACTATGTGAGCGAGGTCGTCTCCGCCCTGAGAAAGGCCGGCGTCCGGGCCGAAGCCGATACGCGCAACGAGAAGATCAACTACAAGGTCCGCGAGCATTCGCTGGGCAAGGTGCCGGCGATCCTCGCCGTGGGCGCACGCGAGGTTGAGGAACGGACCGTCTCGGTGCGCCGCCTTGGCGAGACGCAAACTTCGGTCACGAGCCTCGACGAAATCGTGAGCACCCTGTCGAAAGAAGCGACGCCGCCCGACCTTTTCTAACAAATCGCTCAGCGACAACGCCGATTGGCCCGCCGGGGAAAAACCGGCGGGCCTTTTCGTTTCAATGCCTTAGCTTCGGGCATTCGGATCTTTCTCACAGTTGGGCCTCACCGGCGATCACTCACACGCGAGGCACGAGGCCGTGAATTCCCAGTGTGTCCTTGCCCCCCGTAGCCTTTGCCCATCGCCGCAACGTCGCGGCGCTGCTCGAATGCCCAAAGAAAGGGAGATCAATGTCGAAAACCTCGAAAACCATTTTTGTCGCCTCCGCCGTCGCCACGGCAATTACTTCGCTCGCCCACACCGCCGGCGCCGCCGGTGAAGAGAAATGCTATGGCGTTTCGCTGGCGGGAGAGAACGATTGCGCCGCGGGCCCCGGCACCACCTGCGCCGGCTCCTCCACCGTCGATTACCAGGGCAATGCCTGGAGCCTTGTTCCCGAAGGCACCTGCGAAACGATGATGCTGCCCGATGGCCGCCACGGCGCATTGGCCTCGGCTCTTGAAGAAGAAGGCTTCTTTGGCCTCGCCCGCGACCTTCCCGAAGGCATGTCGACCGAGGGCCTCAAGCCCGTCGAGATGTAAGCCGCCACTCAGCGTATGGGGCCGGTGCAAGCCGGCCCCGACCACGCGAAGGAGACCCAGTTGTTTGACATGAGGCCCACCCCCGCTCTGCCGCCCCTGCCCGGCGTCGGTTACAAGCCCCAGCATTTTGCAGCGATCCTCGCCGATCCCGCCCCCGTGGGCTGGTTCGAAATCCACGCCGAGAATTATGTGGGTGATGGCGGGCGACCTCTGGCGCAACTGCGGGCGCTGGCCGATCGGTTTCCGATCTCGGTGCATGGCGTCGGCCTGTCGATCGGCGGCGAGGGGCGGCTCGACCGCGATCACCTTGCACGCCTGAAGCGCCTTGTCGACTGGCTCAGCCCCGCCAGCTTTTCCGAACACCTCGCCTGGTCGAGCCACGGCGGGGCCTATTTCAACGATCTCCTGCCCCTGCCCTATACCGCCGCCACACTGGCCCGCGTCGCCGATCATATCGACGAAGTGCAAGAGGCGCTGGGGCGGCAAATGCTCCTTGAGAACCCGTCGTCCTATCTTGCTTTTGCCGAAAGCGAGATTAGCGAAACAGATTTTCTGCGGGCCGTGTCGAGCCGGACAGGCTGCGGCCTTCTTCTCGATATCAACAACGTCTTTGTCTCGGCCACCAACCTTCGCAATGATCCCCGCGCCTATATCGACGCCTTCCCGCTGGACCGTGTGAAAGAGATGCACCTCGGCGGGCATGAGGCGGACGCCGATGAGGACGGCACGCTCCTCTTGATCGACAGCCACGGCGCACCGATGGCCGATCCGGTCTGGGCGCTGCTTGATCATACGCTCGCCCGCTCTGGCCCGCGCCCCTTGCTCATCGAGTGGGACAATGACGTGCCCGATTGGCCGGCCCTCACCGACGAGGCCCGCAAAGCCGCCGCCGCCCTTGAAAGGATTGCCGCATGACCGACGCAGGTTTCAGCGCAGCTTTGCTCGATCCCGAGCGCCCCGTACCTGCGGGGTTGATCACGCCGGACGGAAAGCCAGCCTCGCGCCGCTATGCGATCTATCGCAACAATGTCACTGTAGGATTGACCGAAGCCCTGGAGGCGGGCTTTCCGGTGGTCCGCAAGATCGTGGGAGAGAGGTTCTTTCAGGCGATGGCGGTGGTATTTGTCCGCAACCATCCCCCCGCTTCACCGATCCTTGCTGGCTATGGGGCCGACATGCCCGGGTTCTTGCGCGGTTTGGAGCCGGTGGCGCATCTGAAATACCTCCCCGACGTGGCCCGGCTCGAGCTGGCGTTGCGCCGGGCCTATCACGCGGGCGATGCGGCGCCGATCGCCGCCGATGCGCTGGCCGCCCTGCCGCCCGACCGGCTGATGCGCGCGCGATTGGGGCTTGCGCCGCCGGTGCAGCTTTTGTCGTCTCGCTTTGCGATCCATGACATCTGGACATTCAACATGACCGAAGGCGCCCCCCGCCCGACGGGTCAGGCCCAGGATGTCTTGATCACCCGGCCCAGTCTGACTCCGATCCCGACCCTGATCGACCGGGCCGGGGCGGAATATGTCGCCGCCCTCTTGGCTGGCAAGAGCTTCGGCGCAGCCATTGCCGCAGGCGGCGCGGCGCTTGACCTTCCCGGCACGCTTGGCCTTCTTCTTGGACATGCGGCGATCACATCCATCGACAGGGGCCAGCCATGACCGCGCTTCTCAGCTTCTGCTCCCGCACCGCCGGCTGGCTCGACCGCATGGCGCCGATTGTCCTGCCGACGCTGGCGCGGTTTGTCTTTGCGGCCGTGCTTCTCGTCGATTTCTGGGGCTCTGCGCTGACCAAACTGGGCGATGGCCCCCTCGGCCTCTTCCGGCCCTCGTCGGGCGCCTATGTCCAGATCTTCCCCAAGGCGATGGAGGCGGCGGGATATGATGCCTCGGCGCTTGGCCTGTGGCATTGGGCGGTCGTCGTCCTTGGCACGGGCGCGGAGTTCGTGCTGCCCGCCCTTCTCCTCGTCGGCCTCTGCACGCGCCTCGCCGCGCTTGGAATGATCGGCTTTGTCGCGGTGCAGACGCTGACCGACCTTTACGGCCACGGCGCGATCCATCAGGCGGCGACGCTGGGCGCGTGGTTCGACCGCGCCTCGGGCGCGCTCATCCTCGATCAGCGGGCGTTCTGGGTCTTGGGGTTGTCGGTTCTGGTCCTGCTTGGCGGCGGGCCTTTGTCTGCCGACCGTCTGATCAGAAATGCGCCTTGGGCTCGTCCGGCTTTCCCGCGGCGATAGCGAGGATGCCGCCCAGCGCGGCAAAGCCGATGGGGAACATCGTGCCCACGTTGAAACCGAAAGCCTGCCAGAACAGGAACGCGGCCACGAGCATCAGGACACCGCCCCAAAGCGCGCGGACCTTGGCCATGGCACCCCCCGCAAGCGCCAGAAGCGGGCCGAAGAAGCTGGCGAACCGGATCAGCGCGGGGTTGTCGAGAAAGCCGAAAGCCTGCCCGACCCCCTGATGCGTCTCGGTGATCTCGGCATAGCCATAGCCGAACAGGCCGACGATAATGCCGATCAGCCCGGCGATGATCCCAAGGATAAGGGCAGCGTTGCGCATCAGTCTCTCCGATATTGCCTTTGCGATCACATAGGCGATCGGGGCGGGCTATCCAATAACCTTTGCCTGAACTTCTGGCTTCCAACCCAAAAACCACGCGCCGCCCGCCTCGATAGCGGGGCGTTTGAGAAGCGTCGGGTGCGCCGCCAACAGCGCCACGGGAGGCAATGCCTTCTCGGCCTCGGACAGGCCCCGCCATGTGGTCGAGGCGCGGTTGATCGCCCCCTCTCCGTGCGCGGCAAGGATCGCCGCGAGGTCGGCCGCCGCGATGCCATCCGACCGCACATCGCGCAGATCATAGGCGATGCCGGCCGCATCGAGCGCTTTGAGCGCCTTGCGGCAGGTGTCGCAGGTTTTCAGGCAATAGACGCGCATGTCCCCTCCGGTTTTGCCCGTATCTGACGCGCCCCGACTGGCCAACACAAGGTTCGGGCTTGTTTTTTTGAAATCCGTGATAAAGTGCCGCGCACAAGGCTTACGGACGACCGCCTCTGTCGCGGGGCGCTGCAAGACCTGCCCCGGCCCCCTGCGGGCCACCGACAAGGAGGAGAAGGCGATGCCCAAAGGCACCGTAAAATGGTTTAATACAACAAAGGGTTACGGCTTTATCGCGCCCGAAGACGGCGGCAAGGACATTTTTGTCCATGTCTCGGCGGTCGAACAATCGGGCCTGACCGGCCTGGCCGACAACCAGCCGGTCGAGTTCGATTTGATCGAAGGGCGGGATGGACGCCAGATGGCGGGGAATATCAGGAAGGGCTAGGCTCCGCCCCACACGACATTTCGATCCCCGTAGGGCGGGGTTCACCCCGCCGTGGGCGCGGGTTTGGCGGTGATGGCGGGGTGAACCCCGCCCTATGGGTTGCTGCCGCGATTTGTTGTTGCACTTCTAGGCCCGCCTGCTCCCGGCCCCTCTATTTCATCGTAGCTTGATTCAGAAAATCCATGATGAAGCCGCTTTTCAGAAAATAGAGGTATTCTCTCCCGGACCTCAGCATCATCCCACCGAGATAGACTGTAGGCACTTCGCCAACCAGTTGAACGACATAGACGGGGCCCCCGCTCATACCATTTGGATCGATATCCAAGGGTGACTGATATCTCGCTTTTAGCAAAGCGTGATCTGTAGGCTGATTTTCAAGTAAGGCAACCGCCGCCCTTATCCTTGTCCTTAAGTGGTTCTTTTCCCACAGCTCGTATACCTGATCGTCGAAGGGAAAGCCGCAGGCAAGTATTGCAAGAACATGGTCCGAAGATACCGTTGGAGGTACGTAGTCGAAGTTCCAAAAATGCGATCAAAAGCTAGTGTGCTCCTCCAATGCCTCCGTAAAATCGAATACCGCAATGTCAAACTCATCGGTCTCCCGTCTCACTGGAGCCTTAAAATAGCGGACCCCTGACGAGGTAATCGCCAAACCGCCATCCGAATACAGGAGGCAGACGTCCTTTGGATCGATATCATCTAGCTGTTGCGCAGAGCAGACAACCAAGTAGCGATCCCGGAACTTGACCGGTGTGCCACTACCTAGGAGCTGGATTTTGTGGATAGGATCGCGCGTCCATACATTGAGCGACTTGCAGAAGGTTGTTAGATGCTTCTCCAGGTTTCGACTTGGAATAAACAGCCCATTCAGAGAAACGCTCGTCTCCATCAAACTTGGAAGGACGAGCGGCGCTCTCACTCCCCAATCACCCCCTCAAGCTCCCGCCATTCGCCTTTGCTCATGCCGGAGGTTTCCTGCGTCACCTGCTCACCCTTGAGCATACGCCGCACGCAATCCAGAGCCTTGCCTGAAAGCGTCGCGCCGCCCATGCGGTAATCCTCGAACGCGCCGTAGGCTGCCGGCACCCAGTCGGCCACGAGCCGGCAGATCTCTTCGGCATAGACACGGATCTCGTATTGGGCGTGGGCGTCGGCGCGCAGCCGCAGGAAGTGGAAGAGGTTGTGCAGATCGACCTTCCAATACCACTGGGTATAGATATTGGCCGGCAGGTTCATCCGCGCCAGCTCGCGCGCGAGGCCCTGCTGCCCCTCTTGGCCGATCATTTCCTCGTAATGGTCATAACAGCGGGCGGCGTCGCCCTTGAGGTAGTCCAGAACGCGGGCGGCCTCTTCGGCCGAGAGCGTCTCGCCCCGGCCCTGATTGTTGATCACCGATTGCGCGGCAAGATGTTCGGGCGCAGGGATATAGAATTCGCGATCGAGGATCGAATAGCGGGCCGAATATTCGTTCACGTTGGCGGTGCGGTGGCGGATCCACTGGCGGGCAACAAAGACCGGCAGCTTTACATGGAGCTTGATCTCGCACATCTCGAAGGGGGTCGAATGCCAGTGGCGCATGAGATAGCGGATCAGCCCCTCGTCGTTCTGCACCGATTTGGTGCCCTTGCCATAGCTGACGCGGGCCGCCTGACAGATGGCAGCATCATCGCCCATATAATCGATCACCCGGACAAACCCGTGGTCGAGCACCGGATTGATCTTGTAGAGATGCGCTTCCATCCCGTCGGACACGGCCCGCAGCGTGGGGCGCGGGTTGGCCCGCAGCTCGGCGATTTCGGCCTCTTGTTCTGAGGTGACGGGCATCTGCATCTCCTTCGGCGCCGGAAAAATATGAGTCGTAAGAAACTATATCTTCGGCTTGCCGGTGGCGGAACCTCTATATCCTGCGGTGCGAGAAGAATTGCCGCATCCAACGCCTTAGTTATGCCCCGAATGAGGCTTTCGTTGATTTTTGCGCCCAACACGCGGATTCTTCTGGCAAAACAAATCGAGCGGCAGGTACACAGGATGTTTCGTCACGTTTTTACCGTGAGCGCCCTTGCGCTGGTTATTGGCTGCAACGGCACCAACCCGT
>Ga0222714_10004453_pt1 | contig 13698 bp, 23 predicted proteins | sample C33_3DmetaG_FD_165048 | JGI IMG/M metagenome (GOLD analysis project Ga0222714, IMG submission 165048) | Estuarine water microbial communities from San Francisco Bay, California, United States - C33_3D | ecosystem: Environmental > Aquatic > Marine > Unclassified | place: USA: California... | reverse complement strand
GCTGGGTCGCGGCACGGTGGAGAAGTCCTACAACATGCAAAAGGCCATCGACGCCCAGGTGCGTAGCCATCTGGACTCGCTGGCGCTGACCACGGCCCCCATGATGGGCATGGACGCGACCCGGCTGCCCAGGGGGGCGAGGTTCGAGGTCAAGCCTGGCAAGGCGTTCATGGTCAACGGCAACCCGGCTGAGATTCTCTACCCGTTCAAGTTCGGGCAGTCGAGTCCTGAGAACCTGACCACGGCCAAAGAGTTCGAACGGATGCTCTTGCAAGCCACGGGCACGCTGGACTCTCAGGGCATGGTGAGCCAAGTCAACCGCGACGGTGCGGGGCTGTCGATGGCGGTGGCGACCATCATCAAGAAGTACAAGCGCACGCTGGTGAACTTCCAGGAAGACTTCCTGATTCCGTTCATCCAGAAGGCGTCGTTCCGGTATATGCAGTTCGACCCTGAGCGCTATCCGTCGGTGGATATGAAGTTCATCCCGACGGCCACGCTGGGCATCATCGCCCGCGAGTACGAGCAGCAGCAGTTCATTGGCCTCTTGCAGACCCTCGGCCCTAACACGCCGGTGCTGCCGCTGATCCTGAAGGGCATCCTGAACAATTCCAGCCTCACAAACCGCTATGAGCTGATCGCGGCGCTCGATCAGATGAGCCAACCCAATCCCGAGGCGCAGCAACTGGCTCAGGCGCAACAGCAACTGGCGTTGCAAGCGGCGCAGGCTCAGATTGCGGTGCAGACGACGCAGGCCGAGCAGAACCGGGCAGAGGCGCAGAAGCTCCTGACCGAAGCGCAGCTCATGCCGCAGGAGTTGCAGATCAAGGCGGTCAGTTCTGCCACGAAGAATCTGCCTGCTGGAAACGAGGCAAGCGAGTTCGACAAACGCATCAAGATTGCGGAGCTGATGCTCAAAGAAGAGGACATCAAGAATAAGTCCAAGATCGTTGAGATGCAGATGGCTGATAAGGCCAATCAAGCGAGAAAAGATGAAGACTTCTTGAAGAGCATCGTGGGCTGATAATGGATGCGAAAAAGATCCTTCTATCGGGAGCATCTACAGACGCAAAACTGACGGCGTTGGCGCTGCTTCTGAATAAGGAGTGGCCGACACTTGAAAAGAAGGTTCTTGAGGTCAAGAAGCTGCAAGGCCCGCAGGGCGAGCGAGGTCTTCAAGGTGAGCCTGGCCCGAAAGGTGATCGCGGTGCTGATGGGCGCGATGGCAAAGACGGGATAGATGGTAAGGATGGTAAGGACGGCGAAAGCGGGGCCGACGGCATTTCGATTGTCGGCACTAAGATAGACTTTGATGGTTCTTTGATCGTCACATTTTCTGACGGCAGGACAGTCAATGTGGGCGAGGTCGTAGGCGAAAAAGGCGAGCGAGGGCCGCAAGGTGCGGCTGGCGTATCGGGTGCAAACGGAGAAGCGTTTGCCAACCTTGATGGAGGTGCCCCAGATAGTGTCTATGGCGGGATTACGCCGATTGACTGCGGAGGAATTTGATGGCGATTCAAATACAGTTTAGGCGAGGTCTTGCCGCAGATTGGACAAGCATAAACCCTGTTCTTGCCGAAGGTGAGATCGGCATTGAGACGGATACCGGCAAACTCAAAACAGGCGACGGCGTAACTGGCTGGACAGGGCTTCCGTATTTTGGCAACGGTGGGACGGTCACATCTGTTGCGCTATCGGCCCCGACGGGGCTGCAAGTTAGCGGTTCTCCTGTCACCGGCTCTGGCACTCTGGTGCTGTCTTATTCAGCAGGGTATTCGATCCCGCCGAATTCAAGTCAAACCAACTGGGATACGGCATATGGGTGGGGCAACCATGCGACCGCAGGGTATCTGCTTGCCTCTACAGCAGCGTCTACCTATCTGCCTTTGGCGGGCGGGGCGGTAACTGGCGCTACCTCCGTTGACACCTCCAGCACATCGGCTGCGCTGCGGGTAACTCAGCGTGGCTCCGGCAACGCGATACTGGTCGAGGACAGCACGAACCCGGATTCGACTCCGTTTATCGTAGATTCGGCGGGCCGGGTAAAGATCGGCACAACAGCGACCACAACTGAAAAGCTATATGTATCTGGCGCGGCGTATATCACAGACACTTTGGGGCTTCCAGAGAACACGGGTTCAGTTGGTCTTGGTAACGCCCTTTTGACCACCACGACAATTGCTGGTGGCGTTAAGTTCGAGGTTTATGCCGAAGAGATTTATCTTGCTGGTGTTGATTTAGTCGAATCTGCGGCACCGTTCAAGGCCGCTGGGTTGATTGAAAGCACGGCAAACGGTTTTAAGTTTCCAGACGCTACAACTCAGACAACGGCTGGCGTACCTCCTAACGGCACAGGTGCTACTGGCACTTGGAATATTGATGTCACGGGCACCGCCAGCAATGTGACAGGAACTGTTGCGTTCGCCAATGGCGGCTCTGGTCAGACAAGCCAGCAAGCAGCAATGAACGCTTTTGCTGGCGCGGTGACTTCAGGCTCTTACCTTCGTGGCAACGGCACGAATGTCGTGATGTCCACTATCCAGGTGGCCGATGTCCCAACGCTCAACCAGAACACAACTGGCACGGCGGCAAACGTCACCGGTACGGTGGCAATTGCAAACGGTGGCACAGGCGAGACGACTCGCCAAGCTGCAATGGACGCCCTGGCTGGTGCTGTCACCAGCGGGCAATACCTGCGGGGCGATGGCACCGATGTGGTGATGTCGGCCATCCAGGCCGGAGATGTACCGACTCTGAATCAGAACACGACCGGCACGGCTTCGAATGTGACCGGTACTGTGGCAATTGCCAACGGTGGCACGGGCCAGACGACTCAGACAGCGGCCTTTGATGCGCTGTCTCCCTTGACCACCAAGGGCGACCTGATCGCACACAACGGCACGAACGATGTGCGTCTTGCTGTCGGCACCAATGGCTATGTGTTGACTGCTGACTCGACTGCCGCCTCTGGTGTTGCTTGGGCAGCAGCAACTGGCGGGGCCACCGTTGATGATGTCATTGCCTTTAGCGTGGCTCTTGGAGGATAAAAATGCCGAATACTTTTAACAATGCCCAGGCTCAACTGAGCAGCACCAGCGTCACGGATGTATATCAGGCACCAGCAACGGCAGGCAACACGGCGATAGTTCTATCCGTGATGTGCGCCAATGTGAACGGTACGGCATCGGCTGATATTTCAATCATCAAAACGAATAGCTCCAACACGATCCAGAGCTACATATGCTTTACGACTCCGGTGCCAGCGGATACCACGCTAGAGGTCGTGGCAAACAAGATCGTGCTCAAGGCCGGTGAGAAGCTCAGAGCGCAGGCCAGCGCGTCCAACTACATCCATGTGACCATCTCGGCCTTGGAAATCACATGAGCAAGTATCACGCAGTCAGTTCCGGCATGGTGACCCGACAGGCGTTGCCGTCTATCACCCGTCAGCGCGGCACGACTACTGGTTCGGCCAACCTGATGCTGTACGGGGCGGGTAAGACGACTGTCTCCAACAACACGACATTCATTGACAGCAGCGCCAACAACTTCACGGTGACGCGCGTCGGCGACATGGTGCAGTCGGGGTTTAACCCGTTCAGCCAAGCCAGCGCAGGGGCGGGGTACTTTGATGGAACGGGGGACTCTTTAACAGTTCCAGCAGGCTCGGCGTTTGCTTACGGAACGGGAGATTTTACAGTTGAAGGATGGTTTTATTCAACGGCAGCTTTACCTAGTTATGGAGCAATACTATTCTCGCAGAGCGTATTTGGAACAAATTACTTTGTTGTTAGATTAGGGGATGACAACCCTGTTCCTGCAAACAAAATTGCTTTTACCGCAACACTATCTGGTGGGGGAACTGCAATACTTAGCAGTACAACATGGACACAAAACACTTGGAATCATTTTGCTGTATGTAGGGTGTCAGGTACTGTAACAGTATATCTTAATGGTGTTGGTGGAACTCCTACTTCTAACACCACTAATTTAACAAATACTACCTATGTCCCGACTATTGGGCAATACACGCATAATACCACCCAGCCATTCACCGGTTACCTTTCTAGCCTTCGCGTAGTCAAAGGCACCGCCGTCTACACCAGCAACTTCACGCCGCCCACCTCACCGCTGACGGCCATCACCAATACCTCGCTGCTGCTGCTGATGGATAACTACAGCATTGTCAACAGCACATCTACAAACCTGCCGGTGACGATTAACACCGGGGCCAGCATATCTACGGCTCAGTTTCCGACGGGCATGAGTTCGTCGATGCTGTTTAATGGAACAAGCGGGTATGTGTCGATTCCAAATGGTGGCATATTCCAGTTTGGCACCGGCGATTTTACTATTGAATGGTGGCAGTATCAAACAGGGGCCATTCCTTACCCTAGAGTATTTTCCATTGGAACATATCCAACGGCATTTGGAGTAAGTATTGAATCTGGTTTTATATATTACTGGACAAATACATCAACAGCAGTAACAAGAAGCGCTCCAGGGCTATCAAGTACTTGGGCACATATAGCGGTTGCAAGATCAAGCGGTGTCACTAGAATATTTCTAAACGGCACTCAATTGGGTGCAAACATACCTGACACAGCTAACATTAGTAATTCTTCAACCGCATTAGTTGTGGCGGCAGAAACTATACCGTCGGTTAATACATATTTTAGTGGCTACATTTCAAATTTTCGTAGCGTCAAAGGAGCAGCGCTCTACACCAGCAACTTCACGGTGCCATCGGCTCCTCTTCCGCTATCCGTCACCGTCCCCAACTACGTCACCAACAACATCTATGGAGTGAACCAAATACCATGACATGGACAAACACAAACGGTGACACCAGCCCGACCCGGCCTACGAGGGTACGCTTGCCGGACTGCACGACCCGGACGATGGAGGCCGTCACCGACGAGATTCTGGTGGAGTCTGGCTGGGCGTGGGTTGAGCCGGTGGTGGAGCCGGTGGTGGAGCAGGTGGTCACATCGGAAACGGTGGTGGAGCAGGTGACTACTGGTACAGTTTCGACTAGCGAAGAGTAACTATGGAAACCGAAATCGACCCGATCAAGTATGGCGTCCTGTGGGAGCGCGTCCAGACGATGGACAAGAAGATCGACAAGATGGAGCGCCAGCTTGAGGAACTCGTCGCCCTGGCGAACAAGGGCAAAGGCGGCTTCTGGATGGGCATGACCATCGCCTCGATGGCGGGGGGCTTCATCACCTGGGTAGCGGGGCACCTCAAGAGTGGCTGACCATGATCATGATCGACCCTATCGCCGCGCTGGAGGCCGTCAACAAGGCCGTCAAGATGGTCAAGATGGCGAGCAAGACCGCCAGCGATGTGTCCCAGCTCGGCCCGCTGCTGGGCAACTACTTTGACGCCAAGGCTACGGCCACCAAAGCTGCACGCCAGGCTAAAAAGAAGGGCGGCAGCAATCTAGGCGCGGCGATGCAGATCGAGATGGCGCTCAAGGCCCAGGCCGACTTCGAGCGCGAGGTGCAGGGGCTGTTCTTCTCGTCCAACAACATGGACATCTGGCACCAGATCAAGAAGCGCGAAGCCGAGATGAACGCCGAGGACAAGGCAGAGGCTGAGAAAGAGAAACTTGCAGAAATCCAGCGTCAACGAGAGATGCGAGAGTTCCGCGACATTGGCGTCGCGGTGGCTATTGCTGCGGTGCTGCTGGGTGGTGTTGGCTGGCTACTCGTACAGATAATCTCATGAGATGCCACGCAAGCCCGTCGATATCCACCTCATTCTCATCGACGCGATGGAGAAGTGGATCAAGGTCATCTGCTATCTGATCTTTATCAACTACGCCTTCGACTTCATCATCACCTTGCCGCCAGACATTGCTAACCGCATCTTTACCATGATCTTTCAGAAGCTAGGAATATGAAACGACCAGCAACTAACGCCAGCCGATCCGAGCGCGAAGCCTATGTCAAAGCCTGGGCGGCGATCACGATCAGCGTCTTTGCCTTCCTGCTGGCCGTCAATGGCTACTATGGCGGCAGCAACTCCAGCCGGGTGCTGGGCAAGACCATCGAAGCGAACAACCTCTGGGCCTGGTATCAGGCCAAAAACATCCGTTCGGTGATCTACGAAGAGGCTGGAAAGGCCGACAAAGCCGCCAAGCAGCAAGCCGACATGGCCGAGATCAGCGCCAAGGCCAAAGCCGCCGAGGCCGACCGGGACATCGCCAAGGCCCGTAGCCCCTGGTTCTCCTACGCCGGAATGGCGCTCCAACTCGCCATCGTGCTATCTAGCGCCGCCATTTTGGCGGTGATGATGCCCCTCCTCTACGCCAGCGTCGTCGTTGGTGCGGGCGGGGCTGTTCTGCTTCTCAACGCTCTGATCATGTAATGGACCCAAAGCTGCAAAAGTACTACGAGGACAGGTTTGATCTGTTCGCCCACCAGGGCTGGATTGATCTGATGGAGGACATTGACGGGATGCTTGACGCATTAAATAATGTCTCTACCATTGCGGATGAGAAAAGTCTACAATTTCGCAAAGGTGAACTCTCTATCCTGACTTGGCTAAAAACCTTGAAAAAGGTCAGCGAGGATGCATACGAGGATTTGAGTAATGCGAAGAATGTATGAATTTGTCTGCGAATGCGGGCAACGAATCGAGTCACTAGTCGGTTATGAGACGATTGGTGTCGCGTGTAACTGCGGTGGTTTAGCCAGCCGCGTTATCAGCGCTCCGGTGTTTAAGCTGGAAGGGTGGTCTGGCGCTTTTCCGTCCGAATACGGGCGGTTTGAGCGCAAGCACATCGAAAAGCTCAACGCCGAGCGCAAAGCCAACTCATAAGCCACCAGGCCGAGTTGAATCTCCTACAACCATCTTTGGCAGGAACAAAACCTATGCTGATTGACCAAGAACCCGAGCCGCTAGGCGAAATTGAGGCAGTAGAGTCGAAAGCCCAGCTCCCCGAGAAATACAGGGACAAGAGTCTGGACGACATCATTCGGATGCACCAAGAGGCTGAAAAGCTCATTGGCAAGCAGGCCCAGGAAGTGGGCGAAGTCCGAAAGCTGGCCGATGAGCTTATCAAGCAGAACCTCGGGTCGAAGCAACAGCAAGTAAAAGAGGAAGAACCGGAAGTAGACTTCTTTGAAGACCCAAAGAAGGCAGTTCAGGCGACCATTGACAAGCACCCGGATGTACTCGCCGCCCGTCAGGCTGGCATGGAGTTCAAACGGATGCAGATTCAGCAGAAGCTGGCGCAAGAGCATCCCGATTACACGCAAGTGGTCGGCGATTCTGAGTTTCAGAATTGGGTGAAGGGTTCTACCGTTCGCCTGGCGCTCTACGCAAAGGCCGATGCCGAGTTTGACTATGACTCTGCCAATGAACTGCTCTCGACCTTCAAACAGTTGCGAGGCATCAAGGCTAAACAGTCCGAGCAGGCAAGCGATGCCGGTCGGGCCAAGAGCATGAAAGCCGCGCAAGTGGATGTTGGTGGGTCTGGCGAAAGCTCAAAGCGTGTCTACCGCCGTGCCGACCTCATTCGGCTAAAAATGACCGACCCGACCCGCTACGAAGCCTTGTCTGATGAAATCATGACGGCTTACCAAGAGGGACGGGTCAAGTAAGACCCTAAATCTGGAGATTTAACATGGCTACAGCCTTTTCCCCGGCGAATAACGTCACCACCACTTCCGCAGCGAACTTCATCCCCGAAATTTGGTCGGATGAGATCATTGCTGCCTACAAGAAGAACCTCGTCCTGGCGAACGTCGTCAAGAAGATGTCCTTCAAAGGCAAGAAGGGTGATACCGTCAACATCCCCGCACCGCTGCGCGGCACCGCCAACGCCAAAGTTGCGACCGACGCTGTTACCCTGATCGCTGAGAGCGACACCCAAATTCAGGTGTTGATCAACAAGCACTACGAGTACAGCCGCCTGATCGAGGACATCGTTGAGGTGCAAGCCCTGACCAGCCTGCGCTCTTTCTACACGGAAGACGCTGGCTACGCTCTGGCTCGCCGCATCGACACCGATCTGGTGCAACTTGGCCGCGCTTTCAACGGCGCTACCGTGGGCACCGACGATTACGCGACCAGCAACACCACCACCAAAGCCTTCATCGGCTCTGACGGTACGACCGCGTACAACTCGACCAGCTCTAACGCTGCCGCGCTGACCGATGCCGCGATCCGTCGCACCATCCAGCGTCTGGACGACAACGACGTTCCTATGGACGGCCGTTTCTTCCTGATCCCCCCGTCTAGCCGCAACACCCTGATGGGTCTGGCCCGCTACACCGAGCAAGCGTTCATCGGCAACGGCGACGCTATCCGCAACGGTGAAATCGGTCAGCTCTACGGTATGGCCGTGTTCGCTTCGTCCAACGCCGACACCGGCGCTGGCAACACCGGCGCTGACCGTATCTGCCTGATGGGCCACCGCGATGCGATGGTGCTGGTCGAGCAACTGGGTGTGCGTTCGCAGACCCAGTACAAGCAGGAATACCTGGGCACGCTGTTCACCGCTGACACCATCTACGGTGTCAAGGCGCTGCGTACCTCGGCCTCTGCTTCCGCTGCCAACGCCTCCGCTGCGTTTGCCCTGGCTGTTCCGGCCTAATTGCAGTTGCCCCCTCCCCTTCGGGGGAGGGTCTTTTTCATAGGAGATTGATATGGCTACTGCCTCTTCTGTTACTACCCGGCGCGGGAACGACCAGTTTCGTGGTCTGTTCTCTGACACCTGGCTTGTAAAGGCTACGCTGGACGCCGGTTCGCTGGCTGATGGCGCTGGCGAAACCGACGATGTGACCGTCCCCGGCGTCGCTCTTGGCGACATGGTGATCGGCGCTTCTCTGGGTGTTGACCTTGTTGGTCTGACTGTTACTGGCTATGTCAGCGCAGCCAATACCGTCAAGTTCCGCATCCAAAACGAGTCCGGGTCTACTGTCGATCTGGCGTCTAGCACGCTGCGTATCGTTGTGGCCCGTTCGCTGGCCTGATAGCAAGGGGGCTTCGGCCCCCTTGTTCTTGGAGTTCCAAATGGCAACCTATCGATGCCTTCAGAGTGGTAATACGGTGACGTTCACTCTTCAGCACGACATTGATTCCATGCGTGGTCACGCTGGCTATGTTCGGATTGACGAGGAGGAGTCTGCCCCCGAGTTCGACCCTAACAAGCAGCGTGAAGACACGCCTTTTTCCGCGCCAGCTCGGCCTCGAGGCCGTCCTCGCAAAGTAGTCACTATCTAAGGAGACTGATATGCCGATGGTTGGAGAAAAGAAGTTCGCCTACACTCAAAAGGGCAAGAAGCAGGCTAAAGAGTACGCCGCCAAGATGGGTAAGACCATGAAAGCGCCGCCTATGAAAGCCGCACCCATGAAGAAGATGGGGCGCAGCAAATGAAAAAGACCAAGGCTGAGAAGAAGATCAGCAAGGTCATGCGCGAGTACAAGGCTGGAACCTTGCACTCGGGCAAAGGCGGTCCGGTAGTCAAGTCTCAGAAGCAGGCTGTGGCTATCGCCCTGTCGCAAGCAGGAAAGGCCAAGAAGAAATGAAGCCCGGACTCTACGCCAACATCGCCGCCAAGCGCGAGCGCATCAAAGCCGGTTCCGGCGAGAAGATGCGTAAGCCTGGCACCAAGGGCGCTCCTACGGCCAAAGCCTTCAAGCAGTCGGCTAAGACTGCCAAGAAGAAATGAAAACCCCAGCCTGGCAGCGAAAAGAGGGCCAGAACGCTAAAGGCGGCTTGAACGCCAAGGGCAGAGCGTCCTATAATGCCGCTACCGGGGGGAGTCTCAAAGCCCCGGTGAAATCAGGCGACAACCCGCGACGGGCCTCCTTCCTAGCGCGAATGGGCAATATGCCTGGGCCTGAGTACAAGGATGGCGAACCGACTCGCCTCCTGTTGTCCCTCCGAGCCTGGGGCGCATCGTCCAAAGCAGACGCAAAAGCGAAAGCCAAGGCTATCTCGGCGAGGAACAAGAAATGAGGCCCATCTCGGTCGGCGTAAGTTTAACCGCCAATACAACGACGACGTTGTATACGGTGCCGACCGGCTATTACGCTAAGTGCGTGCTTCTTCACGCATCAAACAATGGTTCCTCAAACAAGCACATAAGTTTTAGCTGGTATGACGCAAGCGCGGCTGTGACCATACCAATCACGACTGAATACACACTCTCTGCCAAATCAACGCTTGCCGAGATTGACCTCAATCAATATTTTGTTTTGGAGGAGGGCGATTATGTTACGGCTATTTCCGAGACAGGCTCTACCATTTCCGTGATTGCCACTTTTGAACAGATTGGATTGACGCGGCAATGACCTACCTACAACTCATCAATGATGTGCTGATTCGCTTGCGCGAGACGCAGGTGTCCACGGCCAATGAGACGACCTACTCAACGCTGATCGGCAAGTTCGTCAACGACGCCAAGCGCCAGATTGAGGATGCCTACTCCTGGAACGTGCTGGGCCAGACGCTGACCATCACCACGACCGCAGGCACCTATATCTACTCGATGACCGGCGCAGGCCAGAAGTTTCAGGTCATGGACGCGATCAATGTCACTTCAAATGTGGGATTGAATAATGTGAGCTTCGTCGAGATGAACCGGCTCCAGAACTTCACGACACCGATCTCGGGCATCCCTAACGCATATGCGTTTGACGGCGTAGACGGCAGCGGCGACACCAAGGTCGTGCTATACGCTCGCCCGGACAATGTGTACACGATCCAGTTTTCTCTTACGGTGCCGCAGGCAACGCTCTCGTCTGACAGCACCTCGGTTCTGGTGCCTGATGTGCTGGTGGCGCAAAACGCCTTCGCTCGGGCGCTGGTCGAGCGCGGCGAGGATGGCGGTCTGGCCTCGTCTGAGGCGTATCAGCTCTATCGCTCGATGCTGTCGGACTACATCGCGCTGGAAAGCACCCGCTACCCTGAGAACCAGGAGTTCGTCGCAATATGAGCCAGGCGCTGCAATCAGTCAGCATTTCGGCCCCAGGCTTTTTCGGGCTGAACACGCAGGATTCGCCTCTGGACTTGCAGGCGGGCTTCGCGCTGGTTGCGACCAACTGCATCATCGACCAGTATGGCCGGATCGGCTCGCGCAAGGGCTGGACGAAGGTCAACTCCTCATCGGGAAACTTGGGCGCAAATGATGTTGGCGTGATCCACGAACTGGTGGAGTCTGACGGCACGCTGACGGTCCTCTTCGCAGGCAATAACAAGCTGTTCAAGCTCGACGGGTCAAACGCTGTTGTTGAACTGACCTACGGGGGAGGGGGTACGGCCCCGACGATCACGGCCAGCAACTGGTCGTGCGCCTCGCTTAACGGCATCACCTACTTCTTCCAATCCGGCCACGATCCGCTGATCTATGATCCGGCGGTCAGCACCACGACTTATCGCCGGGTGAGCGAAAAGACCGGCTACACCGGGACGGTGACCAACTCTGACATCGCCCTATCGGCGTTTGGTCGTCTCTGGGTAGCCAGCAGCACCACGAACAAGACGACGGTCTACTTCTCTGACCTGCTGGCCGGTCATGTGTGGAGTACTGGCACCGCCGGGTCGCTTAATGTGGACCGGGTGTGGCCTAACGGATCGGACGAGATCACGGGTCTTGCCGCGCACAACGGCTTCCTGATCATCTTCGGCAAGCGCCAGATTCTGGTGTATCAGAACGCCACCACGCCATCGACCATGAGCCTGAGCGACACGGTGGGCGGCATCGGTTGCATTGCCAGGGACTCGGTGCAGACAACCGGCAAGGATGTGCTGTTCTTGTCCAACTCTGGCGTGCGCTCGTTTGCCAGGACGATTGTGGAGAAGTCAGCGCCGCTGGGCGACTTGTCCAAGAATGTACGCAACGACCTGATCGACGCGCTTGCAAGCGAAACGCTTTCAAATGTGAAGTCGGTCTATTCCGAATATGAGGCGTTCTATTTGCTGACGACGCCCGCTATCGGCCAGGTGTTCTGCTTTGATACGCGCACGCAGTTGCAGGACGGTTCGTTCCGGGCAACGATCTGGGACTCTATTGAACCGACGGCGCTGCTATCTCGGCGTAACGGCAACCTCTTGATCGGCAAGACCGGCTACATCGGCAAATACACCGGCTATCAAGACGATGGCGCCAACTATCGGTTCCAGTACTACACGAACCACGCCGATCTGGGCAATCAGAACATCACCTCGATTCTCAAGAAAATCAAGGCGGTGGTCATTGGCGGGTCGAATCAGTATGTGACGATAAAGTGGGGCTTCGACTTCAGCACCAACTATCTGTCTAGCAACGTGCTGATTCCCGCGCAGGGCATCTCTGAATACGGTATCGCCGAGTACGGTGCAAACGGATCGCCTGTCGCCTACTACTCCAATGGCGTCGCCCTGCAAACGCTGGTAGCGTCTGCGTCGGGTAGTGGCAAGGTCGTGCAGACCGGGTACGAGACGAATATTGACGGGACTGCATTGTCAATTCAGAAGATTGAGATTCAATCTAAAGATGGGAAGATGGCATGAGTAATTACGTTCAGAGCACCAACTTCGCAACGAAGGACTCTCTGTCGCCTGGCGATCCGCTGAAGATCGTCAAGGGCACGGAGATCAACACCGAGTTTGTCAACATCGCTGTTGCGGTGGCGACGAAGGCTGATACGGCTTCGCCTACTTTTACCGGAACGCCGGCGCTTCCGACGGGCACCATAGCCGTTACTCAAAGCGCCGGTAACAACACTACGGCAATTGCCACCACGGCTTTTGTGCAGGCGGCAACCACGGCCCTGGGTTTGGGCACTATGGCTACCCAAAACGCAAGCGCCGTGGCAATCACCGGAGGCACCATTACGGGCACTACAGTTAACAGCAATACGGTGGGTTCTAACTCTGTTGGCGCTCGTACAGTTTCTACTTCAAGCCCAACGGGCGGTTCTGACGGCGACATTTGGTACAAGGTCTAAGCAATGCCCAATGTCTACGTTAAAAACAGCGGCTCATTTTCGGCGGCGAAGGAAATCTTCGTCAAAGACGCTGGTACGTGGAAGACCGTAAAAGAGGTCTGGGTCAAAGACGCCGGTACGTGGAAGAAGTCTTTTCCTGAGTCTTCTGGCACACAAACTTACACGACTGCTGGGACGTTTAACTGGACGGTGCCCAACGGCATCTATTCCGTCACCGTAAGCACAATTGTTGGTGGGGGCGGTGGCTCTGGTGGTGGCGGTTGGACTAACTGCGTGGGCAGCAACGGAGATGCGTTTACCGGCGGGGGCGGGGGTTCTGGCGGTTATCGGACTAGCCAAACCTTGACTACAACTCCGGGTGAAACGCTGACCATCACGGTAGGCGCGGGCGGGACTGCTGGTTTGTACAGATATACCGCTGGTGGTGCTGGGGGCACTTCATCCATCTCTGGGGGTGGCGGCTCTGTCTCTGCTGGTGGTGGTAGCGGGGGCCAGCCTGGGCCAAACTGCGGAACGGGCGCTGGTGGCGCTGGTGGTTCGCCTAGCGGAAGTACAGGACAAAGCTACACAACCTGCGGGAACACCGCGCTTGGTGGCACAAACGGCACCGGGTACGGGTCAGGTGGAAACGCCAGCAATTGCGGCGCTAGTAACGGTGCGGTTGGCTCTGCCGGAGCGGTAATCTTTACTTGGTCATGACCTTCTTTGCCAATACCGACTCTGCCTACGCTCGACTCGCTATTTGTAGGT